>VOFD01002061.1_pt1 | contig 23120 bp, 33 predicted proteins | sample 5384101 | NCBI WGS metagenome assembly VOFD01 (sample SAMN12384723, study PRJNA508395) | human gut metagenome | isolation source: healthy gut C | host: Homo sapiens
GTGATTGAGCGGGCGCTTGCAGATGGCTACGAGCCGATTTCGTTTCTTTTGGAAGAAAAGGACGTACTGGGCCAGATGGCGCATGTTTTGGCAAAATATGAAAGTGTACCGGTTTACACTTCTGCGGAAGACGTTTTGCTTGGAATTACCGGATTTAAGCTTACCAGAGGCGCATTGTGCGCGATGAGACGGAGAAAACTTCCGGAAATTCAGCAGGTGGTAAGAGATGCCAGGAGAATCGTAGTATTGGAAAATGTCATGAATCCGACTAACGTAGGGGCGATATTTCGTTCTGCGGCGGCATTGGGGATGGATGCGGTGCTGCTTACACGGGGGTGCAGCGATCCGTTGTACCGGCGGGCGATTCGAGTCAGTATGGGAACGATTTTCCAGGTGCCGTGGACATTTATTGATGAGACAGAAAAAGCGTATATGGAGTTATTGTGTGATTTGGGCTTCAAAACAGTGTCTATGGCACTTTGTGAGGGTTCGATCAGCATAGATTCACCGGCGTTGAAAGAAGAGGGCAAACTTGCGATTCTCATGGGGACAGAGGGAGATGGGCTGTGTGATGAGACGATACGGAAAAGTGATTTCATCGTTAATATTCCGATGGCGCATGAAGTCGATTCGTTGAATGTGGCAGCTGCAAGTGCGGTCGCATTTTGGGAATTGGGAAAATGAAATTATTCTTTTTATGATGCTCTCTTTTTATGGTATTATAGTTTTATAGAGTTATGTAAAATCCATAATATTATAAAAAGGAGTAACTTAATTATGGATATTGAAAATGAGGGGACAGATGACGGAATGATTAGTAAAAAAATATTTTGGGGAAGATAAAAATATTGAATTTAAGCGGGAAATTCTAACAATCACGAGAAATTTTTTGAAAGATATTATTGCTTTTTTCGAATAGTACCGGAGGGCAAGTGATATTAGGAATTGAAGATGAAACTTGTGTGGTATATGGAATTGGAGATCAAAGTCCTTTTAAGTTGTCAGATGCAATATCCAATATGATTTCAGATGCATGCACACCACAGATTGAGACTGATATTGCGATACAGACAGTAGAGGATAAAACTATTCTTGTAGTTGATGTTATACCAGGAAAATTTAGACCCTATTATCTTAATAAAAAAGGAAAAGAAAGTAGTTCTTATGTAAGAATAAATGGAACTAGTAGACCGGCAGACCCAAGAAAGCTAAAAGAATTAGAACTGGAAGGTCAAAATATTTCTTATGATATGCTTCAAGAGATTGGATGTGAATACGACGAAAAAAAGACAATAGAATTGTGCAAGACTATGAAGAAAATAGCAGTAGAATCATGTGAAAATGAAGAAGAAAAATTAGCTGTTAAAGATATGACGATAGAAAAATTACATGATTTTGGTATTCTGTGTAAAGTGGGGAAGAAATTCATATCCAACACATACATTTGCTTTGTTGACAGATAGTAAGAATAAATCTGCCAAAATACAATGCGCCTTATTTAAAGGAAATACAAGAGATATTTTTATTGATAGGAAAGAATTTAATGGACCAATATACGAACAAGTCGATGACGCGTATAATTTTGTTTTAAGACATATAGATATGGGGGCTGAGATTGAGGGAGAATATAGGAAGGATGTATATGAATTGCCAATATCTGCAATTAGAGAAACGATTGCAAATGCTGTCCTTCATAGAAGTTATCTGGATAAGTCTAGTATTCAAGTGAGTTTATATGATAATAGAATGGAAGTTTTATCCCCGGGAATGCTATATGGAGGTTTGGATATAGAAACTGCTAAATCAGGGAAGTCAACTTGTAGGAATGAAGCAATTGCAGAGGCATTTCATTATATGCATATTGTTGAAGCATGGGGGACAGGGATTCCAAGAATTATCAATCGGTGCAAAGAGTATGGTTTACCCATGCCGATATTCGAAGAATTTGGTAATGGATTTAAGGTAACCATTTTTAGAAAAGTAAGCAATGACATTGGAAAAGTAAGCAATGACATTGAAAAAGTAAGCAATGACATTGGAAAGGTAAGCAATGACATTGAAAAAGTAAGCAATTCTTTTGAAAAATATGTACCATTGTTGAAAGAAGCAAAAGTAACACATATTTATGTAAAAAATATTGAGAAAGTATTTTTGTATTGTGGAACGGAGCGGGTATTTAGTCAGGCTAATATAATAGAATGGCTTAACTGTTCGAAGTCAAAGGCCACTAATATAATAAAAGTACTTAAAGCAGCAAAAGTTATAGAAAAAGGTTAATGGTCTGGGCCCAGGAAAGTATAAGTTTATAGCAATAACGGATTATAAAGAGAATCAATAACCGGGAGAAACAATAATGAACACAAACATCATAGAATTGAAAAAGGGATTAAATACAGCGTTTATAGATGCGACGGAGAACTCTAATTTAGCATATCGTCCTCAGTTTGTTTACAATGACAATGAAAAGGGACAGAAGGTGTTTTCGGCAATTGAGGATGAATTGCGTCATTGTGATGAATTCGCGATCAGTGTAGCGTTTATTACAAGAGGCGGTATTACGCCGCTTTTGCAGACTTTGAAGGAATTGGAACATAAGGGGATAAAGGGCCGTATTTTGACGACAGATTATTTGTGCTTTAGTGATCCGTCGGCATTGGACACATTGGCAGGTCTCTCCAATGTGCAGCTTCGTATGTATCAAACAGAACGTGCCGGAAGTGGCTTTCATACCAAGGGATATATCTTTCAAAAAAGAGGAAGAATATCATTTTATCATAGGAAGTTCGAATCTGACGCAAGATGCTTTGACAAAAATATGGAATGGAATACGAAGATGGTTTCCACCGGTCAGGGTGAAATGATACAAGATATTGTGACGGAATTTGAGCGGATATGGAATGCAGAAGAGTGTACAAAAGAATATGACGAATTTATTGAAGAATATCGGAAGAGATTCGAAGAGAAAAAATTGTTCGAAAAGATGGTTTCGAGCAAAAGAAATTGCGAAAAGGGAATCGGTTCCGTCTATTGAAGCCTATTCTTTAAAACCAAATTCTATGCAGCGGGCGTTTATTTATGAATTGCTGAAACTTATAAAACAGGGAAATGACAGGGCACTTTTGATCTCTGCCACCGGAACCGGAAAAACCTATGCTTCTGCATTTGCGATGCGAGAACTTGGCTTTAAAAGAGTTTTATTTTTAGTACATAGAAATCAAATTGCAAAGCAGGCTAAGAATTCTTTTGAAAAGGTGTTTGGAAGCAAAATACGGGCAGGGATTGTTTCCGGTAATCAGCATGATTACGAAGCGGATTTTGTATTTGCTACGGTTCAGACGTTGAGTAAGATGGAAAATTTACAAAAGTTTCCAAAAGAATATTTTGAAGCATGTATTTATGATGAAGCACATCATACAAGTGCGGAGAGTTTTAAGCGGGTGATGGACTATTTTACCCCGAAATTTACATTGGGAATGACTGCGACGCCGGATAAGCGGGATGACAATGTAGAAGGAAGAAATATTTATGAGATATTTAATCATAATATAGCTTACGAAATTCGTTTGCAGCAAGCGATGGAAGAGGATTTGCTTTGTCCGTTTCATTATTTTGGAATTACCGATCTTCATATGATTTCGGATGAGGGGAAAACCAAGGAAGAACAGTTGGAAAACTTCCGATATCTTACAAGCGATGAGCGTGTTAAGTATGTTATGGATCAGGCAAAATATTTTGGATATTCCGGAGAACGTGTGAAAGGATTGATCTTTTGCAGCCGTATTGAAGAGGCAAGGGAACTGTCTCGTAAATTTAATGAATGTGGCTGGAGAACGATGGCGTTGAGTGGTGCGGATTCCGAAGAAGAGAGAGCACGTGCGATTGAACGCTTGACGATGGATGTGCAGTCGGAAGACGATGATTACCTTGATTATTTGATTACCGTTGATATTTTTTCGAAGGAACCGATATTGTTGAAGTAAATCAAGTAATTATGCTTCGCCCAACTCAATCGCCGATCGTATTTATTCAGCAGTTGGGGCGTGGTCTCCGAAAAGCAGAGGGGAAGGAATATGTTGTAATTCTCGATTTCATTGGAAATTATAAAAATAATTTCATGATTCCAATTGCACTATCCGGAGAAAGAAGCTACAATAAAGATAATATCCGAAGATATTTGAGGGAAGGCGGCCGCGTTATTCCCGGTGCAAGTACGATTCATTTTGATGAAATCAGCAGAAAGAAAATATATGAATCCATCGATGGCTTAAGGACGACAAAGAAAATGTTGTCTGCAAAATATTTTGAGGTAAAAAGACCGACTTGGAAAAATTCCAAGTATAGTCGATTTTTATACGCGGGGGAAGTCGATCCGTTACTTTTGATTCAATACGCAGGAAATTATTATCATTTTTTGAAAATGATTGATAAGGAGTATAGCGGAGAAATGACGGACAGGGAAGAAGCCTGTCTGGAATTCGTATCCCAGAATCTGGCAAATGGAAAACGTATTTATGAACTTATTATGCTGCAGCAATTATTGCAAGAGGGAAGATTTAATAAGAAACAGATGGAGATAAAATTACGGCAGGATTATAATATGGAAATGTCTGAAAAATCGTTTGAGTCTGCTGTTCATGTTCTCGAAGGAGAATTTATTAATACGCAGTCTGAACGAAAAAAATACAGTAAATTAGATATACTGACAGAAGAAAAAGATCAATTTATCTCTCGGACATTTTTATATTATGTGAGAATCCGGGGATCTGAATTTATCCGGCAAATGAAAGATATAGTAGAACTTGGAATTCGAAGATATAGTGAAGTATACCAAAAAGAGATGGATGATCTTGGACTGTCATTGTATCAAAAATATTCACGTAAGGACATATGCCGTTTGTTGAATTGGGAAAAGGATGAAAGTTCGACTGTTTATGGTTATAAGATTAAATATGATACATGTCCGATTTTTGTGACGTATCACAAAAAAGAGGATATTGCAAAGAGTACAATGTATGAAGATGCATTTGTAAATAATCAGATTTTTAGCTGGATGACTCGGAGTCGTGTGTCATTGGATAGTGTAGAATCACAAAAATTGATTCATGCTGAGGAAAGTGGTTTGAAAGTTCTTTTGTTCATCAAGAAAAGCGATGGAGAAGGAACGGATTTCTATTACATGGGACAAGTGATGCCGGCTGCTTGGGAGCAGACCCGGATTCAGGATGACAAAGGAAGATTTCTTCCCATTATGAATTTTCAACTTCAAATGAGTCATCCGGTGAGAGAAGATATTTATCAGTATTTTGTGAATGAATAGAGGTACGATATGAAGACGATACATGTAGTGGCGGCGGTTATAGAAGCTGTCGATGAACAAGGAAAAGAAATACTTTTTGCTACCCAAAGAGGGTACGGAGATATGAAAGGCGGCTGGGAATTCCCCGGTGGAAAAATTGAGCCGGGAGAAACGCCGCAAGAGGCACTCAAACGAGAAATACAGGAAGAACTTGATACCAAAATCAAGGTGGGAAGTCTTATTGATACGATAGAATATGATTATCCTACGTTCCATTTGTCGATGGATTGTTTTTTGGCAAAAATTGAGTCAGGAACTTGGTGTTGAAAGAGCATGAGGCGGCAAGATGGCTGACAAGAGAAGAATTGGATTCTGTTGATTGGCTGCCTGCGGATGCGCTGTTGATTGATACATTGAAGCAAAAGTAAATTTATAACTCCAGAAAAGGAAGTGTGATATGAGAAAAAAAGTAAGTGTATTAGTATTGATTTTAGTGTTAATTATGAACCAAGCTGCTCCAATGGGCATTAAGGCGGCGGATGCAGCAGATGAAGTTAAGGTTTATGTGGAAAATGGAGAAGGCAGTCTTACGGAAGGTGACGGAACCGCCCAAAGACCGTATCAAAATATACGTACGGCCTTGAAGCAGATACAGACGGGACAGACACTTGTACTTGTGGGTGAAGTCGCTTACACCAAATACGAGACGTGCGAAGACGGATCTCCGAAACCATTATTTATTGATAAAGATATCACGATTGTTGGTTCAGATACGTCAGCAGGTTTGAAAATACGCAGTATGATTCAGCTGGGAGCGGACGTTACGTTTCGTGATATGTGGCTGCAAATGGTGCCGCAGGCAGGGAATGCACGTGGGACAACAATTTATGCGGCGGGACATACACTGGTGTTGGATGCGGTAGATACGAGAGTAGGAACCAGTACATTGCAGGACGATGTGAGGCCATTGATCAGCGGTGGCGCGTACCAGGGAGAGGAAGGAAAGATGGGAAGCCACACAACGATTAAAGTGGTCAATCCCATATCCCAGACTAAGATAGCTGCAATTTATGCAGGAGATTATTATCGCGATTCCGAACAAGACAAAGTGGAGATAGAACTGGATTCCAAATTGGTAGACACGGAGATTCATGCAGCGGGTGCCGATGGTCATACATTGACAGGAAATGTAAATGTTACACTGGGAAAAGATAGTAATGTAACGGATTTTGACAAGACGGATCTGATAGGTGAGTTGAATGTCAGTGTGAAAGCGGGGGCTCATATTGATACCTTGTCATTTTCCGGTATCAATAATCTCACGATGGCAGAAAAGTCGCGGATCACGCTTCCTAAGGAAGCGGATTTTAACGTAAATAACGTCGTTTGCGAGAAAAATGCGGTGCTTGATCTCAGACAAATGTCAACGAATCCGAGTGTTACAAACAATTTTACCGGTGTAACGGTAGCCGGCGAGGATCAAACATGTGGCTCCGTTTTGGTTGGAAATGATACTACACTTGAGATAAAAGGAGAAGTCTATGGTCTAACAAAATTAAACGTAAATGGCTCAGAATATATGGCGAGATTTGTGGAGAATCATTGTTACATACAGGCAAAGGCCTCTTCGAGTGGGAATTTTACAATTGAGGGCACGCAGTATACAAATTTTCAATTAAATAAAAAGAAAACCGAAGAAATATATTCCTGGATTATTGGAAAACTGGAAAATGAGGACGCAGATGACTTTTATTGGATTGGAGATGCAGATAAAAAATCTGTGATCAGTCAGCAGGGAAAAAAAAGAATATTATTATCCGGTTGAATTTAAAAAGGCAGATGGTACGGTTTATAAGCCAACGTTTGAGGAACTTTTTTATGATTACGATTTGGCATTGACGAAGGAAAACGGGGAAGCGGTTGATTTAGAGGAAGCGGCTTTCTGCAGTTGGGATGAGGAGTGTATTAACGAGGGGCAAAGCCAATATAATCAGGTGATTGTATCTATATACGACTGGGAGAACTGTAAGGGGGAACTGACATTGACGCTGACCCATTCGAAAACCGGCAAGAGTATATCGCGAGTGCTTTTGGTGGGTGAAGAACAGCCGACTCCGACAGTAACCCCAACCATGACCCCAACGCCGACGCCAACGCCAACCGTAGCACCAACACCAACGCCAACCGTAGCGCCAACAACAGTGCCAACGCAGGTGCCGACGCCGACGCCAACCATGACGCCAACCGCAGCGCCAACCGCAGCACCAACGCAGGTGCCGATTCCGACGACAACACCAACTGCGCCGACGGTTCCAACTCCGGCTGCGACAGAAGTACCAAGTTCAACACCCGGTGCCACACCTGTAATACTTCCAGCTCTACCAACGGTAACACCATTGCCGCCAACTAGTGAACCGCGGGCATTTACATTGAACAAGACATCTGTCACATTGTATACAAAAGGGAAAAAAATCATACAGCTTAGTGCGGATACAGAAAGTGTAGTGAAATATACATCTGACAATGAAAAAGTGGCAGTTGTAGATGAAAATGGCCGGGTAACAGCAAAAAAAGCAGGAACTGCTTTGATTACTGCGAGTGCAGATGGTTATCAGAGCACGTGCAGGATTGTTGTAAAGAAACCAACATTTAAAGTGGCGAAAAAGATGATAAAGGTCAAAAAAGGAAAAAAGGCTCGTATTATTGTTAAAGTCCGCCCATCAACGAAAGTTGTGTTTGCTTCCGCGAATAAAAAGATTGTAGCATAAAAAAGAAATTGAAGAAGGAACAATTGGAGAAATCCGTTATATTGAATCTCAGTTTTTGACTTCATATTATGATAAGAGCAACATTCGTCTGCACAAAAGAAAATTATGGGGGTGCCGTTTATGATCTTGGCTGTTATAATACAAGTATGCTGTTAAAACTTTTGGAAGATATGCCATCCAGGGTAAAAAGCAATGGCACAGTATGATGAAAATGGCGTTGATGTATATACAACGGCATTGTTAAATTATGAAAATGATGTACGTGCATCGATAACATGCGGGATGATTTTTTGGAAAAAGATAAGCCGCATCGTTATGATAGATTGTATATTCACGGAACAAAAGGCGACATCAAATCCGATGCGGAATTTAACCAAGAGGGGAATGTTTCCTATACGTTGATCATTGAAGGAAAAGAGCAGATTCGAAATGTATACTGCCCACATAATTATCAATTAGAAATAGAGCAGTTGGGAAGATGCATAATCGAAGGCGAGACCCTGTTGTGACAGCTGATTTTTCGATTAAAAATGCAAAAATACTAGATGCTATATTGCAAGAGATCGGTTACTTTGAAAGTAATGTAATGTGAGCACAACGAAATTTCGGCATTCATAAAAGGACACAAAAAACACAAAAAAATTAGCACTCACCTCTTGACAGTGCTGGCGGTATAAAGTTACGATAAGGAAAGGGGGTTACGAAAAGGGAAAAAAAACAATCGACACTTAATTTTCTCTGATGGTGCTAATAATACCTATGCCTATGGTTTTGCAGGAACCCATATTTCCGACACTTGTTACAAGAAGGAAAGGAGAAATGACTTATGTTAAGACCTAGTATTTTTGGAGAAGATTTATTTGATGATTGGATGAATGATTTTCCATTTGGTAAGGAATTTGAGAAGGCTATGTTTCCGGCGAAAGATCCTCTTTATGGAAAACACGCAAAGAACATGATGAAGACCGATGTCCGTGAGACAGACGATTCATATGAAGTAGATATGGATCTCCCAGGATTCAAGAAAGATGAAGTAACCGCTGAACTGAATGATGGTTATATCACCATTTCGGCAGCAAAAGGTTTGGACAAAGATGAAAAAGATAAAAAGACCGGTAAGTACATTCGTAAAGAACGTTATGCCGGCAGCATGAGCCGAAGTTTTTACATCGGTGAGGGAATTACCCAGGATGAGATTTCGGCGAAGTATGAAAATGGTATCTTGCAATTGAAGATTCCGAAAAAGACAGACAAAGCAGTTGCTGGTAAAAATTATATCGCAATTACCTGCTTTTTTTTGCATACCGTGTACTTCCACCGCCGTAATCGTGCCGGCAACTGAGTCTTTTTCCTGTAACTGATGAATGACATCTGTTTCGTACTGTCCATATCCCGGTCGCGTAGAATCAAGAATACTGGCATCAAGACGTCCGTTTTCTTTTTGCTGTAAGGATCTGTTTTTCGTCACTCTCTGTATACTTTGTATCAAAATACCAGTAGATTCCATAACGCTCATCATTTAATTTGTTAAATGGAACGAACTGCAATCCACCATTAAATGTGGTGTCCGCATTGGTTCCCTTCAATTTAAATGCTAAGGTACCACTCGTTGTATCTTTCACAAGATAATTGTCAATATGATCGATAAATTCAATCGTCGACATATCTTCCTGAATGGTTAATGTTTCATTTCCCAATGGTGTTGCCGCTTTTGACTCACCATACTTGATCGTAATCTTCTGATTCTGATCACCAACTACTTTATATAATGGGGCTGTCAGATTAGCACCCGCCCAGGTAGTTGAAGTCATCTTTTTCTTTTCCTAATCTGGTCGCAAGAACAGTCGGACCATAACGGAACGCAAATACCGTATTGTTATCCGGAAGCCCGAAAGCATCTACTGACATCGGATATTCCATTGTAACAACATCCCCATCTTTCCACTCACGCTCAAGAAGAATGTAACCACCTGAGCTGAATGCCGCTTTCTCTTCCTGACCATTTACCGTAACAACAGCTTTGCCATGCATCCAGTCCGGAACGCGCAATGCCAATGCTGCGGAAGGAATTGTTTTGCCATCTTTTGCATTAACTGTAAATGTCGCTTTGTCTGATTTCGTTACATCTGACTTCTGAGTCACAACAAGATTTTTTTCTCTTCCCATGTTACTTTAGAAGAAACATACTGATTTACGATCAAGGTATCATTAGCATGAAAATAAATACTATCCCCCAATTTCGTAAAGTTCTCCATGCCACTTCCGGTACAGCACCAGAACATGTTTTTGGCCGGATCTTCATTGCCAAATGTCTTAAAGTAACCGGTAGCCATCGGAATGAAATAAGCAGCTGGCTCCACTCTCGGATTTTTACAGCACCCATGATAGAGTTGCGAAGAGTTGTCTCATAATAATCCGCATATTTCTTATCACCTGTTACTTTATATAACTCTTTTGCCATTTTCAGCATATTATGTGCACAACAGCTTTCGCAGTTCGTCTGTGTTCTTGTTCCGTCCTGATTATTGTCTTTGCGGAAATGTTCCATAACACTGACGCCACCTGTTATATAGGCATGTCTTGTAACCGCTATGTCAAAGAACTTCTACATTTGTCAGATAAGCTTCATCATCCTTTGTTAATTCACCTGTCTGTTCCAAAACAACATATCGTTTTAAAGCACCAAGGAACTTAGGAATCGTTGTATTGGCATGTTTACCATTTAAGCAGTTTTTACCACCTTTTGGCTACAGTCTTATAAAGATTAGGTTCATCAAACTTGTGCGCAGCCTTCCAGATGCTTACTGTCTCTGGTGCATAAATACAACTCATACAGGCAATCATTCATTCCGCCATACTCTGTACCAAGAACCCTACCTTGTGTACCGGCATCCCATTTGCTAACACGATTATAAACCAGTCGCCTAACTTCTTTGCAACTTCAAGTGCCTGCTTATTACCTGTGTATTTGTAAGCATCAACAAGTCCTGTAAGCATCTTATGCATGTTATACCACGGTACCCATGTTTTTCCGGTTGTTTTACCTTCCAGAATATCAAATTGTTTTTCCACATATCCTTCCGTCTCTATCTTGGCACCAAAGATAAATCCTGTTCCTAATTTATTCTGGCACTCTGCCAGTCCTTCAATCAGTTGTTTGGATTTTTTTCTTTCAGATCAGCATTTCCGGTCGCTTTCACAGCCTGCGCTATCGCCGTAAGATAATGTCCGACACTATGACCGCCAAGCAAGCCATCTTCCCGACCACCGTAAGGGAGCAATTTTTTCGTGTCAAGTCCTGCTGTCTCACGGAATCTTGATAACAGACGATCATTATCAAATTTCTTCAAAAACTCAATATCCGAATTTTGTGCTGTAAGATAATAATCATCCAGAAGTTCCACCTGATCTAGCGCAAATTCTTTGGTTGGTCCCATCTCAGACTCTGCCAAAACAACAAACGTAAAAATTTCTCGCCTTTGCATAATCTCCCATCTTCACTGTTCCCTTCAATGTAACTTCTTCATCCGCTGCTCCTTTTTTTCGGTCTTGTAACCTTTCCTTCATTAGAAAAGAACTGACGGATTAGAGGATTTCCAAGAAATCGTAGTTCCTGAAGCTCCTATCGTTGGTAATGTAAGATCCGATGTAATATGCTTTTCCGTAAAAAGAAGGGATCGCATCAGACGTTACCGCCTTCTGTGTACTAACCGTGTCACTGCTTTCTGTTTCTTTGCCTGTGCAGTCATCCCTCCACCGGATACCGCTGTTCCTACCATCATGGCGCGCCAACATGATAGCCAGACCGCTCTTTGCCAATTTTTGATATCTTCTGACATTCATACGCTCAAACCTCCATACATTTTTTAAAAACTTAGTAATCTTACTATTGCATATAGTAAGTGATAAGTAAATAAAAAAAAGTGATACATTTGGTTTGAAAAAAGTAAGATTATTATACTATACTATTTTTATACATTACCTGCTTACGGTTGCATTAAACGTAAACGCCTCATAGATTATAATAATGTTATTGATTGGATGAGTTATAAGTGCTATAATAATGCTATATTCAAAGATGAGTAGATAGTAGTATGTAGTTTTGATATGGCACAGAACGCATATTTGACATTGAAATTTAAGCGAAATAGAATTGCGCATGATTATATGAATGGTTTGACGGATTCGCCTACATAAGGGTAGTTCTATGAAATGGATAGTATAATTCTAAGGACGAAAAAGTTCCGTGTTAGTAAGAAGTAATAGCGAAATGTTGTGGCAGTTGAAAGCAAGAAAGGAGAACAATGTCGAGTATATTAGAAAGAGATGGATTAACAATCGAGATATTAACGAGACTATCTTACAAATCTGAACTCGGTTAAATCTAAAAAAAATTTGCATTATTTTGATAAAGAGAAGTTGATTGCTGAATTGATAGCAGTAAACGAGTGGTATGATGAATTTGAAGAGTTGTATGAATTGCCGTTAGATTATCGTATAAAAAGTATCCAGTCAGCAATACTAAAGTATGAACGATATTATTCAGACAGTCAGGCGAGAAAGGTTTTTGATGATTTGTTGGGATTCCGTTCATTATGTGATAACTATGAGAATGTTTTAGAACTGAAAAATGTATCTAAATTGAGAATTGCAGATATGTCAAAGGGAAAAGCAAAGGACGATGGATATCGCGGAATTCATGTGTATTTCCAATTAGATGGTAATCATTATTCTATCGAGATACAATACTTACTATGATAGACAGTTTAATAACTGGCTTCATAAATAGAAAGCACCGGATTCCTGTGTTAGGATTGAAGTTGACTAGACATAAATCCAAGGAGGGTGCTTTCATGATTAACAGTATACAACATTTTCAGGAACAAGGGGTAAAAAATTTAATAGAAATTTTTAGTTACTATACAGATGACCTTACCAAGTTTGCAGAAATGGTTTATGGAGTGACTAAAGAGGTAACGAAGTTAGGACTTTCCCTGATTGAAGAAGAACTGGAAAGCTATGATGAACTGCTTTGCGTAAACGACAAGACCTGAGAAAAGGATGGTACATTGAACGCCGGGATGAAACGAAGCTTCTGACCAGTCTGGGAGAAATCTGTTACAGCAGGACGTATTTTCACAATAAAGAAACCGGGGAATACTGCTATCTGTTAGACCGTCTCATGGGCTTGGAATCGCATGCCCGTATTTCAGAGGATGCAGAAGCCAGAATACTGGAGGAGGCTGTGGAAAGCAGTTACCGGAAAGGCGGAATCAATGCATGTATCGGGGAACAGGAGGTAAGCAAGGAAACCGTAATGAATAAGCTTCATACCCTTGAGTTTCCGTTACTGGAGCCGCTGAAGGAGAAACGCAGAGTAGGCCGTCTGTATATCGATGCAGATGAAGACCATGTTTCGCTGCAGTATCTTGAGAAAAAGGGTGACATTAAAAAAGCCCCGCGTTAATACCGTTATGCCAAAGCTTATTTACGTCTACGAGGATGTAAATTTCGATGGGAGTAAGCATGAACTGGTAAACTGCCATTACTTCGGTGGGGATTATGCCGGGACGGAAGGAACGAAGGCGTTATGGCAGGAAGTGTTTGATTTTATTACAGAGAGTTATGACGAGGAAGTGCTTTGGAGAAAATATATATAAACGGAGACGGAGCAGATTGGATTAGAACAGGAGCAGGAATGCACACCAAGGCACGTTTTGTTTTGGACCGTTTTCACATGCATAAATACATCATATCAGCAACAAGCCACCTGAAAGATTCCGCACAGGATGCGAGAAGTGAAATCTACAAAGCCATTAACGGAAAAAGGAAATGGGCGGCGGAAGAAGCATTTGATAAGATTCTGCATGTAACAGAGAGTGAAACAAAAGCAAAGGCAGTAGAATCTGCAAAGAATTATATTCTGGGGAACTGGACAGGAATTATGGAATCCGTGAAAGCTAAGGATAAGAGCCTGCAGTGCGGCGCAGAGGGACACGTGAGCCACATTTACTCAGGATGGCAAGACTGCGTATATACCGCCAGAATAAGAGGGATATACTGGAACTGGTTCGATACCAGAAAAAAGAACTGCCACTGGCTGCAGGTACAGAAGAAGTGATATATTCAGCAACGCAGATGCTGTCAGCGGAAAGACGTAACAGAAACAGGCTTGGAAAACTGGCAGATATGCCGGTATACAGTATTCTTATCCACAGATAAAAAAGATAGCAAAGCACTAAAAAATCATATATGGGGATTGTAAGAAAAGAAAAAATCGGATATAGTAAAGACAGTTATCAAATCTTAAACAGGACACAGGTGTAGTCTGCCTATTACTTTCCGACAGTAAATTTACCCCATCTTTAATAATAATGTGCTTTCATTATAATGCGGGCAGTGGTATAATAAAAAAGTAATCGAATTGGTCGATCTTAAGTAAAACGATTTACAAGCTATAAAAAGTACAACATTTGGCTTATAGAGTTTAATATATAGGGGAGAGTAATTTGTGGGGAAAATATAAGTATCCTTATTTATCCATAGACCATTTAAAAATGGGATTGATACGTAGTGGAAATACAAAACTGACACCGGTCAGTGATGAAACAGAATTAACTGCATATTTATGGCCAATCGTTCGTGAGATGATAAGCAAAAAACGGCAATTGAAAATAAACAAAATCTTATCGTCGAGGGATGCTATATTCCGTTTGATTGGGAAAAAAAAAACATTTTACAACAGAATATCTCCTTTTGAGAAAGGAGTTGATAAAATATTATGAGGATGAGTTGAAAAGAGATTTTTATGCTGTTATGTGTAAAAATGAAAATTGGTCAGTAAGAACTTTACGTGAGCGGAAGAAATCAATGTTATTTGAACGAACAGCGATATCTAAAATGCCGGAAGAAACAATAGCAAATGAAATTGCCGAGTTACGTGATGACAAAAAAATGTCGTTGGATATGTTTTATAGAGATCCTTATATGTTGGATTTCCTCGGCTTAAGAGACACATATAGTGAAAAAGATTTAGAAAATGCCATTTTGGCAGAATTATTTTTCATTTAATGAGGTATTGCTAAGATTTTCTAAAGTTGAAAGGTTACACATGGTGTTGTGATAATATAAGAAATAATATTAAGGACTTGCAGAAATGGAGAAGGATATGGAGTATAAAAGTTTGGATATGCAGTGATAGAGATAAAAATTTCTTGTCGACCATGATATTACAACAGTGATCGATATGCGAACGGAAGAAGATGTAAAGAAAAAAGCCAAGTAGTTTAGCAAATGTTAAAGGAATGACATATTATAACTTTCCCGTTTATGAAGGAAGTAAGGTGCCAAATTCAGTAGAAAGAGGTACCCTTTAGCTTTTCTGAAAATTGCAGAAGAACCAAATATGAAAGCCATTTTTGAATGTATTGCGAATGCGCCACAAGGAGTTATTTTTAATTGCTCTGCCGGAAAAGATAGAAGTGGTGTCGTTTCTGCTATTTTGCTCTTATTTGTCGGGGTGAAAGATGAGGATATTATTGAGAATTATGTAGTTACAAAATATTATATTAAACAAAGACTTGAGTATATTAAGCAGAATTCAGATATTGATATGGCGATTGTAACGCCAAACAAATATTTTATGGAAATGTTTTTGAAGATGTTTCGAGAAAAATATGGAAATGTATCCAATTATTTTCAGAGTATTGGAATAGATAGAGAATGTATGGATAGGTTAAAAGAGAAATTTGTCTAATGTTGCATGGGGTATGGTGCTGTGATAGAATAAAAAAGAACATTTTCCTATAAATCAGTAGAAAGGAAACAGGGATATGAGTGACAAACGATTTGCATTGCTGATTGATTCAGACAACATATCAGCAAAATATATTGACAGTATTCTGGATGAAATGACAAGGCATGGGGTGGCGACATATCGACGTATTTACGGCGATTTCACCGACTACCACATGAACAAATGGAAAAGCGAACTGGCGGAGCGGTCGATTACGCCGATTCAGCAGTTTCGCAATACGACAGGGAAAAATGCGACGGATTCGGCACTGATTATTGATGCGATGGACATTTTGTATGCAGGAAATGTAGAAGGATTCTGCATTGTGTCATCGGACGGTGACTTTACGAGATTAGCGAGCCGCTTGCGGGAATCCGGCATGGAAGTGATTGGCATGGGCGAGAGCAAGACACCAAAGTCGTTCCGTGGTGCATGCTCGGTATTTACGAATATTGAGCTTTTTACTTGAGGGCGACAAAGAGGAAAATAAAAAAGAAAAGAAAAATGCCGTTTCCAAAAAAGAAAATTTCGGATGCTGTTTTGGAAGTTATTACGACAAACGAAAACAATGGAAAAGATACGGGACTTGGCGAAATTGGAAGTGCCCTTGTGAAAAAATATTCCGATTTTGACGTGAGAAATTATGGTTATAGTTCGCTGTCGAGATTTATTGAGGATTTGGATAATTTCGAATTAAAGAGAAATCATACCAAAGATTCAGGTGATTCTGAAAAATGATGCCAAAGAAGTGGAACAATTTATGGTTGATACGGTGAAAAAGGCGGGTGTCACAGGAATTGATATTGGACAGCTGGCGCAGAAGGTGTATGACCATTTCCCAAATTTCAAGGTAAAGAAATTGGGATATGCAACGTTTCAGAAGTGGTGCACTCCATCCGCGCACTTCAGGTTGAAAACGTGGGTAATAATCAGAAGAACGTTTATCTGAAAAGATAATGAAATAATTTCCCATTTATGAGCAAATGTGATAGAATAGTATCATTAGGGTTTGGCAGAGGAGCTAAACCAAGGACAAACAACTAGGAGGATGAAAACAGACATGGCGAAACAGAAGATTATGTTAGGAAATGAAGCGATTGCCCGTGGTGCTTATGAAGCCGGGGTAAAAGTATCGGTCGCTTATCCGGGAACACCGAGTACGGAGATTAGCGAGAATCTGGTACAGTATGACGATATTTACTGCGAATGGTCGCCGAACGAGAAAGTTGCTACTGAGGTGGCAATTGGCGCATCCATCAGCGGTGTCCGCGCAATGGCATCGATGAAGCATGTAGGGTTAAATGTGGCGAGTGACCCATTGTATACCGCTTCTTATATTGGAGCAAACGGTGGTCTTATGATGGTTGTAGCGGATGATCCGGGACTTTACAGTTCCCAGAACGAGCAGGATACCCGTTGTGTAGCACGTGCCGCGCGGGTACCGGTTTTGGAGCCGTCTGACAGCCAGGAAGCAAAAGATTTTGTCAAAGAAGCTTACCGAATCAGTGAGGAATATGACACACCGGTAATTCTTCGCACGACGACAAGACTGGCACATTCACAGGGCCCTGTTGTATTGGAAGACCGTGTGGAGCCGGAAGATAAACCATATGAGAGAAATCCGGGCAAAAATGTTATGATGCCGGGTAATGCGATTAAGCGTCATCTTCATGTGGAAGACCGCATGAACCGCTTGGAGAAAGATGGTTCTGATTTTGCGATTAACAAAGCAGAATATAACGATACATCCATTGGTTTCATTACCAGTGGTATTCCTTATCAGTATGTGAAGGAAGTATTTCCACAGGCATCTGTGTTAAAACTTGGTATGGTATATCCGCTTCCGAAAAAATTGATTGAAGAGTTTGCAAAAAAGTAGACAAACTTTACATATTTGAAGAATTGGAGCCGGTAATCGAAGAGCAGGTAAAAGCCTGGGGCATTGAGTGCATTGGCAAGGAAATCTTTACCCGTCAGGGTGAGTACAGTGCGAACCTTTGCGTGAGAAAGTATTGGGACAGAATGTTGAGACAAAACCATATCCGAACCTTCCGGCGCGTCCGCCGATTTTGTGTCCGGGATGCCCGCACAGAAGTACATTCACCGTACTGAATAAATTGAAAATTCACGCACCGGTGATATCGGATGTTATACACTTGGTGCGGTAGCTCCGTTAAATGTTATTGATACAACGGTCTGCATGGGTGCCAAGCATTTCAACCCTTCATGGTATGGAAATGGCACATGGCAAAGATTACATTAAAAACTGGGTAGCTGTAATTGGTGATTCGACCTTTATGCACACCGGTGTTAATTCGCTGATTAACATGGTTTACAATCAGGGAACCGGAACGGTTATTATCATGGACAACTCCACAACCGGTATGACCGGACATCAGGACCATGCGGCAACCGGAAAAACACTGCAGGGCGATGTAGTACCGGCAATCAGCATTTACAACTTGTGTAAATCCATTGGCGTAAAAAATGTAACGGAAGTTAATGCATTTGATTTGGCAGCGATGGAGAAGACAATTAAAGAAGAAGTGGCAAAGATGAAGTTTCCGTAATCATTGCCGCGCACCATGTGCACTTCTTAAGGGCGTGAAGTTCGAATAAGTGTGTGCCGCTTTCCGATAAGTGTAAGAAATGCGGTATGTGTCTGAAACCGGGATGTCCGGCACTTACGAAAACGAAGATGGAACGATTGCAATTGATGAGACGATGTGTAATGGCTGTGGACTTTGCAAACAGTTGTGTAAGTTTGACGCTATTGATTGTGTGGCACGCTAAGCAAAACGGAGGAATTGATTCATGGAAACAAAAAATATAATGATTGTAGGTGTAGGTGGTCAGGGAACACTCCTTACCAGCCGCATTTTAGGTGGAATTATTAAAGCGGGAGGCTTTGATGTAAAACTGAGCGAGGTTCATGGTATGGCACAGCGAGGCGGAAGCGTTGTTACGTTTGTCCGCTACGGCGACAAAGTATATGAGCCGATTGTAGAAGAAGGACAGGCAGATGTGCTGATTGCTTTTGAAAAATTAGAAGCAATGCGCTATGCACATTTTTTGAAAAAAGATGGTGTTATGATTGTCAATGACCAGGCATGGACCCGATGACGGTTGTGACCGGCGTTGCTGAATATCCGGAGAATATTTTGGATACACTGAAAAAAGACCACAAAGTGGTTTCGATTGATGCGATGGATGAGGCGAAAAAACTTGGCAATTCCGCGTGTTTAACACCATTATTATTGGTGTGGCAGCGAAAAATATGGACTTTGACAAACAGCAGTGGTTAGATGTCATTGCAAACACTGTTCCGCCAAAAACCGTTGAAATCAACCAAAAAGCATTTGAGGTAGGTTTTGAAAAATGATAATTGATGCACATACGCATACGTATCCGGAGACGATTGCAAAACGGGCGATTGAAAAGCTTGAGAAAAAAATTCGGGTACGAAGGCTCACACCAATGGTGTGAAGTCCGGCTTAATGGCGTCGATGAAAGAGGCAGGGATTTCTTATTCCCTCGCTTCTTCCTGTCGCTACGTCAAAAAAACAGGTAGATACGATTAATGAAGTGGCAAAGAGAAACAAATGCAAAGGCTCTAGAGACCGGGCTTCTTTCGTTTGGCGGGATTCATCCGGAGACCGAGAATGTTTCGGAAGTATTAAACCGTATCAAAGCGCTGGGGCTTAAGGGGATTAAAATTCATCCGGATTATCAGGGACCTTTTTTAATGATATACGGTACAAGCGGATTGTAGAAAAGCAACAGAATTAGGGACTGTATATTACCGTCCATGCCGGCGTAGATATTGGAATGCCGGACCCCGTTCACTGTACGCCTAATCATGTGCTTGAGGTGCTAAAGGACACAGAGTCGGACCACTTGATTCTTGCCCATATATGGGCGGATGGCGCTTGTGGGACGAAGTGAAAGAAAAACTGATGGAAAACCCGCTTTTCTTTGACACTTTTTTCGGGTGATTATCTGCAAAAAAGAGGGCGTTTCGGGAATGCTTACAAAAGAAGCATTTGTCGATTTGATTCATGCGATGGGAAGTGACCGTGTCCTGTTCGGAACGGACAGTCCGTGGAGTGGACAAAAAGATGCGGTGCAGTGGTTTATGGAAACCGATTTAACAGAGACAGAAAAAAAGAAGATTTTATCTGACAATTTCATTCGAATAATTGGAATTTAAGAGTGACAAAAGACCCACCAATTGTCGGGAGCAGACAAGTTTTGGTGGGTCTTTTTATATGCAGAAAAATTTTTCTTATAAGAAAATGTATTTCAAAAACAAACAATACTGCTAAGATATACATCAAAGGTTTAATTTTCTTAGCTTTTCCACAGCATAAGTTAATTACAACATAAGAAATTACGCCGAGTGCGATACCTTCAGAGATGCTGTACATCAAAGGCATTGCAAGCATAGCAAGGTATGCAGGAACGGCTTCTGTAATATCTTCAAAGTCAATCGAGATGATAGAAGAAATCATCAAAAAATCCAACGAAGATTAATGCCGGTGCAGTAGCAAAGGATGGAATTGCTGTGAAAATTGGTGCAAATACGATAGCCAATAAGAACAGCAGACCGGTTACCATTGCAGATAAACCAGTACGTCCACCGGCCGCAACACCAGCGGCCGGAGGACTCAACGTAAGTAGTAGTAGTTGATGTTCCGAAAATAGCACCAACCGAAGTTGCGATGGCATCTGCCAGAAGAGCCGGACGGATGCGAGGAAGTTTTCCTTCTTCATCAAGCATATTCGCTTTGGTGGAAACACCAATCAAAGTTCCGAGCGTATCGAAAAATGTCGACAAACAAAAAGGCAAATAAAACAGCGATGAAGTTCAGGATATCAACACCTGAGAAATCAACGTTGAAGCACTGGCCAAATGTTGTTCCAAATGCACCAAAGTCAATCATGCGGAAACTTGGATAAAGGGAGTAGAACTCTTTACCATCCGGTACATAAAGACCGATTGCTTCGCAAATCATACCAAGAATCCATGTGGCAAGAATACCAATCAAAATGGAACCTTTGATATTTTTTGTGATGCAGAACAACGATGATGAACAAACCAATTAAAGCAAGCAGGGGCACCAATACCGATGGTATGGAAATCGCCTACAAATTTTACATAAGTCAAAAAAGAGTAGAATCATCGTTGACAACAAGGTTTGCACCCTGAAGACCGATGAAGGCGATAAACAAGCCGATGCCGGCGCTTACGCCTTTTTTCAGAGCCATTGAATGGCATTGAAGATAGCTTCACGTACATTTGTCAAAGATAATACGATGAAAATCAAACCTTCAACAAATACGGCAAGCAAAGCAATCTGCCAAGAATATCCCATATTGCTGCAAACGGTGAATGCCATGTATGCATTCAGTCCCATACCCGGTGCAAGGGCAAATGGATAGTTGGCTAACAAAGCCATAGCCATACAGCCGACGAAAGATGCCAGTGCAGTTGCCAAAAGAATGGCATCGGAATTCATTCCGGTAGCACTTAAAATATTTGGATTGACAGCGAGGATGTAAGCCATAGCCATAAATGTTGTCAGACCGGCAACAACCTCAGTACGGAAAGAGGTATTATTCTCTTTCAGTTTGAACATTTTTTCTAACATGAAATGCTCCTCCTTGTAAGTGATAGATATATTGCGCTCACGTGCTCCCTTCGCGAGGCGGTAAAAGGCGACAAATAGCCGCCTATTTCCTTCGTAAATAATTAAAGAAGACACGTCGTACTGCGACAGTTGTTCTCTTCCCTTTAAGCCGGCAAGCTCCATCAGAAAAAACAATTTTAGCAACTTCGCCGCCTAATTCCTCTACTAAGGAGGCGCACGCTTTTACTGTACCGCCGGTTGCGATAAGGTCATCTACAATAACAACTTTCTGACCTTTTTTAATGGAATCTTTGTGAAGCTCAATTGCCGCACTGCCATATTCCAAATCATATTCTGCAGTTACTGTTTCGCAAGGCAGTTTTCCCTTCTTACGGCATGGCACAAATGGTTTGCCCATTGCGTAGGCAATCGGTACGCCAAAAATAAATCCACGGGATTCCGTTCCGACAATTACATCAAAATCCACATCTTTGAGTGTTTCAATCATGGAATCAATCGCAAGCTTCAATCCTTCTGCGTCCTGCAAAATCGTTGTAATGTCGCGAAAAATAATTCCCTTTTCCGGAAAGTCAGGAATACTCCGGATATATTCTTCTAATTTTTTCACAATGAGTACCTCGTTTCTTTTTTGAATGTTTGGTGAAAAACTACGTTCTTTACCTTTCTATTATAATAAGAGATAAAAATATAATCAAGGTAAAATATTGGTTTTACGGAAGTCCTGGTGTCTTGGGGAGCGCCATTCATCGAAACCCTTCCCCAAGACACCAAAGCATTTCCTAAAAACCAATATTTTGTGTTAAAACTTTATGGATGTAATCGGATAAAATCTATTAAAATGAAAAGTTTTTTCGGGTTATATTCGAAAAACTTTGTTGATACAAACAAAAATATGGTGTATACTTCTAATATAAGGAGGTGCTTGATATGATTGATAGACCATTATATATAGAAAAGATTATGGCGTATACAGATACACCGTTTGTGAAAATACTTACTGGTATTCGCAGTGTGGGAAGTCAACAATACTTAAGATGATTATGGAGAAGTTGCATAAGGAGCGGAAAATTCCAAAGGAACAGATTGTGAGTTATCGGTTTGATTCCATGGAATATGAAGGAATGACTGCAAGCAAATGTATAAGCAATTGAAAGCAGGACTTTGCGAGGGCAAAAGAACTTATTTGTTTTTGGATGAAGTGCGGGATGTGGATGGATGGGAGAAAGTAGTAAATACACTTTTTGGCGGATTTTGATGTGGATTTGTATGTAACCGGTTCAAATTCACGGATGATGTCTTCGGAAATTTCAACATATCTTACCGGAAGATATATAACATTCAGGATTTATACGTTATCATTTGAGGAATACTTGACGTTTAAAAGTAAATATTCAGTTATTGCTAATCCCAAAAGAAGAACTTGCTTCTTATGTGAAAAATGGTGGTTTTCCGGCAACACATTTACGTGATTACAGCAGTGACGAAATCTATACAATTGTTAAGGATATTTATAATTCCACCATTTTTTCGGATATTGTAAGAAGAAATCAAATTCGAAAGATTGACCAGTTAGAGCGAGTTGTGAGATATACATTTAATAATGTCGGAAA
>VOFD01001938.1_pt1 | contig 23048 bp, 28 predicted proteins | sample 5384101 | NCBI WGS metagenome assembly VOFD01 (sample SAMN12384723, study PRJNA508395) | human gut metagenome | isolation source: healthy gut C | host: Homo sapiens
ACATATCGCGCCGAGGAAGGCATCACAAGTGCCGTAATTCCTGCGGGGTATGCGGACGGCTATCCGCGCAGGCTTTCGAACATGGGAAAGGTTTTCATAAACGGAAAAGCATACAGCCAGATCGGGCGCATATGCATGGATGTCTGCATGGCGGATGTAACCGGCGGCGATGTGCGGCAGGGTGATGAAGCGATTCTGTTTGGGCGGGGCGGCATGAGCATTGAAGACGTGGCTCAAATTGTGGGAACCATAAACTATGAATTGACCTGTCTCGTCACTGAGCGTGCAAACCGTGTTTATGTCAACAACTGAAAAATAATTAATGCCGAAATTGATATTCAGGTAAAAAAATGCTTGACAAGAGAATATAAATGTTGTAATATAGCATCATTGAAGACTGTTGCACCGGAATGCGGGCAAGGTTTTTATTGGTGCGTGAAACTGCACCTGCCTTCAAAAACATAACACTGCTTGACTGTTCGCTTATTTTTAAAACAGTTAACCTGAAATATTTTATTGTTTGTTTTCAAATTTTAAACATATTATTTTTTTGAATTCGCAGGAGGGGGAATATGGACTTTGACAGTTCGATCTACGAAGCTGTAAAGACGATAATAGATGAATGGTATCCCCATGGACTTGTGTCCTGCTGCTGTGCATCGGTCCATGAATTCGGGGCTGAGGCGGCAATGATAGCTGTGCGGATCGAACCGAACATGAACGTTCGGCAAATTTCGGCTGTTATAAGCGATGTTTTTAACACTCAGTTTCCTGATAAAATCTTAGCAGAGCGGAAATGCCGCGCACTGGCAAGACGTATTTTGCGCAGCATTAAAGAGCTGAAGTGCGGAAAAGACCCCCGCGGCAGCTGTGTGCAGGTACAATAAGCAAAGATAAATCTATGAAAAATTAAAAACCACTTAAGTCGTTTGCAGAACACACAAAAGAGCGGCGGTGCAGCTTTGTGCATCGTCGCTCTTAAATTTCAGCCGGAAAGGGGCGTGCGTTCCGACTGAACGAAATTGAACAGTATGACGGCGTTATGCCGGCTGAACAGTATCTTTTTGTAATATTGTGCCTGAGCATTCCAAAGTTCAAAGTATTTGCCGCTTTCATCCGCAAGCAGGTCGGAATGGGTGCCCTGCTGAATCACGCTGCCGCTGTCAAACACGGCGATCTCATCACAGAATTTGCAGGAGGAGAGGCGGTGGCTGATGTAAACCGCAGTCTTATCACCTGCAATTTCATCGAATTTTGAATAAATCTCCGCTTCGGCAATCGGGTCAAGTGCGGCCGTCGGTTCATCAAGGATAATGAACGGCGAATCCTTGTGCAATGCGCGTGCAATGGCGATTTTTTGCGCTTCACCGCCGGAAACGTCAACGCCTTCCGTATCGACGCTCTTATAAAGGTACGTATCAAGTCCGTGCGGCATTTTGCAAGCTTCTCGCCGAACCCTGCCTTGTTAAGACAGTCGAGCACACGTGCGGCATCGTATGTTTGGCTTGCTGCAACATTCTGCCCGAGGGGCAGTGCCAGAAGTTGGAAATCCTGAAATACCACAGAGAATATCTTCATGTAGTCATCGTAACGATATTTTCGAATATTGATGCCGTTGAGCAGTATTTCGCCTTCGGTCGGGTCATACAGACGGCAAAGCAGCTTTATGAAGGTTGTTTTGCCGCTGCCGTTCATTCCCACAACTGCGAGACGGCTGCCCACTTTGAACTTCATGTTCACATGGCGGAGTGCATACGCTTCACTGCCGGGATATTTGAACGACACATCACGAAACTCAACATCATACTGAATATCGCTGCGCTTTTCGGTGGTGAGGCTGCCCTGATACATTGTGTTCGGAGTATCCAAAAGCTCAAACACTGTGTCAAAGGAAACTTGAATTGATTCGCATCACGCCGATGCATTTCATCAGTTCCGAGAAGCCTCCGAAAAAGCTTGTTACCGAACCGATATACTGCGTTGCGGTGCCGAGACCGACTGCGCCCGCCCATGCCTTTATGCAAACAAGCAGATAAATCAGACCGGTCAGAAATGCGGACACGCAGCTTGAAAGCGCAATGAGCAGTCCCATGGGTCCCTTTGCATATTGTGCAAAGGTGGATTTCATGCTGAATGTATTGTTATTTTCAAGGTAATACTCGGCAATGGCCTGCTGCTTATAAAAGCGCATATCCGCCATTCGGGCTCTGTTGGAGGAGGCGCTTGAAAAATAACCGAACACGCGGTTGCCGAAAGTGCCCTGTTCATCGTTGCGTTCCCAATAGGAGTTGCCTTTTGTTGCACAGACGGGCGCAGCAAGTGCAGCCGCAAACAGAAGGGCAATGAAACCGACGGTGAAGAGCGGGGAGTTCAAAAAGCCGAGTCCGGATGCCTGAGGAATCTTTGCAAAGAACAAACCGAGGGAAAGTCCGATGCCGCCGATGATCTGAAACAGTGCATTGCAGCCGGAGCGAAAGATTTCAATCGATTGCCTAAGGCCGTATCCGGTGAAGTTCTGGCTTTGCCATATCTGCGATTGAAGCTCGTAAACGCGCTGACTGTCAGCATTCGGAAAATCCATATCAAGCCTTTTTTTGCCGAATACGGACTGCATCTTGGCAGAAAAAGTGGATTCCTCCGCTTCGCGCCAATGCTGCAAAATCGCATTGAGAAGCATTATCCCGGCGGTTGCGCCGAGCGTCAGCAAAACCCAATTGCGGAGTGCGGCAGGGGTTTCTGCTGCCTGCAAGCTCATTCAGCAGCTGAGCTGAAAACCAGATCGTCACAAGCGGGCTTGCGGCGGCTGTGAATGCGCTCAAAAATATCGAAACAAATATTCCTTTGCAGGGTTTGAACAGTATTTTCCATGCGCGCAAATTGTTTTTGAACGCAGCGGCGAAACTTGTTTTTTTGTTGGTATTGTTACTCATTTTCACTCACTCCTTTCATTTGATTGCGGCGTCGGGAGAACCGTCTGACGTGCCGTCCTGATTATCGCTGCGGTAGTACTTGCTTTGAACTTCAAACAGATAGGCATAGCCTCCGCCGTTTTTCAAAAGCTCGTCATGCGTGCCTTCCTCTGCAATTTTTCCGCTGTCAACAAAAATGATTCTGTCGCAAAAACGCGTTGAGGCAAGGCGGTGAGAGATGAAGAACGAGGTTCGTCCGTGCGTCATATCATTGTATTTTTGATAGATGTCATTTTCTGCAATAGGGTCAAGTGCAGCGGTAGGTTCGTCAAGCACGAGTATCGGTGCGTTTTTATACAACGCCCTTGCAAGCATGAGCCTCTGCGTCTGCCCGCCGGAGAACTCAACTCCGTCCTTAAACACACGCCTGCCGGGATGCGTTTCAATGCCCTTTGGGGAGGGACTTGATTTTTTCGGTCAGACCTGCCTTATCAATGCACTGCCAAACGCGGGCTTCATCGATTCCGTCAACACATTGGGCAACGTTTTCCTTAACGGTGACGTCAAGCACGGAGAATTCCTGGAAAACAGCCGAAAAGAGCGCGTAATAGTCGTTGCGGTTAAACTTGCGGATATCTTCTCCGTTAAGCAGTATGCGTCCTTCGGTCGGGTCAAGAAAACCGCACACAAGCTTCACGAGCGTTGTTTTGCCTGCGCCGTTAAGACCGACAATTGCAAGCTTTTCACCCGGATGAACGGTCAGGTTAATGTGAGAAAGCGTGTCTTTATCCGCTTTTGGATAGCGGAAGGAAACATCATCAAGCCTGATTTCATATTGCTTGTTCGGTTCAAAAGCGATTCTTTCGCCGCCGTTAAGGTCGAAAGGCTCATCCCAATCAAGAAATTCGCGAATCGTGGAAATATCAAGGCTCTGCTTGTGCATTACGGAAAGCTTATCCAGAATCTCAACGACCCACTGTGCAAAGCCGCTCAGTGCCGCAAAGTACAGAAGAAATTGGGAGGCAGGCAATCCGTTTTTGACGGTGATTCCGATAAGAAACGCATAAGCGATGCCGTTGCGCAAAAAAGTCAGAACGATATCAATGATATTTGCCCAAATATATTTGCGCTCGCGCTTTGCACAAAACGCACTGTACAGGCGCATTGTGCTGCCCCAAAGATCTTCCAGCCAGCCGCGCAGGCCGAACATGCGGATATCCTTAGCAAACTCGCGCGATGTTGCGATTTTGTTTGCGTATTCGATTCTTTTTGTAAGCTCAAGCTCCTCGCTGCGATGAAGATAGCCCCATTCGTTGATGCGTTTGCTTGCAAAATAGCTGACGGCCGTTGTTGCGGCAACAAGTGCGGCAAGCCAAAGGTTAAGGTTCGTCAGCAAAGCAAGATAAACGATAAAGCCGATACATGACGTCATCAGATCCGTCAGAGTCGTCCAGATGGCTTCGGATGACTCTGAGTTGCCGGCGCAGGCAGCACTTGCCTTTTCTCCGAGGGCAAGAAAATCCGTGTTCAAAAGGTTCGGATAGGATGTTTCGGCATATTTGCGGGAAATGCTGAGATAGATTCCCTGGCTCCGAACGGCGATTCTTCCGAACAGTGCATTCGTGTCAACATAGGACCGAAGCCCGGAAAGCAGCATGAGCACCAAGGCAAATGCCGCAATTGTGAAAACAACACTGCCGAGGGATGCGGAAAGCTCGATTTTGTTCAGAATTGCAGGTGCAATAAGCAGTTCGGCAACGCTTTTGCCCGCGCTGAGCAATGCAAGCACGATGCAGAGCGGGAAAACACTCTTTGCGTACTTTCTGGATGTGCGCAGCATGAACCCCGTGTTCTGCCAAAGATTGTACTTCGGTTTCGGTGTTTTTTTTGCGTCGTGTTTGGATTGAATTTCTTTTTTTTTGTTCTTTTTTGTCCATTGTATCAACCGCCTTTCAGCTTTTTGATGTTTGCATTATAGCCGAAATTCGTTCGAGCTGCATATTTAGGGGACGAATTGTTGATTGGCGGGGACGAATTGCAGCCTTGCCGCAGCGGAAAGCGGACGGCTGCGTGATATGCAGCAAAAAACATTCGAATGCAATGCTGCACCGAATGTGTGAAAAAAGATAAGTGAAAATACAGGCAATTATTCCTGCGGAAGAAGTATTTCCGCAGTGAACGCTCCGTCTTCGGAGTTAAAGCTCAAATATCCGTCATGCTTTTCAACGATGGTTTCAATGCGGGAAAGCCCGAGGCCGTGTCCCAAACCCTTTGTTGTTGCAAAAACGCGGCCGAGTTTGCCGAGCTTTTTTTGAGAGGTGAAATTTGTAAACGAGATATAGAGCTGACTGCCTTTCATGTCCATATAAACACGGATAAGCCTGTTTTGCGGCGGAAGGGCCATGCTTGCATCGATTGCATTGTCGAACAGATTTCCGAGAATGCAGCACAGGTCAATTTCGGATATTTTAAGTTTCACGGGAATATGTGCATCAACGCGGACATCGATTTCCCGTGCTTTTGCAAGTGAAACTTTGCTGTTCAAAATTGCATCCGCCATGGAGTTTCCCGTTCGGATCGAACTGTCAAGAATCGAAAGGTTCGTGTCGAGCTCGTTCAGATATTCCCTTATTCCGACAATATCATTGTTTGCGGCAAGAAACTTGAGCGTTTGAATATGGTTGTGATAATCGTGCCGCCAGCCGCGCATTTTTTGATACATGTTTTCAACTTCGCGATAATGCGTCTCAATAAACTCATTTTGGTCGGCTTCAAGCTGCCTGTCATAATGCTTTTTTAAAATGCACTTTAAAAGGCTTTTCATCGATTTCACTCCGTATATATGGAAAATTTGTTTCACAAGTGCGCAATTATCGCACGGTTAAGCGGTTCGTATGCGCCGCGGGAAGGGGAAGCACGGTTCCGTCCGAAAGCTGAACCTCGGTTTTTGTAACGTGTGCAACGAACTTAAGGTTCACAATAACGGCTCTTCCGATGCGGTGAAAACCGCTGCCGAGCTCCTGCTCAAACTCGCTTAATGTGCGCTTGACCGTGTATTCGCGCTTTGCGTGAACGGTAACATAATTGCGGAAAACTTCAAGGTAGCGTATCTCGTATACCGGTATGCGAAGCATTTCGCCGCCGCTCTCAAAGCATATGCAGCGTTCGTTCTGCGTGATTTTTTGAGCCGCACGGTTCAAAACGGAGAAGAATTTTTCCTTGTTGAGCGGTTTCATGAGATAATGCAGCGCGGCAACATCATAGCCCTCGGCAATATAATCCGAATAGCCGGTGATGAACACGATTTGAACAGCTTCATTTTCGCGGCGAACCTTACGCGCCGCCGACACACCGTCCATCCCGCTCATTTCAACATCAAAAAAGCAGGATATCGAAAGCTTTATACTCGTCATAACGAAAAAAAAGCTTTCCGCAGAAGGGAAAACCTCAATCTCAACCTCCGTACCGCGCTGTTTTGCCCATTCAAGCAAAAACGACTGCACGAGTGCTGCATCGGTTTTACTGTCGTCGCATATTGCAATGCTGTATTTCATACGCATACCCCCGAGGCTCTCCGAAGCCATTATATTTATTGTATCAAAAAGAGGCATCATCCGCAAGCAACCGTTGTTTGATATCCGAAAAAAACTACAACGGCAAATATATTTCATGGGAAGAAGGAGCTGCGCCGGTGACCCTTTTGCTCAGAGCATTCTTTCGCCGTCCATAAACACGGCTTTAAGGTTTAAATTCGCATCAAACACAGCAAGATCCGCAGCACGGCCGCACTCAAGTCCAAACGGAGCGGAATCGCCGAAAACGGAGGCGAAAGGTGCATACGATGCAGCAAAGAATGCGTCGGACGGCGAAATGCCGAACGAAACAGCGTTGCGAACCGCATCGGCAAGGGAGATTGCAGAACCCGCAAGCGTGCCGTCCGCAAGAGCGGCGCATCCGTCGGACAAAACGAATTCCTGCCCGCCCAAGCTGTACCGACCGTCGGGCATTCCTGCGCAGCGAAGCGAATCCGATATCAGGCAGGTTTTTTTGCCGAAGACCCGAAAAACTCCGCGAACCACGGCAGGGTGAACATGCAGCCCGTCACAGATAAGTTCAACGGGAATTCCGAGATCGGCTGCCGCGCCTGCAATACCGGGGGAACGGTGCAGGCAGTCGTTCATGCCGTTGAAAATATGCGTAACATGGGAAGCTCCGGCTCGAAATGCGGCAATTGCCGTGTTGTAGTCAGCCGCACTGTGGCCTTCCGAAACGGTGCAGCAGCCCGAAACGCTGCGAATGAATTCAAACGCACCGGGCAGTTCGGGCGCAACGGTGACGAGTTTTATCCGACCGCCGCTTGCGGCATTAAGCTGATGAAACAATGCTGCATCGGGCGCAAGAAGATTGCATTCGGCCTGCGACCCGCGCTTACTGCTGCTGAGAAAAGGTCCCTCAAGATTTATGCCGATGCATTTTGCGCCGGCAAGGTGATGCAGCCTCTTCGGAGTGCGCTTGATAAATTCCGTGCGCATACGGCAGAACGCATCGATTGAATGCATGGCGGCAAAAAGCTCCTCTGCACATAAAGTCATTGTTGTTGCAAGGAAGGAGGTTACGCCTTGGCTGAGATAGTATCGCGAAAGGCGGAAAAGCGGGGAATCGAGCGGAAAACTATCGGCATCAAACTCATTACATTTGTAATTGCTGCATTCGTGAACGTTACATTCGTGAATGTCGTTCAATACATTTCTGTCCGAAAAATCCGCATCCGAAAAATCTGCGCCGCATGCCCCGTGCGTGTGGATATCAAAAAGTCCGGGAACAACAAAGCCGCCGTGCGCATCGAGCGTTTCGCATTCGCAATCGGGCGCACAGGAATCGTTGCTTCGACGCAATGCAGTTATTGTGCTGTCAAACTCGATACTCCCCGTTTGCAGTCCGCAGGGGAGCAGCAGAGAGTCATTCTTGATAAAAAACGTTTCATTATATTAAATACTGACCTTAGCCGATGAATGTCGAAATTCGCACACTTAATTCAAAACAATTACTTATTCTGCATCATCTGCGCAAGTCCGATCTTTGCACTGCGCAGAAGCAGACGAAGTGCATGCGAAACGGATTTGCGGGTATCCTCATCCATATTTTTAAGCGAGCGGAGCATTGTTTTGACGCATACGAACCAATTGTCTGAAATATCCCGGAGCGTCTTTGCATTTGTATCCTGCATAACGGCGTAAACGGTATCGACAAATTGCTCACGCTGCCTGTTATCCATTCCTGCGAGCCAATGCTTAAGCGTGAAGTCGATAAACATGCTGCTGTTGTTGACCTTTTTTCAAGATAGGTGAACTTGTCGCACAACAGTTCCCAGGAATAAATATCGTGCTGCATGATGCCGCTTTCGGTACTGTGAATGATTGTATACTTTTCTTCGTGACCGAGAAGCATGCCGACAACGGATGACTGCGGAACGAAAGTGTTCACAAGCACGCAGATGCTTTTGTAGCTGTCCGAATTCAAAACATCTTCCGTGAAGCCCGGGCCGTCATAATTATAAATATGAGTGATTCGGCGGCGGGCAGCCTGTTCGCAAAAAGCGGAGGCATAAACGGCGAGGTTGCCGCCTTTTGAGTGACCGCCGACGGTTATATCGCCGCCGTTTGAAGCGGCAATACGGTTCAGATAGTCAACGGCATTGCTTTGGGCAGGAACGGGACAGACAAAACACATGTTGAAATCCTCCTTCCAACCGACAAGTGTGCTGTCGGTTCCGCGAAAAAAAACATATAGCTTGTTCTTGCTCGGACGGAATGTGACGGCGGAAAACTGAGTTTGCGTTGCGGCATCAAAAAGGTGTGAGTAGCCGAAGAGCTCAATATCCCGAAACCGGCGGCTGTTTAAAAGCATTTCAAGCAGTTTGACATCGTTTTCCTTGCGCAGAGAGCCCGGCTTTTTATGTTCAGTGAAATAAGCGCCGCTGCGGCATCCGCAATGGTGACGGAAACAGGGGAGTCACAGGGCATGATAAGTTCAAACGGCAAATAGCTCAGCCGTGCAAAAACGGCACCGTCAACCTCGTTGAAAGGACTGACGGAGAGAGGAAGGTCGCCGCGCCATATGAGATAGTCAAATATGTTTGCCATTATTAATCAAAACCTTTCCAAGGATTCGGCAATAACCGCTTAACGGAGCGGCAACGGATAAAAAAACGTATGAAATGTGAAACAACTGCAAACCGTTGCTCACTTCAGAACTTTTGGGTTATCCGCTGACGAATGTATTTCAACTAAACCATTGTCGAAACTCCGCAATTGAATTATAATGTAACCGATGGCAAAAGGTCAAGCCCTGTGCCTGAATTTGCCGCAAAACAGCCGAAGGCTCTGTGCTGCGGCGCAGTTAAAACGGATACGGAGAGAAATATGCTTCTTGAAAATGTCGAAAAATACATAATTTGGCTCTTCTTTTACAGTGTGGTAGGTTGGATTTACGAAAGCACGTTGTGTTCTGTTCGTGCGCATAAGTTCATTAACCGCGGCTTCCTTAACGGTCCGTACTGCCCGATTTACGGCTGGGGGGCAGTGCTCGACATTCTGATACTCGGAAAAGTTCAAAACCCTGTGCTGCTGTTTTTCCTCGGTGCAATTGTAACATGTTCTCTGGAATATTTCACCTCATACATCATGGAAAAACTTTTTCATGCGCGTTGGTGGGATTATTCAAAACGCAAATTCAACATTAACGGACGCGTCTGCCTGCTCGGTGCGGTTGTGTTCGGAGCATTTTCGGTTATTCTGATAAAACTTGTTCATCCGCTTGTGTCCGATGTTACGAACAGCCTTCCCCGTGCTGCACTGCATTGGCTTGCGGCGGTGATGTTTGCAATAATTGCGGCGGATGAATGCGTCACGATCGGCGGCATTGCGGGATTTAATAAAAAACTTAAGGAGCTCGCCGCAGCGACAGAAAACGTAAAGGCAGATATAGGACTGAAGCTGCACGATAAAGGGAGGGCTCGGAAGCGAAGTGTACAACGCTGTTCATAATGCAGCGGCTGTGTTTGTTCAAAAACTGAATGCGCAGCAGCGGCGTATACTTGCGGCATTCCCGAAACTTCGAACCATGGAACATAACGATATTCTGAATGATGTTCGCAAGCTGATTGCCGATGTTGAAAATCGGCGCAGGAAAAACAAAAATAAGCATAACGACTGACAAGTGAGCTTGCCGCAGCCTGCGGGAGAATGCAGTTCTGCCGGGCGATTCGGGCGGCAGAATAAGAATAAACAAAGGAAAGGACACAAAAAATGAAAGTTCTGATAATGAGCTGCGATACCGGGGAAGGGCACAACAGTGCGGCGCGTGCGCTCGTGGGTGCATTCAACAGACGAAATATCGATTGTACTTTGATTGATCCGCTGATATTCCGCGGGCGCAAAGCAAGTGAAATTGTCTCTGCTTCCTACACTGCAATGCTGAGGAAAGCACCGGCGTTGTTCGGGATTATTTATAAAGCAGGCGATATTTACAGTTCAACGAGAATAGTGTCCCCTGTTTATTATGCAAACTCAAAGTATGCTCCCGGCCTGCGTGAGTATATCGAAGATAAAGGATTTGATGCCGTTGTTTCAACGCATCTTTTTCCGATGGAAGCGTTGACGGCAATCCGAAAAAAGGGAGGGTTCAACATTCCGTGCTACGGTGTGCTGACGGATTACACCTGCATTCCGTTTTTCGGCGAAACAAAACTGGACGGGTATTTTATTCCGCATGAGGAGCTGCGCGATGAAATTGCAAAATGCGGAATACCGAAAGAGAAGCTGTTCGCAACAGGCATTCCCGTAAGCAAAAAATTTGCTGTACACGAATCAAAAGCGGCGGCAAGAGCGGCACTCGGGCTTCCGGCGGACAAACCCGTTATGCTCATAATGAGCGGGGGCGTCGGCTGCGGAAATATCCTTGAGCTTTGCGACACGCTTGAGCGGTGCAGCAGCGGGGATTACCTTGCGTGCGTTCTGACGGGGCATAACGCTTTGAAGCAGAGCATTGATGAACGATTTGCTTCGGCAGGGCGGATAAAAACCGTGAGTTTCACAAAACAGGTGAATCTTTACATGAATGCGGCGGATGTAATGCTGTCCAAGCCCGGAGGATTGACAAGCACGGAAGCCGCTGTTGCAAACGTCCCGCTCGTGCAAATGCTGACATATGCGGCATGCGAAGCAAAAAACATTGCTTTTTTCACCTCTCACGGGCTTTCGATACGTGCTGCGAATGAGCGCGAAGCGGTTTCGGCAATGTGGAGCTTAACGGACGACAAACAAAAACGGAAAAAATGCGTGCAATGCAGCGCGCCTGCATAAACCCGAATGCGGCGGACGATATTGCGGCAAAGGTGGCTGAAGGATGGATATAAGTTCTTTTGCACGGTGCGCGGCATATGCGGCGTTCGGCTTTGCCTGCGGCGGAGTTATGTTTTGCAGATTCATGCCGCTGCTGCTCGCAAAAAAAGATGTAACAAAGCTCAGCTCGGACGGGAATCCCGGTTCTGCAAACGTATTTATAAATTGCGGGATACCGCTCGGGCTGCTGTGCCTGTTTCTTGATATGTTCAAGGGTTTCCTGCCTGTGCTTCTTGCGGAAGAAAACTATGATGTCCGCCGATTGTCCTTTGCGATTCTGATTGCGGCTCCGGTGCTCGGTCATGCGGTTGCTCCGTTCGACCGTTCAAAGGGCGGCAAATGCATTGCAACAGCTTTCGGCGTCCTGCTTGCGCTGATTCCGCAAACAAAATCGTGTTCCTGCTTGCCGGGTTGTATATACTGTTTTCAACTGCAATCAGGATTTCTCCGAATCGTGTGCGCAGCACAGTAACGTTTGCACTGTTCGGAACTTTTGCCGCCGTGATACTGCTTTTAAAACGGCGTGCGCCGCTTGCAATGGGATGCCTGCTGGTTTCTTCAATTGTAATTGTGAAACATTCAAAACTCTTTTGCTCGGACGAATGTGCCGAAGAGGGCAGCGCCGTAAGCGAGGACGACGGAAACAAGGCAAAAATATAAAACGAGAAAAAGTGAGATGCGAAATGCGGCTTTATAGCTGAGACGTGTCGGCAAATCCGAAGGAACGGTGAACGGCTTGAAGATGCATAAATATGTCATAAAATATCGTCGGGTTGTAGCGAGTCGGTGCGTGAACAGCCAAGGGAAGAAGAGCAGCACTTCTTTATCCGACTGCCAGTTTATTCGTCTTCTTCAGGAATTTCGCCGGAATCGGACGATCGAGCTTCCACGTGATATTCATTGGCCTGCTGCCCTCGTGTTTCACATAGCTTGCCGTGCCGAGATAGGTATATGCTTCAGCACCGCCTGTCATGCGGTCCGACTTGAACTCGCGGACGAACAGCAAAACCTTGCTGCCGCGTTCGCGATGGTGTATATAACGCTGCCCGGTGGGCGAATTTTCCGCCGTGGTACTCTGGCTCTGCCAATGAAACAGACTTTCACTGATGGAATAGTCGTTATACATGGTGGTGGGTGAATAGTCCTTGTCCGCTTTGTTCAGCGTCACGAAAAACACATCCAATTGCTTATCCGGCAGCCACTTGACACCTTCCCGCACGGTTGCGGGCTTCATAAAGTCCATGGCCGCAAGCAGCTGGTCGCGGGTATAGGTACAATGCAAATCCAGCGGGCAATCAAATCCCAAATCCACCGACTCGTCAATGAAGTCAATCTGTTCAAATCGATAGCGCAGCAGCTCAGTGAGCTCGTTTAGCAGAACGGTGCTGTCCGACAGTGCATGGAGATTGTCCAACACTTCTTCACTGTTCCAATTCTCCGCAGTCTTGCCCCAAACAGTAATATAGAACATCTGCATCATCCGCTTTTCAACGTCTGAAACGGCAGCAAAATCCACATCATCCAAACGCGGAAGAATATCTAAGAGGAACGAAATCCATCGGCGAGAATCGACCACCGCAAGCTTTGCAAACGCTTTGGTCAGAATACTCTCCAACGGCTCCGAAAAGTCTTCGAGGGCATCCGCTCGGGCGCAAATACGGGAGAAGGAAGAAAACTTATAAATTGCTCTCGGATCAAGATGGTAGTAGTCCAGAAAGTTTGCAAGCGTCAGCTTCAGGCCACTGTCTTCATCAAAAGATGCTGCACGGGATACCAATCCGGCTGTGTTTCCATAGGATGCACGGATGTTATCCAGTATGTACTTTGCTGCTTTCTTTTCCAGCTGAATATAGCAGCCTTTCGGGACCGACACGAAGCCGTCTTTGATTTCGCGGCTCACGCTGCGCGTTGCGTTTGACAGCAGCGCCGCGAATTTATCCTCGAAATTGTACCTTCGGTTCGCTTGGCCGATGAAGTCCAGCACGGTCAGGCACTCCTTGTCTTCCGACAAACGCAAACCGCGTCCCAACTGCTGCAAAAAGACAGTCAGCGATTCGGTGGGACGCAGGAACAGAACGGTATTGACTTCAGGAATATCTACACCTTCGTTATAGATATCCACAACAAAAATGAAGCGTATTTTGCCGGAGACTAAAAGCTGTTTCGCTGTTTTTTCTTTCTTCATCCGGAGATTGTCCCGTCAGGAATATGGATGGGATATTGTGCTCATTAAAATAGCGGCACATGAATCTTGCGTGATCTACAGTTACGCAGAATCCAAGGCCTTTCACCTCATCAATGTCCGTGACATATTTCAGCAGTGATGTCACCACATGGTCGGCGCGGCGATTGGCAACGGCACCGCTGAATGTGTAAACCTTTTCCAATTCGCTTTTTGATAGCCACCGGCAGACCATTTCAGCGTATCAAGAGCCACAGTGTCGGTAACGCCGAAATATTGGAACGGACAGAGCAGCTTTCGGTCAATGGCTTCGGGCAGGCGAATTTCAGCCGCAATGCGGTTATTGAAGTACGGAAGAATGCTTTTGCCGTCCATACGTTCCGGAGTTGCCGTCAAGCCCAGCAGGATGCAAGGCCGGTAATAAGCTAACAGCCTCCGATAGGTCGGAGCTGCCGCATGATGAAATTCGTCCACGATGATGTAATCGTAGAACTCAGCCGGTGTTTTTTCCGTGAAGCTCTGCGAATTGAACGTCTGAATTGAGATAAACAGATTATCGATGCTTTCAGGTTTACAGCTGCCCACGAACATCTCTCCAAAGTTCGCATCCTTGAGTACGGCTCGGAATGTGTACAGACTCTGTTTAAGAATTTCTTCGCGGTGTGCGACAAAAAGCAGGCGGCAGGCCCGGCCGGGATTATGTCTGCAGGAAGCGTTTGTAGTCTAAAGCAGAGATGACTGTTTTGCCGGTGCCGGTGGCAGCTACTATCAGATTGCGCATATAGCCTCGAACGGCACGTTCCGCCTCCAGCTTATCCAGAATCTCTTGCTGATAGGCGTACGGATTAATATCCATGGTATAAACTTCGGCATTGTTGGTGTCAAAGTATTTTTCTGCTTTCAGCGCACGCGCCAGGCGTTCTTTCTGCTCTTCTTCATAGTATTCAAATTCACGGTCATTCCAGTAATACTCAAATGTGGCAGCGATCTTATCGATGGTTTTTCGGGCAGGTCGCGCCGCGTTACTTTCGTGTTCCATTCAAGGCCGCTTGTCAATGCTGCATTAGACAGATTGGATGAACCCACATACGCAGTCGTGAACCCCGTGTTGCGGTAAAAGATATAGGCCTTGGCATGGAGCCGCGTTGTTTTTGTGTTGTAGCTGACTTTTATTTGCGCATTGTGCAGCCGGCGAAGCTCTTCGATGGCTTTAACATCCGTCGCACCCATATAAGACGTGGTAATAACACGGAGCTCGCCGCCGTTTTGCGTAAATTCCCGCAGTTCGTCCATGATGAGCCGCAGGCCGCTCCACTTGATAAAGGATACCAACATGTCAATTCGGTCGGCCGAGATAATTTCTTTTTTGAGCTCCGTGAACATCTGAGGTTCATGCACCGCACCGGTAAAGAGCGAGCTTTGTGCGATGGATGTTTCCGGGCGCTCTATGTCCGCCGCAGTTTTTCCCACGGCAAGCCGCGGATCGGCTTTTCGCAAAAGTGCAAAAAGCTGCTCGGCACGTTCGTCAACACCGAGTGCGGCAAAGTCGGGTTCCTTCGTTGTGCTTTGAATTAGGTTAACGATTCTGTTGCTCAATTCTATCTGAGCCGAGATGTCGCCACCGTTGTCAAGAACGTTATCCAGTCCTTTCTGAATCACGTCCGCCAAATATTGCGCCAACACCTTGGAGGCTTCTGCCTTGTCAATCGGGGCAACAGCCTTGCGAGCCTCCGGAATTTCCGCAAGCTCGCGGGTCAATGCGTTATTGATGACTTGTTCGTACAGGCCGGGGTGCAGCATGGCAAAACCTCGCTTCTTTCAAAAATCAAAAACTCGATTTTGAACTTACAACATATCCTATCAATCACAATCCGAATCGTTTCGGTCGGTTTCCTGTTCGCCCCAGGGATTTGCGGCGGCATCCTCGGTCGGCTCATCGGAATCGACGGTATCGGCGAACGAATCAACTTCAGCGGAGAGCGGAGCGGACTCTTCTTCGCTGATGCATTCTTCGTCAGCCGAATTGGCGGTTTTCGGGTGCTTCTTTGCAAAAAGCGGAAACACGGGACGGCCCATAATCAGGTTTGCAAAAGGCTTTTCAATTAAATAAGTTGCCAGTATTGCTGCCGCAAATGCGAACACTGTTATTACAACAGCATATCTGTTCATCCAGTAGGTGATATTCAGCATGTTCGGAGGAATTTCTCCCGACCATTTCGGAATGCGCCAAGTGTTTTTGCACTGAACGGCAAGCCATTGATGCCAAATATACAAATTATAGGATATTCCTGAAAGAAAACGCATGAACTTGTTTGAGAACAGCCAGCGATACCATTTGCTTGACAGTGCAGTGGTGATAATAAATGTCATGAACACAAAGGCAAGCTTTGAACGTTCCGTGACCTGCCAAACCTGCCGTTCCTGCGTGGCGACGCAATCATTAATCAAGTAAACGATAAGCAAAATGCTGAAAACAGAGAAAAGGGTGTTTACCGCATTAAAAATTCTGCTGCGTCTGCAATTTTTTGCAATCAAAACAAAAGCCGACGCTCCGAGCATTCCGATTGAATAAACTCCGAGAAACGCAGGGAACTGGTTTATGCGCATTGCAAGATATACATTGCCCTTAAGAACAAAGTTTTCGGTATAGACATAATTAATTATGTTAAAAACGGCAAAAATGAAGAAGATTCCGTATGCGGGGGTGAAACTCTGCCGGTTTTTGTTCCGCGGTCCTTTGATGAATTCGGCAACGAACGGAAAAAGAACATAAAACCAAACCTCGATTGCAACCGTCCACAGCACAACATCCAGCGGAGTTGCAATATATGTGTTGACCCAAAGCGTTTGGGTAAAGGTCAGGTGGGCAAAAAAGATCCTTTAAGGCGTCCGCCGTTGTTGCATATGCCCCGGTCGGAAGTGCGGAGGCAAAGAAAAGCAGCAGCGGCAAAATAATAGCTCGGCACGATTCGCGCAATGCGTCTGCGCGCGTAGTTTTTCCAACTTGACATCTCTTCGCCGAGAATAATGCTGCGCATCAGCGGCAAAAAACAGCAGGAAACCGCTGATAAGAACCATCATATCCACAAAAAGATATCCGACTGTTGCGAAATTTGAAAAATCTATTTTGGTTATTCCGACGAAGGCAAGCCACGGCGTTTTAATTACGGGAAAAATCCATGTTTGCTGCCAAAAATGGAAAATCAAAACAATTATAACACTGACAGCCCGAATTCCGTCAAGAACATCAATGTGCCTGCAGTCTATTCTGCTTTTTTCTGCTGTAACCATAATTCTCCTAACAGTTCTTTTCTGCGCAGAGCTGTGCCGAAAGACATTTTCTGCGTGTTTTATTATATCAAACGCCGTATTTAACAGTCAAGTACTCTGCTGCGGAAACAACATGCGCTCCGAAAAGTGGATTAAAGCTGCGGCGGCAAAGACCGAAGCCATGCATCTGCCTGTTCGCGGCGGTTGAAGATGCGGCATTCGACATCCCCGTGTGCGGCAATAAGCTCAAGCACCTTGGGACGGGTTTGAACTCTGTACCCTTTCACAAGCTCAACAAGCTCTGCGCTGAGTTCGTTTTCGACCCACGGCATATCCGCGCGAACCTTTCCGACCCGTGAACGAATGCCCTCCATGCACTGTTTCTCACTGTAATCAAGAAAAATCACGGTATCGCATTTTTCAAAACGTACAGCATAAGTTCGATTGTAGTCCCCGTCAATTATCCATGAGTCACCCTGCATTATACGGTTCAGCTCCGAATCGAACTCTTCGCGTGAGCTGTGAGTTCTGTCCGCTTTCCACCATATATTATCAAGGTGAAACAGCGGTATTTTTGTTTTGCGGTGCAGCTTTTCGGCAAATGTGCTTTTTCCGCTGCCCATGCATCCGATGACAATAATCTTTTTCATTTTGAACCTCTTACTGTTTATTCAGCCTACTTTAACATGCCGTGAACGTTGTTGTCAATTTTTTCTGTTTACCCCTTGACCCTGACGCCGCGTTATGCGGTAAAGCAAGCAATGAACTCATGAATATAAGACAGAATGTTGAAAAGCAGTATACACCGTTTAACATATTTTTCGAATACATATCATTCGGATGTTTCGATTATTTTAAGTGAGTCGGATTGAACCGTGAGAGGGATACAACTGTCATAGGAACGAAAAAAGCCTTTTAATAAGCCGCGATTCATGTTATAATACCCAATGATAACATGAGTGCAGTATGTCCGTTTCAACTATGCGGAAAAAGACTTATCGCTGAAACGGTGCAGTGCGCGGCTTGAAAGGACGGTTCGGATTTCAATGGCTATACGAAAGATTTTTACCGATGATGCGGAGTGCTTATACAAAGTTTGCAGGCCTGTGGAGCATTTCAACAAACGACTCTATGACTTGCTGGATGACATGGCGGAGACTATGTATAATGCGGAGGGAGTCGGGCTTGCAGCGCCGCAGGTCGGCATTCTGCGCCGCGTTGTTGTAATGGATTGCGGTGACGGATTAATTGAAGCCATCAATCCCGTTATCATCAGCACTTCGGGAGAACAGGGTGATTTGGAAGGCTGTCTGTCGTTCCCCGGGAAATCGGGTTATGTAGTCCTCCCGAACCATGTTGTGATGCGCGCCTATGATCGTGACGGCAGCCTTATTGAATACGAGGCGGAGGGTTTGCTTGCGCGCTGCATAATGCATGAATGCGATCATCTGGACGGGCATGTCTACCTTGAAAAAGTGACGGAACCGCCCGAAGGGTTTGACGCGGGACAGGCGGAGGAGCAGGAATAAAACAGCGTCCGCGAAAGAGCGGGGCTGATTCCTATCTCGGATTTTATAAAGATAAGGAACAATAACAATATGAGAATCGCTTTCCTGGGAACGCCGGAATTTGCTGTTCCTTCACTCAAAATGCTCATTGAACAGGGGCATGAAATCGAAGTTTTCACTCAGCCGGACAGACCGCGCGACAGAGGGCACGGGCTTGCAATGCCGCCCGTGAAGGCTGCTGCACTTGAAGCGGGGATTGCAGTGCACCAGTTCGAACGGATAAAAAACGAAGAGGGCGTCCGTGCGCTGAAGGATTTTGCGCCGGAGCTTATGGTCACGGCTGCATTCGGACAGATACTCTCACGGGAAAACCTTGAAATTCCGAAATACGGATGCATAAACGTTCATGGCAGTCTTCTGCCGAAGTATCGCGGAGCTTCCCGGTGCAGTCTGCAATCATCAACGGCGAAAAGGTAACGGGTGTTACAACGATGCTGACCGATATCGGCATGGATACGGGAGATATGCTGCTGCAGCATGAAACAAAAATCGGAGAGAACGAAACGTACGGCGAGCTTTATTCCCGTCTTGCCGTTATCGGTGCGGAAACTCTGCGCGAAACGATTGAAAGACTCGCTGACGGAACGCTGCCGCGAACAAAACAGGATGATGCGCTTGCAACAAAATGCGCAAAAATTAAAAAAGAGGATGCATGCATAGACTTTTCAAAATCTTCACAACGCATTCACGACCTTGTTCGCGGGCTTAATCCGGAGCCGTGCGCATTTGCGATGCTCTCGGGGCAGAAAATCAAAATAATTTCAACACGGCTTGTTCCTGATGAGAAGCAGAATCAAATTCTGCAAAATGCATCGGTATGCGGTGAATGCGTCATTGCCGATTCGAAAAGGGCCTTTTCGTTCGGACAGGGGACGGTGTGACGGAAATCACGGAATTGCAGTTTCCGAATTCAAAGCGCATGAATGCAAAAGCTGCGCTTAACTCGAAAAAAATGCTCGGCTGCATTTTTAACGGTTGAATCGATGCCGAATAAAGCAAAAGCGCAAAACTGTCCCAAAACGTCCGCGCAAAGGAATTTAAAATGACACAAAAAGATATGCAGCACACGGAAACAGGCATATGATGTTCTGAACCTTATCATGCGGAAGGAGCATATTCAAACCTTGCGCTGAAGGAAGCACTGAAAAACACGGAGCATAACCATGCTGCGCGGATAACGGCACTTGTTTACTGCACTGTCGAACATTGCAGCTACGCCGATTACCTGATCGCTCATTACGCAAAGGGACGCATTCACGGAAGCGTGCGGATCGTGCTTCAGATGGGCATTGCCGAAATGCTTTTTTTATGAACACCCCGGATCATGTCGTTTGCAGTGAGAGCGTGGAACTTATACGAAGCATCGGCAAAGGTGGTCTGTCCGGCTATGTCAACGGCGTCCTGCGCAGCATTGCACGCGGCAAAAATTCCGACGGTCTGCCCGAACTTCCGTCCGAATCGGCGAAAAAACTGCATGTTCTTTACGGAGTGCCGGAATTTATGGCTTGTGAATACATCAGGGAATACGGGTTTGATTTTACCGATGAAATGCTTGCATCGCGCGTGCACAACTTCACGGTGAGAGCACAGTATCCTTTCACGACCGAACAGCTTTGCACGGAATTGGACAGGCTCGGCATTGAATATCGTCGCGGAAAATATGTAAAAGATGCACTCGTAATCACGAAGTCCGTCGAATTGAATATCAGCGGGAGTGCATTGTTTAACGAAGGCAAAATTGCAATTCAAAGCGAGAGCGCGATGCTTTGCTGCCTTGCCTGCGGCGCGGAATCCGGGATGAAGATTCTTGACGCCTGCTCCGCACCGGGCGGAAAAACCGCCTGCCTTGCGTCACTGATGAAAAACAACGGACATATTGTTGCAGAGGAGTTTCATCCGCACCGCGTGAAATTGACGGAAGCGACACTCAAAAGACTCGGCGTTTCAATTGCGGAATGCATATGTGCGGATGCGGCGGAGTTCAATCCCGAATTTGAAAATGCGTTCGATGTTGTGCTTGTTGATGCGCCGTGCTCGGGCATGGGTGGAGGGACGAAGCCCGATGCCTATCTCAATCGAACGGAAAACAATGTTTGCGAATTAGCTTCCCTACAGCAAAAAATCCTTGAGGCTTGCTGCCGCTGCGTAAAACCGGGCGGAAGGCTTGTGTATTCGACATGCACCGTTTCAAAACGCGAGAATGCGGATACGGTGCAAAAGCTTTCTGATGAATCATACGGAATTCACTGCCGTTTCGCCGTTTGACTGTGTCGATTCGAATAAGCTGCGGCAGAATGAGGATATTCGCCGACGTTCGGCGGACGGAATGCTTCAGCTGTTTCCGAACCTTGACGGAATGGATGGGTTCTTTATCGCTGCGGCGGTAAAATCCAGGGCAGAAATGCGGAATGCAAAATCGGAATCCTGACGTTATATGAAATTTGACATCCGTATCGTTTGAACGTATCGGAACGCAAAAAGATAAGCCGAAAGGCAAAAACGAAAAGAGAGAAAAATGAACGAGCTTGCATCAATTACGACAGAGGAACTCGGCTTGCTGCTTGAGGAACTGCACGAACCGAAATTCCGCACATCGCAGGTCATGAAATGGCTTGCAAAAGGTGTGCCGCCCAAAGAAATGCTGAATATCCCGAAAACGCTGCGCGAAAAGCTTTCCGCCTTCCCTTTCGGCGGCGTCGGCATCATTGAATGCAAACAATCAAAAAAGACGATACCGCAAAAATGCTTTACGAAACCGAGGACGGCAACGTTGTTGAGGGTGTTTTGATGCGATACTCGTACGGAAACACACTCTGTATTTCAACCCAGGCGGGTTGCCGCATGGGCTGTGCTTTCTGTGCGTCAACACTGAACGGCAAGGTTCGAGATCTTACGGCGGGGGAAATGCTTTCGGAAATAACCGCTGTTGAACGCGCTTTCCCGCACGCTGACGACAAAAAACGAACTGTCACAAACATTGTAATGATGGGCTGCGGAGAACCTCTCGACAATTACGATAACACCGTCAGGTTTCTGAAGCGTGCAGCGGCGGCGGACGGACTCGGAATCAGTCCGCGGAATATTTCGCTTTCAACATGCGGCCTTGTACCGAAAATCTATAAACTCATCGAGGATGCACCGCATGTAACGCTTTGCATTTCGCTTCATGCGCCGAACAACGATATCAGAGACAGACTTATGCCGGTGAATCGGAGCTATCGAATGGAGGAGCTGATACCTGCTGCAAAACACTATGCGGACGTGACGGGACGAAGGGTGATTTTTGAATATGCATTGGTTGCGGACGTGAACTCATCCGAAGAATGCGCAGCTGAGCTTGCATCAAAGCTTCGCGGCATAAATTGCCATGTGAATCTTATTCCGCTGAATTCCGTCAAGGAACGCAGCCTTAACGGGGTCAGCCGTGCATATGCATACAAATTTGCGGAGTGGCTTGAAAAGAGGCATGTTTCCGCAACGGTTCGGCGCGAATTGGGTACCGATATTGACGGTGCATGCGGACAGCTCCGAAGCAAGCATATCGGTCAGGACGGGCTGATAAGCAAACCCGAACAAGAATAGATTTGATTCCGGCCGCAATCGGTTTATTATAACAGACTCGGAACCGGTTGAGCGAACAAATGTGTTTGTCGGAATAACCGACGAAACATTCAACGAGGAAAGTCAGATGATTTATGCTTACAGAACTGAAACGGGGCGGCGAAGTGCGAATGAGGACTATTGCAGCATACCCGCCGAAAACGAAAAACCGATAGCGGTCGTTGCCGACGGCATGGGCGGACACCGCGCGGGAAATATCGCGAGCTGCATTGCGGTTGAGTCGATTGTGAAATACGTCGAAACAAGCACAATAACAAACACAAGAATGCTTTTGCAGCATGCAATTTCATATGCCAATAAACAGATTTTTGATGCAGCGCAGCAGGATGAAAGCTGCGCGGGAATGGGAACAACGGTCGTTATGGCATATGTTCGCCCGCAAAGGTTCACCTTTGCAAACGTGGGCGACAGCCGACTTTATCTTTTTAACGGCGAAAGTTTGAAGCTTATCACTCGGGATCATTCGTTCGTTGAAGAACTTGTGCGTTCCGGAGTCATAACTCGGGAACAGGCGGAGACGCACCCGCAGCGAAATATCCTTATGCGTGCAGTCGGAACAAGTCCGTTTATAAAGGCCGATACGGGGATTGTTGAATGGAAAGACGGGGACATAATCATGCTTTGCAGCGACGGTCTGCACGGAAGCATGAATATCCGCTTAGCGGAGGAGATACTGAGCAGCGAAAGCAATCTGTTGACGGCGTGCGACAGACTGACGGACGCTGCACTTGCAGCGGGTTCATCGGATAATGTGACCGTTGTGCTTGTTAAAAATGCCGGGGGGATTGGCGCATGATAGGTGAACTGATAAACGGAAGATATCGCATTGAATGCGAAGCGGGCAGCGGCGGCATGGCGGATGTGTATAAAGCCCATGACTTAAAGACCGATAGAACCGTTGCATTGAAAGTTATTAAAAAAGACTATTGCAGGGATCCGAAATATGTGCGCAGATTCGAACGCGAGGCGCAGGCGGTGCTGTCGCTGAAAAACGCCAATATCGTGCGCGCTTACGATTACGGAACATACGATTCAAGAAGCTTTATCGTTATGGAGTTTGTGAAAGGATGCACACTGAAAGAGTATCTTTCCGCAA
>VOFD01001270.1_pt1 | contig 23013 bp, 23 predicted proteins | sample 5384101 | NCBI WGS metagenome assembly VOFD01 (sample SAMN12384723, study PRJNA508395) | human gut metagenome | isolation source: healthy gut C | host: Homo sapiens
GTTCGTCGTAGGCGGAGGTAGCCGACTGAGAGACCGATCTTGTTGAGATGCCACCCGAGGAGTTGTCGAATGGGTCGGGGTATTCGGGTTATACGGGACGACGGAGCTGTGTGTATCGATCCGGCCGTCGTCCGAATAGCCGTTGTAGCGACTGTCCATCCAGACCTACCGAAGTAAGCCGCCAGCAGCCATCGCCCGGCGAATCAGTATTCGCAACTCACGCACAGGCCGATCGCCATGCCGTAACCCTTGCAATAGCAGTTTCCGAATTTAAGTTTCCAGTTTTCGATACAGGGTTTCGACATGTCGAAGGCCATCATCCCGACATTGTCCCCGAGGTGCCACCCACGGTTATATTCCTCGAAGAAGCGGCGGGATTCGCTCATGAAAATGGCGAAGGTCACGTGCTCGCTGTCGAAGGGTTTCAACAGGGGAGACGACGATTTCGCTCCGGAGCGTCGACTCGGACGTGATGACAGTTCGACGTATCCCCGAGGGAGTGCGTTCCGTATGCCGAAGAGTATGAATAGGAGCAGGACTTGAATTCGTAGATTTGTTTTTCATTATTTGCAAAATTCAGCCGATACGAAGGTATAAGTCTACCATCCAAAAACCGTCTTGCTTGCGATTTTGGCAGGACTTTCCGACGGATAAAAAGTCGAGCCGAAGGTAAGAAAAATCCGGCCGATGTACAATCGGCCGGATTTTCACCATAATACTCGGACACCGGAAGTTCGTTACATCGCTTCAAACCGGACTGTCATGGTCGTAAGGTCCGCCGTGATCCGGTAGTTTCCGTCTCCGAATCCCATCAGCAGGGGATAGAACTGGTTGCTGCTTTGCGCAAGTTCCCAGCCGCGGTAGCCCGTCTGTCCGTCGTGGTCGTCGAAAGCCTCCTTGGCGCCGTATTCGGTGCTCCATTCGCTGTTCGAAATGATGAATTTGAATCCGTTGCCCTTGTTGTCGTCCGGATTCGCCGTGCCGACCTTCACCGGAACGTTCTCCGCCGTAAAGATTCCCCAGAGCGGTTTGGGTCATCGCCACGGCCTGACCCAAATCCCAACCGTGAGGCATCGCATCGCCCAATATGTAGAGTGCAGTCGGGTAATCAGGGTCCTGAGACGGTTCGAAGCGTACCACCATCGTCGTGAAGTCGACGGTAATGTCGTATACTCCGGAAGCCTGTCCCATCAGCAGGGGATAGAACTGATTGCTGCTTTGCGCAAGTTCCCAGCCGCGGTAACCCTGTTGTCCGTCGTGGTCGTCGAAAGCCTCCTTTGGCGCCGTATTCGGTACTCCATTCGCTGTTCGAAACCCCGAATTTGAATCCGTTGCCCTTGTTGTCGTCCGGATTGGCCGTGCCGACGTCGATGTTTACACCTTTGACTTGAAATACCCCGTTGCTCGTTTTCGTCAGGGGAATGAAGTTGCCGAGATCCCATCCCGCCTCCGTAGCCGGCCCGAAGAGAAACAGCGTTTCGGGATAGGAGGGCGCAGTGCCGCCCGTGAGGGTGACTTTCAGGGTGTTGAGATCGACGCGCACGGTGTAGTAGCCTTCGCCGAGCCCCTGATCACCCGGGATGAAGCGGATGTCACCGTCATCGCCGCCCTTTTTCATAAGGGTCCAGTATTCACCGGCTGCCTCGTCACGGATGTACTCCGTCCAGTCGTAGAAATAGAATTTGAAGCTGCTTTCCGGTTTGAGATAAATATTGGTGTTTTCATAAATATTCTCCCCGACAAGCAGCAGGGCATTCGCCTCGACCATATCCCAGCCGTTCTCCATGTTGTCGCCCAGCATGTAGAGGGCCGATTCGGGATCGAACTCCGTAACGTCGCCCGTCCGGGTCAGCGTGAGCATCATCGTATTCAGGTCAACACTTACGGTGTAAATGCCGCTCGTGTAGTCGTACTGCAAGGGATAGAACTGCGAATCCCCGTCGTTGGCGATGGCGAAGGTCTGGATCTGACCGAATTCGCCGTCGATCTTTTGCCCGTAGAACGGATAGCTGCCATTCTCCTCGATGTAAAATTTGAAGCCTTTGTTGTCTGCGGGTTTGCCGAATTTCAATACGACATTCTCTGCCGTGTAAGCCCCTTCGTCGCCCTGCGGCAGTTCGATCGCTTTGTCCCAGCCGTATTCGCAGGCGCCTCCCTTCATCCAGAGCGATGCGGGCTTGACCACTTCGGCGGCGTAAGCCGTAGCGGCGAACGACACCTCCTCCGAGGTTTTATCCTCGATAAGGTAATTGTCGGTGTGTGCATAGACGCAGGCCCGGAAAACGAAGCGTTCGCCGCTTTTGCCTCCGAATGTCGTTACGATGAGATCGTTGAGTTCCTTGTGGGTGAAAGAGATCGCCAGATCGGCTTCCCCCCCACTCTCGTTTTATCCCTTTGAACAGGTCTTCGCCCTCTATGTTCAGGTACAGATCATACTCGACCGATGAACTGCGGGTCACGACCGAAGCAGCCGTCCACGAGAATTTCAGGGCCTCCCGATCCGCTTTATTGGCGTCAAGCGTTATCTCCTCTTCCGAGACCGTGAGCACGGGAGCCGTCAGTTCGCCCCATTCCTTGTCGGGAAAGTCCGACGTGTTGTCGTCGCTGCACGAGGCGACGGAAGTGCAAAAAGCCAACGCGCCCGCGATGTATTTCCAAAGATGTTTCATACTGGCTGGTTTAGGTTCGTTAACGAATTTATTTACAAACGTAAAAATAGAGGATAAAAACCGGATAACCATGAAAAGCGTCGCATGGTACAAGCATTTGATGAAAAAGTATCATTCATACGGTTCGTTGTCTCCGGGACTTGGAGATAAAAGCAGGGCGGTTCGGGTTATTTCGGACTGTTAAGGAACTTTGAGGAGGTATTTTGATGACGTCGGGTGTATCTTTCCTGCCTCATGGGTGTTAAAATGGTATTATCCATCCAATTATAATACTTTTCAATCCTTCTGCATCACATCCGTTGCAGAACCCTTGTGAAACCTTTATTTTTACACAGCACAAACGGGGAGACGCCTGTTGTTTTATTCGTGTATCCGGAATTTTCCGTAAACCTGTTTATTACCTGTAAACTATGAAAAGAATAGTCGCAATCTACTTATTTACAATACTTTCAGGCATTGCTTCCGCTGCCTGTGAAAAAAGTTATACGATCCATTCTCCCGACAGGACGATCGGGATTACACTGACGGTCGGAAACCGGATCGCCTACGAGGTCCGAGTCGACGGTCGAACGGTCGTGGCTCCTACGCCGGTGGCGATGACGCTGGACGACGGGACCGTGTGGGGAGGTTCGGCGCAGCCGTCCCGCATCCGCAAAGGGATGGTCAATACTTCTTTTGCGACGCCTTTTTATATTAAAAAGCGGGTCGCAGACCACTATAACTGGCTGCGGGCTGATTTCCGGCAAGGTTTCGCCATTGAACTTCGAGCCTACGATGATGGAGTCGCCTACCGATTCATTTCCACGACGGACCGGTCGCTGGTTGTCGCTTCCGAAGAGGCGGGCGCCGCTTTTCCGGAGGACTGGACATGTTGGGTACCCCTATGTGCGGGACTGCGACGGTACTGAATCGTCCCTTTCGGGAGCCAGTTCAAGACTTCGTTCGAGAACCTCTATACCGTAACCCGACTTTCGAAGCTCGATCCTGCGCGACTGGCTTTCCTGCCACTGGTCGTGGCTGCCGACGACGGTGTGAAACTCTGCTTTACCGAGGCCGACCTGCAAGCCTATCCGGGCATGTACTTCAATTATCCCGGTCAGGGGTACTCCCTGCGCGGTATTTTCGCACCGTATCCGAAGCGTACGCATGACGGCGGACATGACAATCTACAAAACGTCGTGGATGAATACGACAATTTCATCGCCAAGGCCGCACCCCGGACTTCGTTCCCGTGGCGAACGATCCTCATTGCCCGCGAGGACCGGCAACTGCTCGATCACGACATGGTCATGCGGCTGGCCGAACCGTCGCGCCTCGAAGACGTGTCGTGGATACGCCCTGGATTGGCAGCTTGGGAGTGGTGGAACGACTGGGGACTCCACGGCGTCGGTTTCGAGGCCGGGATCAATACGCCGACCTATAAGCATTACATCGATTTTGCGGCCCGCAACGGAATCGCATATCTGGTGATGGACGACGGATGGTCGAAAGACAAGACCGACCTGATGTCGGGCGGTAGCGACCGCCTCGATTTGGACGAGGTGTTGCGTTATGCGAAAGAAAAGGGTGTAGGTATCATCCTTTGGGCGGGTTTCCGTGCTTTCGACCGCGATATGGAGGAGGTTTGCCGCCACTATTCGGCATTGGGTGTCAAAGGTTTCAAGGTTGACTTCATGGACCGTGACGACCAGCAGATCGCCGAATTCCTCTACCGCGGGGCGGCGACCGCAGCCAAATACGGGCTGTTGCTCGACTACCACGGTATATATAAGCCTGCCGGTCTGCAACGCACCTATCCCAACGTCGTCAATTTCGAAGGCGTACATGGACTGGAACAGATGAAATGGTCGGAAGAGTCGGTCGATCAGGTAACCTACGATGTGACGATGCCGTTCATCCGAATGACCGCCGGCCCCGTGGACTACACGCAGGGAGCCATGCTCAACGCCGCGAAGGGGCACTTCTTTCCGCGTCGCAGCGAGCCGATGAGTCAGGGCACCCGCTGCCGCCAGCTGGCCGAATACATCGTTTTTCATGCGCCGCTGTCGATGCTCTGCGATTCGCCCTCCAACTACGACCGGGAACCCGAATGTACGGCTTTCATCTGCGGCGTTCCCACGGTGTGGGACCGGACCGTGGCGCTTGACGGATGCCTCGGGGAGTATGCGGCCGTCGCCCGCTGCAAAGGGGATGTCTGGTACGTCGGCGGCCTTACGGGGCACGAAGGCCGTACGGTGACGCTCGACCTCGGATTTCTTGGCGACGGAAACTTTACGGCCGAGATCTTCTGCGACGGCACCAATGCCGCTAAGTATGGACATGATTACCAGCGTGTAACCCGTACGCTGGGAATGGATCGCACGTTGGAAATAACGATAGCTCCCGCCGGGGGATTCGCCCTGCGGATCACCCGGGAGTAAAATAAATACTCTATTTTATCCGTTTTATGACAAGATTAGATTTCGAGAAGCGTATTTCAGCCCTGCGTTCGGCCCATGAAGAGTTGATCGGCAGGAAGAATCCGGCCGCGGATTCCAACGGCGTATGGACCCGTTATACTTACCCGATCCTCACGGCTGCGCATACGCCGCTCTTCTGGCGCTACGACCTGAACCCCGCTACTAACCCTTTTTTGCTCGAACGGTTCGGGATCAACGGAACGTTCAATGCCAGAGCCATCAAGTTCGACGGCAAATACGTACTGGTGGTCCGGGTCGAAGGGAACGACCGCAAATCCTTTTTCGCTTTGGCTGAAAGCGATAACGGGATAGATGGATTCCGTTTCCGCGACCATCCGCTGACGATTCCCCCGATTGACGAGAGCGAAACGAATCTTTACGACATGCGCCTTACGGCCCATGAGGACGGTTGGATTTACGGCATCTTCTGTGCCGAACGGCACGATCCGTCGGCAGCCCCGGGCGATCTGTCGTCGGCCGTGGCGACGGCCGGCGTAGCCCGAACGAAGGATCTCGTGCATTGGGAGCGTCTCCCCGACATCAAGTCGCCCACGCAACAGCGGAACGTAGTGCTTCACCCCGAATTCGTGGACGGGAAATATGCCCTGTACACCCGTCCGCAGGAGGGGTTCATCGCTGCCGGAGCTCTCGGCGGGGGGATCGGTTGGGCGCTGGTGGACGATATGACCCGTGCGGAAATTCGCGATGAGAAGATCATCGACGTGCGGTTTTACCACACGATCAAGGAGGTGAAGAACGGCGAGGGGCCCCATCCGATCCGCACTCCGCAGGGATGGCTGCATATGGCCCACGGCGTGCGCGCCTGCGCGGCGGGACTCCGTTATGTGCTTTACATGTACATGACGGCCCTGGACGATCCTTCGCGGCTGATCGCCATGCCGGCCGGATATGCACTGGCACCGGAGGGCGAAGAACGAGTGGGCGACGTGTCGAACGTCTTGTTCTCGAACGGCTGGATCGCCGATGACGACGGCTGGGTATTCCTCTACTATGCGTCGAGTGACACCCGCATGCACGTGGCGACATCGACTGTCGACAGGCTTGTGGACTACTGCCTGCATACGCCGTCCGACGGCCTTACAACGGCTGCTTCCGTTGAGCGGTTGAATGAACTGATCGACCGGAATCTGGATTACGAAAGAAAGAACAACCGATGAAAAACAGCGTCACATTCCGGGAGAAGATCGGATACGGTTTCGGGGACATGGCTTCGAGCATGTTCTGGAAGATATTCGGCATGTATCTGCTCTTTTTCTACACCAAGGGTGTTCGGCATCACGCCGGCTGCCGCCGGGACCATGTTCCTGGTGACCCGTATCTGGGATTCGCTCAACGATCCCATCATGGGCCTGCTGGCGGATCGTACCCGCAGCCGATGGGGGCGTTATCGTCCTTACCTGCTGTGGGGTGCCTTTCCCTTCGCCGCGGTCGGAGTGCTGACGTTCTGGACTCCCGATTTCGGGATGACGGGGAAACTGGCGTGGGCCTATATCACCTATACGGCCATGATGATGGTCTATACGATGGTCAATGTCCCTTATGCCTCGCTGCTCGGGGTGATGACGCCCGATACGAAGATACGCAATACGTTTTCCTCCTACCGGATGTTCTTCGCTTATGTGGGCAGTCTGGTGACCTTCATGCTGTTGCAGCCGCTGGTGGATTTCTTTGCCGGACGGCTCGGCGGCGGAGATACCGACCGGTTGAGCGGGAGCGTCGCGGGGAGCGACGTGGCCATATCGGGGATGCCGGAGGCGTGGACTTGCGCCGTGGCCGTTATCGGAGCGATTTGCGCCCTGCTTTTCTGGCTCTGCTTCCGCTGGACGCGCGAACGGATTCGGATCGACGACGCGCAGCTGGCGGAGGGATCGGTCGGCCGCGACCTGAAAAGCCTGGCCCGCAACGCTCCGTGGTGGATTCTTCTGGTCGCAGGAGTGGCGGTGCTGCTGTTCAACTCGATCCGCGACGGAGTAGCGATTTTCTATTTCACGGACTATGTTCGGAGCGCTTATAAACTGCCCCATCTGGGTTGGACGCTCGGAACGCTTTACCTGCTGCTGGGTCAGTTGGGCAACATGGCCGGAGTGGCACTGGCCGTGCCGTTGGCGGCGCGCATCGGTAAAAAAGGGGCTTTTGCCGCGGCAATGGGTGCGGCAGCGGTACTAAGCCTCTTCTTCTTCCGGCTGGAGCCTTCCGAACTGGGATGGCTGTTTGCCTTGCAGGCGCTCGTCAGCGTTGCGGCGGGCGTCGTGCTGCCTTTGTTGTGGAGCATGTATGCCGATATCGTTGATTACGAGGAATACCGCAGCGGCCGACGGCCGACGGGACTGATCTTCTCCTCTTCGTCGATGTCCCAGAAACTCGGCTGGGCGTTGGGCGGGGCTGTGACGGGTTGGCTGCTCGCAGCATTCGGTTACGATCAGTCGGCTGCGGTGCAGAGCGGAGAGGCGATAGCGGGCGTACGGCTAATGATGAGCTGGTTTCCGGCCGCCGGATGCTTGTTGGCCGCAGCGGCAGTCCTTTTCTACCCGCTCGGCGAGAAACGTATGGAGCGAATAACGACGGAACTCAACCTCCGTCGGAAAACGAACGAATGATGGAAAAGATGCTTGTACAATGGCGGGAGGAGCTGTCGGAGGAACTGACCTGCGACATCCTGCCTTTCTGGATGGCATTTCTGGGCGACGGGGTGCATTTCGCGGGACGTATCGACGGCCGCGGAAAAGCGCATCCCGAAGCCGGGAAGGGCGCAGTCCTGATCGCGCGGATGCTGTGGACCTTCTCGGCAGCTTACCGAATGACCGGACGGCCTGAATACCTGCACGCAGCCGGCAAGCTCCGGAAGTTTCTGGCTCTCTGGTTGATCGACCCTGTACATGGTGGGGTCTACTGGGAGATAGCTCCCGACGGAAGTCCGGTCTGCTGCAAGAAACAGAGCTATGCCATCGGTTTCGCAGTTTACGGATTGAGCGAATATGTCCGGGCGACGGGTGACCCGGCGGCGTTGGATGAAGCCGCCGCTTTGTTCGGATCGCTTGAGGAGCATGTCTGGGATGCAATGCAGGGCGGATATGCCGAAGCACTGACCCGGGACTGGCGGCCGTTGGAGGATATGCGCCTGAGCGAGAAGGATGCCAACACCTACTTCAGCATGAATACGCACCTGCACCTGCTCGAACCTTACGCGAACCTCTTTGCGGGTCTGGCGTGAAGATCGGGGTTGCGACGGCGGTCCGGAAACTGATTCACATCCATACCGACCGGCTTTTCGATCCGCAGACGGGGCACCTGAACCTCTTTTTCGATGCGGAGTGGCAGCCGCAGGGACGGATGGTCTCCTACGGACATGACATCGAGGCATCGTGGCTCATCGATGAAGCCGCCCTCGTACTCGGAGAACCGCAGGTTACGACAGATGTCGGTCCCGTGGTCGAGGCACTGGCAGCCGCGGCCGTCGAGGGATTGAGACCCGACGGAAGTCTGATCTACGAATACGATCCGCAGACGGAACGCATCGATGCCGACCGCCATTGGTGGGTGCAGGCCGAGGCTGCCGTCGGATTTTTCAATATGTACGAACGAACCGGCGACGAGGCATTCCTGAGGCGTAGCCGCGATGCGTGGCGGTATATCCGGACGCACCTGCTCGACGGCGGAAACGGCGAATGGTTCTGGAGCGTCCGCGCCGACGGCTCGGTCAATCGTGACGACGACAAGGCAGGATTCTGGAAATGCCCCTATCACAACAGCCGGATGTGCATGGAACTGATCCGGTATCGAACGGCTGCTTACAAAAAACTGAAATCGGAAAGCGAACGACTATGGCAAATTACAATATCCTTACGGAGGTACCTCCCATCTCGAAGCAGGACAGCTTCGTCGTGTTCGAACGGCGGAAGAGTAACTTCAACTTCCCGATACATATCCATAGTGAATACGAACTCAACTATATCATCGGAGCGCGCGGCGCACGGCGCATCGTCGGCGATCATGTGGCCGACATCGGCGACCGTGAGATGGTGCTCATCACGGGCAGTAATCTGGAACATGCGTGGATGGACGGCAATCTGGCCCCGGGAGCGGAAATCTACGAGGTGACGATTCAGTTTTCGCCCGAGTTGTTCCAGGGCAGCGGACTGATCGACCGGAAGCAGTTCGCGCCGATCAAGAAGATGCTGCAGGATGCCCAGCACGGGATCGCATTTTCCGAAAAGACGATCCTGCAAAGCGAATCCGGGATTCACCAGTTGATAAATAGCACGGATAATTTCAACTCGATCCTGATCTTCCTTTCGCTGCTCAACCAGCTGGCCCACGATCAGGCGTATACCGTATTGTCGCATTCGCATTTCAGCAAACTGGAGGATACCTACGACAGCCGGCGCGTGCGGACCATTATGGAATATCTCAACAGCAACTACCACCGTCCCGTGCGACTCTCGGAGATGGCGGCGCTGGTCAACATGAGCGAACCGTCGTTCAGCCGTTTCATCAAGCGGCGTACGGGATACAACTTCATCGATTGTCTGAACAATATCCGCATCAGTGCGGCTTCCCGACGGCTGATCGACGAACCGGCCAACACGATCGCGGAGATCGCCTTCAAATGCGGGTTCAACAACCTCTCGAATTTCAACCGGATTTTCAAGAAATACAAAGGCTATACGCCCCACGATTTCCGGGAATACTACGACAAGAAGAAGATCATCATCTGATGAACCGACTTTAACCTGTCTTTAAACAATGAACAAACTGCTTTTTATAGTCTTTGCCGCATTTTCAGCCGCTTGTTCGGACACTACGCCTCTTCCGGCGGATCCACAGGCCACGCCTGAAACGCAGGCCCTCTACCGCAACCTGTTCCGGATTGCAGACGAAGGGGTGATGTTCGGGCATCAGGACGACGCCCTCTATGGACACGACTGGAAATACGAGGAGGGACGCTCCGACGTCAGGGAGTGTTGCGGTGATTACCCTGCTGTTTTCGGGTGGGAGCTCGGAGGACTTGAAACAGGGGCCGACCGAAGCATCGACGACGTTCCTTTCGCCGAGATCACCCGTCTGTTGTGTGCCGCCTACGGGCGCGGAGCCGTGAACACGGTCAGCTGGCATCCGCAGAATCCCGAATCCGGAGCCAGCGCCTGGGACTGTAAAACCACCACGGCCGTGAAATCCATTCTCCCCGGCGGCGCCAACCATGCCCAATACCGGCTGTGGCTCGACCGTCTGGCCGGATTCTTCGTCGGGTTGAAGAGTGCCGACGGAACGTGTGTTCCGGTGCTGTTCCGTCCGTTCCACGAGCACACCGGCAGCGGATTCTGGTGGGGCGAGGCGCAGTGTACTCCCGACGAAACAAGGCTTTATGGCGCTTCACGGTGGAATATCTGCGCGATGTGAAGGGAGTGCACAACCTCCTTTACGTCTATTCTCCCGACCTGTACCGCGATGCGGAGCACTATACGGAACGCTATCCGGGCGACGAATGGGTCGACGTGCTCGGGCTCGACGCCTATCACCGCCAGCAGGATTGGGATTTCCTGTCGGGCGGAGAGCGGATGCTTTCGACCTTGCAGCGGCTGGGACGCGAGCACGGCAAGCCGACGGCTGTTACCGAGACCGGGCTCGAAGGCATTCCCGATGCCGAATGGTGGACCCGGCGGCTGCTGCCGGTCATCCGCGGCAAGGGGTTGAGCTATGTTCTGGTATGGCGTAACGCCCACGACCGTCCGACGCACTTTTTCGGTCCCTGGCACGGACACGCTTCGGAACCCGATTTCAGGAAATTCGCTGCCAACCGGGAACAGCCCGTTCTGTTCGAAAGTCAATTACCTGACATGTATCACTGACAATTAACCTAAAATAACTGATAATTATGTGGAAACGAATTTTTTATCTGTCGTGTCTCGTCGTGGCCGGATGCAGTGATATTGCCGACCGCGAATATCCGGAACCCCAGCCGGCTCCCGCTGCGACGACCGACTCGCAGGCTACGGTGCAGACCCGCAACCTGCTCGGCAACCTGCGCAGCATTGCCGAAAACGGCGGTACGCTTTTCGGACACCAGTGTTCGTCGCTCTACGGTATCGGCTGGTCGGGCGATGTCGACCGCTCGGACGTGAAGAGTATCTGCGGCGACTATCCCGCAATGATGGGCTGGGATCTGGCCCAGATCGAATTGTGGGATCTGGATCCCAACTCTCCGACCGGGGTGGACAACGATGCGAAAAACATCGACGGCGATAAATTCACGGACATCCGCAACCGTATTCTCGAAGCTTATGCCCGCGGAGGCGTGACCACCATCGGCTGGCATACGACCAACCCCGCTACCGGCGGCACGGCCTGGGACGTAACTGCCGCCGTAGGACGGATTATTCCCGGCGGCGACCTGCACGAAAAATACTGCGGCTGGCTGGACAAGGTTGCTGCTTTCATGCTCTCGCTCAGGACTGTTGACGGGGAGTATGTCCCGGTGTTGTTCCGCCCGTTCCACGAGCACACCGGCAACGGATTCTGGTGGGGTAAGGGCAACTGCACCGCAGAAGAGTATATCGCCCTGTGGCGTTTTACGCTCGAATACCTGCGCGATACGAAGGGCGTGCATAATCTGCTGTATGTCTACTCGCCCGATATCGTCAGTTCGCAGGACAATTATCTCGAATTCTGGCCGGGCGATGCCTATGTCGATGTGCTCGGTCTGGATGCTTATGACCGCAGCTCCTGGGCCATCGACACCAACGGCCTGCGGCTGATGCGCCTGCTTAAACATATCGCCTATCTGAAAAACAAGCCGTTCGCGTTTACGGAGACCGGGCTCGAAAACAATACCTCCCAGTCGAAATGGTGGACCGAAAAACTTTCGAAAGCCATTGCGGGCGTTCCCGTAGCCTATGTGCTGGTCTGGCGGAACAAGGATACGAATCATTTCTTCGGCCCTTATCCGGGCTGCGTTTCGGAGGAGGATTTCAAGACCTTCGTCGCAGGGGAGCAGATATTGCTGGAGAAGGACATAGCCGGTATTTATGAATAATCCCCGCCAGAGATGAACGAAATACGAACTTTTCTGGGGAGCATGCTGGCACTGACCGCTGTTTCCTGTGGACATCATCCGTCGGTTTCGCAGGAGGAGATCGCCTGCGTGCGCGATTTCATCCGCACGTCGTGGGATGCGTCGGTACAGTACAATCCGACCGATTCGCAGACGCTGATCGGGCTGCCCCGCCCCTATACGGTTCCCAGCGTCAGCCAGACCTTTCAGGAACTCTATTATTGGGATACCTACTTCACCAACGAGGGGCTCGTGCGCGACGGCCGTCTCGATCTGGCGAAAAACAACACTGAGGACATGCTCTATCTGGTCGACCGATACGGCTATATGCCCAATGGCAGCCGGACGTGGTATCTCAACCGCTCACAGCCCCCTTTCCTCTGCATGATGGTCGACCGGATCTTCGAACAGACCGAAGACACGAACTGGCTGGCCGGAGCTTTTACGACCTTGCAGAAGGAGTATGACTTCTGGATGACGCAGCGCATTACGCCTGTCGGGCTCAACCGCTACTCCTCGTCTGCAAGCGACGAACTCAAACAGGAGTTCGTCACTACCGGAGGGCAACGGCTCAATACCGATTTTCGCAACCGGGGACTTTCCGACACGGAGATTCTGCGACTGGGGACGCATTTTGCCGCCGAGGCAGAGTCGGGCTGGGACTTCAATCCCCGTTTCGAACGCCGTTGTGCAGATTTCTGTCCGGTAGACCTCAATGCCAATCTCTATATTTACGAAACGCTCTTCGCCCGCTACGCCCTTCTGTTGGGCGATTCCAAGGCTGCCGGAACGTGGAAGGCACGGGCCGAAAAGCGTCGCGGGCTGATAAACCGCTACTGCCTCGGGGAGGATGGTGTTTATTATGACTACGACTTCGTCAACGGCCGCCGTTCGACGGTCGTTTCGGGTGCAGTGTTCAGTCTGCTTTATGCCGGAATTCCGGATGCGGAACAGGCCCGAATCCTCGTGAAAAAGGCGCTCGGACGGTTAGAGTTCGAATACGGAATCGCCGTATGCGAGGACGAACCTTATGACTACGACTACCAGTGGTCTTATCCCAATACGTGGCCTCCGGTCGTCTATCTGGCCATCCGGGGCTCGATGCCTACGGTTACAGGCAGGACGCACGGCGTATTGCGGGGAAATACGCTGCGATGGTCGTGAAGACCTTCGGCGAAACCCATAACCTGTGGGAAAAGTACAATGTCCGGGAGGGGAACATCAATGTCAGCAACGAATACGACATGCCCACGATGCTGGGGTGGAGCGCCGGGACGTTCATCTATGCCAGCGATTATCTCGACGGCAAAATTGACAATCAATCGAAACTCTAAAACTCAGACACCATGAATACAATAAATCTATGCCTGCGGGGCAGATGGCTTCTGGCGCTTTTCGCCTCCCTGTTCCTCGCTGTCGGCGCATCCGCCCAGAATGAGGTTGAGATTCCGGGGCGCGTGACGGCCGACGGACAGCCGCTCGTCGGTGCCAGCGTCATTATCAAGGGAACGACAACCGGAACCAGTACCGACATTGCGGGTAATTTCACGGTCCGCGCCAAGAACGGAGCCGTGCTCTCCGTCGGATTCGTCGGCTACAAAACCCGCGAGGTCGCCGTTACGGCAGGAGTGACCTTCCTCGATATCGTGCTCGAGGCCGAAGAGGCACTGATCGACGACGTGGTCGTCATCGGTTACGGCAGCATGAAAAAGAGCGACCTGACCGGATCGGTCGTTTCCGTGAAGATGGATGCCATCAAGGACATTTCGGCCCCGTCGGTCGAGGGACTGTTGCAGGGCCGCGCTGCGGGATTGCAGATCATGAATACTTCACAGGACCCCGGGGCGGGCGCCGTAGTGCGTATCCGCGGCAACAGTTCGCTCAACGGTTCGAACACCCCGCTGATCGTGGTCGACGGATTCCCCATCGGCGACGCCGGCAATCTGTCGCAGATCAACCCCTCGGACATCGAATCGATCGAGATCCTGAAAGATGCCTCTTCCTCGGCCATCTACGGTTCCCGCGGCGCCAACGGCGTGATTCTGATCCAGACCCGCACCGCCAAAGGCGGATCGACCCAGGTCTCGGTGAACCACCGGACCACCATCGGCCAATTCACCGATGAACTCAATGTCTGGCGCAATCCGCTGCAAATGGCGCAGATCGCCAACGAGGAGCTGACCAATGCCGGACTGCCGGCCCTCTACACAGGTCAGTACAACAACGGCACCTACTATCCGTCACTCATCGAGATCCAACAGGGCAAGTGGTCGAACACCGATTGGGCCGACCTCTGCATGCGTACGGCCGTGGTCAACAATACGACGGCCACGCTGTCGCACTCCACCGACAAGGCGGCGATCAATCTGAGCCTTAATTATTTCGACGACGAAGGTGTCTACAAGAAAGATAATTTCCGCAAAGGCAATGTCACGCTCAACGGTTCGTACAAACTGGCCAAGAATTTCACGCTTCAGACCTCGAACATTTTTTCGATCCATAAGCGCCATGTGAACAACTCGCTCGAATACGGTCGCAACCCGTTGTGGCCCGTTTACGATGAGGACGGTAACTATTTCGTCGCTTCGGAAACCGACTTCGGCCATCCGCTCATTATCTCCGACAACGTCAAGAACGAGACGCAGGGCCGCGACCTCATTTCGTCGCTGGCAGCCGAGTGGGAGATCGTCGAGGGATTGAAGATCCGCACGCAGCTCAATTACAACTATTCGACCTCCGTGCAGGATGTCTACAACGCTTCGAACACTTCGCAGGAAGCGCACGACATGAACGGCATCGCGCAGATGAACAATTCCCTGTCGCAGGACGTGCTGAGCGAGACCTATGTCACTTTTCAGCGGACTTTTGCCGACCGGCACAACCTGTCGGTCATGGCGGGACACTCCTTCGACTACAACATGGGCCGGACGCTCGGCACTACGGCCTATGATTTCGTGAACGACGCCCTCGGCAATGAGAACATGGGTGCGGGCAATCCCCAGAAGAACGTGATAAACAACACCTATCAGAACAGCAAGCTGCTCTCGTTCTACGGCCGTTTGAACTATGTGCTCGACGACAAATACCTCTTTACGTTCACCATGCGCGCCGACGGGTCGTCGAAATTCGGCAAGAACAACAAGTGGGGCTATTTCCCTTCGGGCGCCGTGAGCTGGAAACTCCACAATGAGCCGTGGATGAAGAAGCTCAACGTTTTCGATGAGTTCAAGATCCGGGCCAGCTGGGGAATTTCGGGCAATCAGGGCATTTCGCCTTACCAGACGCTCAACCGCTACGGAACCGAGAAATACTGGTTCGCGGACAAATGGCAGACGGCCATCGGCCCGGGCTATGAAGCCGGCCGCGAAGGCGCCAATGACCGCTATATCCTCTGGGGCGGCATTGCCAACCCCGATCTGAGGTGGGAATCGACCCGCCAGTGGAACCTGGGTGTCGACCTCGCCTTTTTCAAACGCCGTCTGCGCGTGACGATGGATTACTACGACAAGTACACTACCGATCTGCTGCGTGAGAAATACCTGCCGCTGTCGAGCAGTTATGACAAGATGTGGGTCAACGACGGCAATATCCGGAACCGCGGTTTCGAACTCACGCTCGACGGCGATATCGTCAGCCGGAAGAATACCTCCTTTTCCGCGACGTTCATCTTCTCGCGCAACCGCAACAAGGTGACCGATTTGGGCAACGCCGTATCGAGCGGCCTGAGCACCGATTACCTCACGGGCATGCAGTACGAGGTTTGCGGCCAGTCGCTGTCGATGTTCAACGGCAATCCGAGCGTCTATGCCATCGGCTATCCGATGTATGTCTTCTACGGCTATCGGGTGAACGGTATCATCCAGCAGGGAGAGGACCCTGGCTTCATGAGTTCCGACGGCAAGGACCAGCCCGGCGAGTTCAAATATGTGGATCTGAACGGAGACTATGCCATCGACGACCGGGACCGCTGCATCATCGGCGATCCGAATCCCGACTTCACAGCCAGCCTTAACCTGTCGTTCCGCTACAAGAATCTCGACGTGTCGGTATTTCTCAACGGCGTATTCGGCAACGACGTCATTTATAACGGCTATACTTACGATCCGCGCGTGAAGATCAAGCGCTGGACGCCCGACAATCCGACAAACGAATATCCGCGCCTGAATTCGACGCGCAGCTACCTGTTCTCGGACTACTTCGTCCACGACGGTTCGTTCGTCCGCCTGCAAAACATCAATATCGGCTATACGATTCCCGTCCGCAAGGCCTTTATTCGCAGCGTGCGCGTGTTCGCCAATATAGAGAACGCCTATACCTTCACCAAATTCGACGGTTACGATCCCGAAGTGGGTGTCGACGGTATCTACTGGGGCGGTTATCCCCGACTGCGGAAATATACCATCGGTCTGGATCTGAAATTCTAAGCTACGACTATGAAAAATTTGCTTTATATCATTTCGCTCTGCGGGCTGCTCACGGCGTGCGACCTGCAGGAGGAGCCGTACGGATTTTATTCCGACGACAATTTTTACAAGAACGAGACCGATGCCGAGTCGGGGCTGCTCTATGCCTACAATGCCTTGACGTTCCTCGAATATTCACGCGGCATCTTCTACATCGGCGACATCCCCACCGAGACGATGTCGCCCAAGAGCGACGAGGCGGGTGATGTCTATCAGCTTGAGAACTGGATCGCGAACCGCGAGACCGAGCAGTTGCAATACTATTTCAAATACTGCTACATCGCGATCAACCGAGCCAATACGGTGATCGACCATATTCAAAACAGTTCGGCACTGAGCGAGACGGCCCGCCGCCGTATTCTGGGCGAAGCCTATTTCCTGCGTGCGTGGAACTATTTCAATCTGGTGCGCACGTTCGGTATCGTTCCCGTGCAAACAAAGATGGTGGCGGAGCTATCGCAGACAACGCCTCCGATGGCAACGGGCCTCGACCAGCTTTACGATCTGATCTTAGGCGACCTGGCCCGGGCGGACAACCTGCTCGAAGTCAACAAAGTTTTCGGACGGGCGGACAAGGTGGCTGCGCAGTCGCTGATGGCAAAGGCCTACCTGACCATCGCGTCTTCGAAGGAGCACAACGTTCACCGTTATACAGAGATGCGCCGCGAACCGCAGATCATGTACGACAGCGCCGCTTATTGGGCGGGAAAGGTCGTTCGTGATTATAGGGACTCGTACGATTTCGATACCGACCTGCGCGCCATCTACGATGTGGACAAGCCCACGGGACCCGAGCATATCTTCATCATGCCGATCGACCGCAGCGGTACGCAGGAGGGTAACTACTCCAAACTGCCCCTGCTTTTCCTGCCGTCGAACAACTCCGTACCGTTCTACATCCGTTACGGCAATGGTGATTTGCAGCGGGCCAACGGCAACGGCTTGGGGCGTTTTCCTCTGCAACGACGAGTTCGTCGAGACGCAGTTCAGCACCACCGACAAGCGCCGTACCGAGCTGATTCATCGTGATATATACGATGCCTCGGGCAATCCGATCGTGCCCAACCAGGTCAAGGGCTACTTTTCAAGCAAGTACGTCGACCCTGATTTTATCGGCGAACGCACCAGTGCCCGACCTTACCTGATCCGTTTTTCGGACATTGCGTTGATGTATGCCGAAGCGGCGGGACCCGAAGCGGGCTTGGCCTATGTGAACCGTATCCGCGAAAGGGCCGGCGTTACGCCGCTTCCGTCCGGAATGACGACGGATAAATTCCGCGAAGCCGTGATTAAAGAACGTGCTCTGGAACTGGCTTTCGAGGGCAACCGGCTCTACGACCTTCGCCGCACGGCCTCGGTTACGACCACCGATATCAAGGCTGCCGGACTGAGCGAGGCCGAAGCCGCCTATTATCCGATCCCGCAGCGTGAAATAGACCTGAATCCCAATTTGTAGCATTATGAAAAATCTGAAACATATCGTATTGTTGCTTTCGTGCCTGGTTATAGCTTCCTGCACGAAGGATATCGACGAAAAGGAGCCGAGCAACGAGTGCTCGATCCTCGACATCCAACTGACGGGACAACTGGGTAAAGCCACCATCGAACGGGTGGACGACAATCAGGGAACCGTGACCCTCTATATCTTCGAACAGGCCGATTACCCGTGGGAAGCGGTCGGGGTCGAGGCGCTGGCCCTTTCGGCCTATGCCACGGCGGATGTCTCCGACGGCGATACGCTCGATTTCCGGAATCCCGAACGCAAGGCGCGTATTATCGTGCGTTCCCAAACCGGAAAACAGGTGCTTTGGACGGTCTACCTCAAACCCTACGATCCGTTCTATGTCGGCACGTGGGCTGTCAGCGACATCAAGATATACCTGGACCAGAATATCAGCGGCAACGGTACCGGAAAGTGGGATACTTCGATGGGCGGTTCCGAGTTCGGGATGTTCGCCTCGCCGGAGCTGGATAACGTCATCACCATTACGATGAACGAAGAGATGGTCGACGGAAAATTTACGGGCAAGATCATCAATGCCGCCGGAGCCGACGGGCTATACGGGTCGTTCAAGGGTGTTTATCCGGGCGAGTACACCGAGGATGCTCCGCTGGATATGGACCCGCGCCTGCGACATCTGATCCCTGCCGGAGAGTCCGACTGGATGTTGGATCTCTCGACCAACCAGATGAAGATTTCGAAGAACAATATTACCTCGACGATGACTTTCAGCAGGGATACTTCGGGCAATCTTTTCTTCGATTTCGCCCTGCCGGATGCGTCGGGCGATACGCCGGGCAACAATTTCTACAACAACTTCTGGCGCAGTTCGTACAAGTTCTCGTATATCGTACGGGCCGCCGAATAGGTCGGACCTGGCTAACTTTAACAACCGGACCTGCTGACAGCAAGTCCGGTTGTTAAGTTATCGGAACAAACGGTCAGACCGTCATGATCTCCCTCTCCTTTTTGGAGAGAACCTCTTCGAAGAGTTCGGAGAACTTTTCGAGCAGTTTCTGCGTTCGTATATCCACGACGTTTTCGGGGCGTCCCTTCCGCACGAATTGCCATATTGAGGCCGCGGCAGGGTCGATTCTTCATTTTATTTTATTATTTTTGCCGGAAGATAAATTTCGGCACGGACAGACGGCGTTTCGGCACGGATCGGACGGAATCCTCGATAACACGCGCCACGCGCATAAGTCCTCGCACTCGAACCGGAAAATTAGCTCTTACACTATATGGAATACAATTTCAAGGAACTGGAACCCAAATGGCAGCAGCGCTGGCGGGAGCGCGGAACCTACCACGTCGAAGTCGACCCCGCACGTCCGAAATACTACGTTCTCGACATGTTCCCCTACCCGTCGGGCGCCGGCCTGCACGTCGGGCACCCGCTGGGGTACATCGCTTCGGACATTTTCTCACGCTACAAGCGCCAGTGCGGTTTCAACGTGCTGCATCCGATGGGCTACGACGCCTTCGGTCTGCCGGCCGAACAATACGCCATCCAGACGGGACAGCATCCGGCCGTCACCACCGAACAGAACATCGCCCGTTACCGCGAACAGCTCGACAAGATCGGATTCTCGTTCGACTGGGACCGCGAGGTACGCACGTGCGACCCCGCTACTACAAGTGGACGCAGTGGGCCTTCCTGAAAATGTTCGGCAGCTACTATTGCCGCGACAGGCAGCAGGCGCGCCCGATCGGGGAGCTGGAAGAGGCGTTCGCCCGCAGCGGCACCGAAGGGGTGAATGCGGCCTGCACCGCCGAACTGCATTTCACGGCCGCCGACTGGGCGGGCATGGACGAGCACCGGCGCGAACAGGGTGTTGCAGAACTACCGCCTCGCCTACCGTGCCGACACGATGGTCAACTGGTGCCCCAAGCTGGGTACGGTGCTCGCCAACGACGAGGTGCACGACGGGCTGTCGGTACGCGGAGGCTACCCCGTCGAGCAGAAGCGCATGAAGCAGTGGCTGCTGCGTGTGACGGCCTACGCCCAGCGGCTGCTTGACGGATTGGATACGCTCCAATGGAGCGAGTCGCTCAAGGAGATCCAGCGTAACTGGATCGGGCGTTCGGAGTCGGTGCGCAGGTCTTCTTCGACGTGCGCGGTTTCGACCGCAAACTCGAAATCTTCACCACGCGCCCCGACACGATCTTCGGCGTCACCTTCATGGTCATCGCTCCCGAACACGAATGGGTCAACGAGCTCACCACGCCCGAAAACAAGACGGCTGTCGAGGATTACCTCGAACAGACCCAGAAACGCTCCGAGCGCGAGCGCATCGCCGAGACGCGGCGCGTGAGCGGCGTCTTCACCGGTTCGTATGCCGTCAACCCCTTCACGGGACGCGAGATACCGATCTACATCTCGGACTACGTGCTGGCGGGATACGGCACCGGGAGCGATCATGGCCGTGCCGGCGCACGATTCGCGCGACTATGCCTTCGCCCGTCATTTCGGACTGGAAATCACGCCCGTCGTCGCAGGCGGCGACATCAGCAAGGAGTCCTACGACGCCAAGGAGGGCAAACTCATCAACTCCGGTTTTCTGGACGGCATGGAGGTCAGGGAGGCGATCGGAAAGATGTTCGACGCCATCGAGCAGCGCGGACTGGGCAAACGGCTGGTCAACTACCGGCTGCGCGACGCCATCTTCTCGCGCCAGCGTTACTGGGGCGAACCCTTCCCGATCTACTATCGCGACGAAATCGCCCGCCCGCTGCCGGAATCGGCGCTGCCGCTCGAACTGCCGCCCGTCAGCGACTTCGGCCCCACCGAAGAGGGCGAACCGCCGCTGGCCCGCGCAGCGGGGTGGACGACGGCCGACGGCGATCCGCTCGAACTGTCGACGATGCCCGGGTTCGCAGGTTCGTCCGCCTACTACCTGCGCTACATGGACCCGCACAACGACCGCGCGCTCGTCGGCCGCGAAGCGGACGAATACTGGCGGTCGGTCGACCTCTACGTGGGCGGCATCGAACATGCGACGGGCCACCTGATGTATTCGCGCTTCTGGAATATGTTCCTCTACGATCTGGGATACGTGTGCGAGCCCGAGCCCTTCAAGAAGCTCGTCAACCAAGGCATGATCCAGGGACGCTCGAACTTCGTCTACCGCATCGTCGGTACCAACAAGTTCGTCTCGTTCGGCCTGAAAGAGTCCTACCAGACGCAGGAGATACACGTCGACGTGAACATCGTCCGCAACGACCAGCTCGACATTGAGGCCTTCCGCCGCTGGCGCCCCGAATTCGCCGATGCGGAGTTCATCCTCGAGGACGGGAAGTATATATGCGGCTGGGCGATCGAGAAGACCATGTCGAAATCGATGTACAACGTCGTCGTGGGACACCCCGACGGCAACAGTTCCTGCGCCGTTTCTGGCGGCTCTTAGTCGACGGAACTCCGAAGGAGTTGAAGACGCACAAGACCATAAAGAAGGTCCCGACACGAGCGTTCAACACCGCATGTATGAGATGTTCGCCCCTCGCACCCTTCGCGCCGCATATCGCCGAAGAGCTCTGGGAACGGCTGGGTCGTCGGTCTGCGACGCCCCTATCCCGTCTGCGGAAAGCTATCTGATCGAGCAGTCGTTCGAATATCCGGTCCCGACCCAGCACGTGCAACCGGACAGGCGGCGGTGGTCTGTCCGGGCGGCGGCTACCGCTTCCTCTCGATCGGAGGCGACGGCCACGCCGTCGGACGCTGGCTGGCCGAACACGGCATCACGGCCGCGGTGGTGAAATACCGCCTGCCCAACGGCCGATGCGAGGTACCGCTCGAAGACACCGAAGCGGCACTGCGCTACCTGCGCCGCACGGCTCCGGACTTCCGCGCCGACTCCGCGCAGGTGGGGATCGTGGGGTGTTCGGCGGGCGGCCACCTGGCCGCTTCGGCCGCCACGATGCTCCCCCGAAGAGGTACGCCCTGCCTTCGCCGTGCTGGTCTATCCCGTCATTACGGCCGAGCCGGGCAAATGCCACAAGGGATCGTTCGACAACCTGCTGGGCACCGACCGCACGGCCGGCGACGAGGCGCAATGGTCGCTGCAAAACCGCGTGACCGCCTCGACGCCGCCCGCATTGCTGCTGGCGGCCGACGACGACCATTCGGTGCCGCCGGTCAACAGCGTTCTGTTCTATGCGGCGCTCAAACGCCACGGCATACCGGCCTCGCTGCGCATCTACCCCAGCGGCGGCCACGGCGGCGCACTCGACCCCGCCCATATCTACCGTGCACAGTGGCGCGCCGACATTCTCGACTGGCTGGCCATGCTTGCACACGAAAATCAGAAACCAACTTCTAAACCCCGATAACCATGAAACGATTGCTGACGCTCGTCGCCCTCGCGGCGGCGCTGACCGCCTCCGCCCAGGTCAAGGTGGTCAAATTGTGGGACAACGCCTCGGCACCCCACTCCAACGAGGATGCAGGCCCCAGAAAGAGAAAACGGCAACCTCTACAACACGGTCGACACCGAACTCTTCATCTATCCCGCAGCGCCGGACAAGGCGACCGGACAGGCCGTCGTCGTCTGCCCGGGCGGCGGCTACCGCTTCGTCTCGATGCCGCGCGAAGGGCACGAAGTGGGCGAGTGGCTCTCGGCCGAAGGAATCACGGTCGTCGCACTCAAATACCGCCTGCCCAACGGACATCGCGAGGTGCCGCTCGAAGACGCCGAAGCGGCGCTGCGCTACATCCGCGACCATGCCGCGGAGTACGGCGTCGATCCTTCGCGCGTGGGCGTCATGGGCTTCTCGGCGGGCGGCCATCTGGCCGCTTCGGCCGCCACGATGCTCCCCGAAGAGGTACGCCCTGCCTTCGCCGTGCTGGTCTATC
>VOFD01002735.1_pt1 | contig 23003 bp, 36 predicted proteins | sample 5384101 | NCBI WGS metagenome assembly VOFD01 (sample SAMN12384723, study PRJNA508395) | human gut metagenome | isolation source: healthy gut C | host: Homo sapiens
CGTCGGCGGCGATCATGGTCTCGTGCATGTCGTCCAGCAGGGTGGCCAAACGGTCATCAAAGGTGGTGACGGGGCGGCAGACCTTGTTCAGGATGGGATCGCCCTCTTTTACAATGTTGCGGATCGCCATAAATCGAAACCTCCAAAAGTTTGTATTGTGTTATCATCAAATATCGCCATCCGAGTGCAGGTCTACCGCGACCGAAGCCTTGGACGGGCAGTCTTTTCCTGCTCGTAGAGGCCGAGCGTTTGCCGGACAAGATCCCGGAAACGCCTGTCGGCCCGGCACTTGATGGTAAGTTTGTAGCGGTAGTTCTCGTTGATCTTCTCGATGCTGCCGGGCGTGGGGCCAAGCACCCGCAGCGGCAGGTCCGGCTGTTTTGCCGCCTGTTGGCCCAGTAATGCCGCAAAGCGCGCCGCCGCCCGTGCCACCTCGATCTCCTTCGGCCTGGAGAAGCCCAATGACGCACAGGCCGCAGAAGGGCGGGTACAGTCCTAACTTGCGGTAGGCGATCTCCTGCTCAAAAAAGGCGTCATAGTCCTGCGCAGCGGCAAGGTTCAGCACGGGGTTGTCGGGGTCGGTGGTCTGGATGATGGCAAAGCCCGGGTCCCTGGCCCGTCCGGAGCGGCCCACCACCTGCGTGATGAGGCTGAACACATTCTCGTACGCGCGGAAACCCTGCGCGAAGAGGAGCGAGTCGATGCCCAGCACCCCCACAAGGGTCACATCCTCAAAGTCGAGGCCCTTGGCCACCATCTGGGTACCCACCATGATGTCGTATTCATGGTTCGCAAACCTTGCCAGCAGCTTTTCGTGGGCATCTTTAGCGGCAGTGGAATCCTGATCCATGCGCAGCACCCGGGCCTCGGGGAACAGCTCCGCCAATTCCTCCTCGGCCTTCTGGGTGCCGAAGCCCCGGTAGAGCAGCTTTCCGCCGCAGGCGGGGCAGGCTCTTGGGGGGCGGGTCCAGTTGGGTGCCGCAGTAGTGGCAGAGCAGCTTATGGCCCGCCTTGTGGTAGACCATGGGGACGCTGCACTTGGGGCATTTCAGCACCTCGCGGCAGTCGTCGCACTGGGCCATGGTCTGGTAGCCGCGGCGGTTGAGCAGCAGGATGGTCTGCTTGCCCGCGTCGAGGTTGCGCCGGATGGCATCCTCCAGCGACAGACTGATCTCCCGCGGGTTGCCCGAAGCCAGCTCGGCGCGCATATCCACGATCTTCACGGTGGGCAGCGGGTTGCCGCCGTAGCGCTGGGTGAGCCGGACGAGCTGGGTGCGGCCATTCCGAGCGGCGCGTAAAGTAGCTTTCGGTGCTGGGGGTGGCACTGGCCAGAAGAAGCAGGGCGCCGTTCTCCGCCGCACGCTGGCGGGCCACCTCATGGGCGGCGTAGCGGGGCGACGACTCGGAGCGGTAGGTATGCTCCTGCTCCTCGTCAATGATGACAAGGCCGATGTTTTCCAGCGGCGCGAAAATCGCGCTGCGGGTGCCTACCACGATGTCTGCCCCGCCATCCTGTATCATCTGCCATTGCAGCAGCCGCTCGGTGTGGTTGAGGGCCGAGTGCTGGACGGCCACCCGCCGCCCGAACTGGCTCTTGAGCCGAAGGATCATCTGGAGGCGTCAGGCTGATCTCCGGCACCAGCACCGGCGCTTGCGCCCCAGCGGTAAGCACCGCTCGATGAGCTTCAGAAAGACCAGCGTCTTTCCGCTGCCTGTGACACCGTAAAGCAGCGCCGAGTGCGGGGCGGTATCTTCCAGGTCGGGCAGCAGGGCACCATAGGCAGCCTGCTGCTCCTCCGTCAGAATGATCGGCTCATTTTGAAGCGGGATGGACGAATACAGGTCGATAGATTTATTCACCTTGCTGCATTCGACGACGCCCTTGGCGCACAGGTTATCCAGCACTGCACGGCTGATGCCCTTGTCTTCCAGCTCGTCCAGCGTGCGCGGCCCGCCGCCCAGCAGCGCCACTGCCGCCAATTGCTTGGCCGTCGGCTTCGGCTTTGCGGGCAGCTCGCCCACAAGGCGGTAAGAATTCTCCGTGTGGCGGGTGAGCTGCTTTTGCAGTACCGGCGTCACACCATCTGCCGCCACAGCGGGCTTGTACTGCGCACCATAGGGAATGACCGCCTTGACCGCCTCGTAATAGGTGCAGAACGTCCGCTCCTTTTAGAAAGTGACCAGCTTGAGCAGCTCCGGGGTCAGACAGGCGGACGCCGGGGCCACGTCGAAGAGAAACTTCAGCTTGGCATGCTCCGGTTCCTCATCGCAGGCCAGCACGACGCCCATGCGGGCCTTGCTGCCGCGGCCGAAGGGGACGAGGACCATGCTGCCGAGTTTTACAGCATTCTGCTGGCCGGCATGACGGCATAGGTATAAAGCTTATCGAAGTGAAAGGTTGCATTGCTGACGGCAACGCCTACCGTTTTGGGCATTCGCGCAGCTCCTTCAAAATGTTATGCGTGCGGACCAATGCGCTGGCAGATGACCTGGTACAGCTCATCGGCGCAGGTATCGACCTGGTCGTTGACCAGCTTCAGGGTGAATTTATCCTGCTGGGCCAGCTCCTGCCGGGCGGTGGCAAGGCGTTCCTGAATGCTGTCCTCGGTCTCGGTACCACGGCCCCGCAGACGGCGCTCCAGCTCCTCCTCCGAGGGAGGCAGCAGGAACACCGTGGTCGCGCCCGGGTACATGCGGCGGATGTTCGCTGCGCCGTGGACATCGATGACCAGAACGACCAGCTTCTGCGTTCGCAAGGCGCTTATTGACACCACCTGAGGGTGCCATAGTAGTTGCCGTTGTAGAAGTTGTGCTCCACTACTTGATCGTTCGTCCTCAATCAGCTGCTGGAACTGCTCCCGGGTGCGGTAATAATAATCCACGCCCTCCTGCTCACCGGGACGCGGGGCGCGGGTGGTGGCGGACACAGTCTTTTCGATCTCCGGGTGTGCTTCGCGCAGTGCCTTCACCACGCTATCCTTGCCGGTGCCGGCCGCGCCCGAGACCACAAACAAGTACTTTTCATTTTCCATTTTTTACTGCTCCTCTGCTATCACTTTGCCCTCCTGCCCTGCGGCACGGCTGGCCACCGTTTCCGGCTGCAACGCCGAGAGCACCACATGATCGGAGTCCATGATAAGCACTGCACGGGTGCTGCGGCCATAGGATGCATCGATCAGCATCCCGCGCTCCCGCGCTTCCTTTACAAGGCGCTTGACCGGGGCGGAATCCGGGCTGACCACAGCCACGACACGGCCTGCACTGACCAGATTGCCAAACCCGATGTTGATGAGCTTCATCTGAACTCCTCCGAATATTCTGTATTACTCCAAGTTCTGGATCTGCTCGCGGATCTTCTCGATCTCCGCCTTCATATCCACCACGATGCGGGTGATATCGAGATCCTGACACTTGGAGCCGATGGTATTGGTCTCGCGGTTCAGCTCCTGCGTCAAGAAGTCCAGCTTCCGGCCCACCGGCTCGTCCAGCTCCAGAATGGAGCGGTACTGGGCGATGTGGCTGCGCAGCCGGACGGTCTCCTCGTCCACCGCGGTCTTGTCGCCAAAGATGGCGGCCTCGGTCAGCACACGGGCATCGTCGATATCCCGATCCTCCAGAATGGTCTTGAGCTTCTCGTAAAGGCGGTTGGTGTAGGCTTCCACACGGCCTGCGCTCAAAGTCTCCACCCTCCCCACGCACTCCTCGAGGAAGCTGAGGCGGCCCTCCACATCCGCTTTCATCTTGGCGCCCTCGGCGGCACGCATCTCCACAAAGCGGTCCAGTGCCTGTGCGGTAACGGCAGAAACATCTTCCCACACTGTTCTTCGTCCACATCAGCGTGGCGGGTCGCCAGCACATCAGGGAAGCGGGCCAAGCCCGAGGTCGTGATGTCGTTTTTGATGCGAGCTCTTCGGACATACTGCGGAGAGCCTGCTGATAGCTGCGGGCCAGCTCCATATTCACTGTGACTACGGCGTCGGCAGCCTCCACGTTCTGCACCGTCAGGCTCAGCTCGAGCTTGCCGCGGGAGACGCGCTCGTTGAGCTGCTTTTTCAGGCGGCTGTCCATGTAGTTGCAGCTGCGGGGAATCCGCGAGGAATACTCGAAATAGCGGGAGTTGACGCTGCGCAGCTCGACCGCGATCTCGCGGCCATTGCATACAGCTGTTCCCCCGGCCAAAACCGGTCATGCTCAGGATCATATGCTGTACGTTTCCCCCTCTCTTTTTATGGGTGGGTATGCGGACAAATTACGGTATATGTATCCGCGTTTGGGTACACAAACCCATGTTACGACAGCTTGTCCATCTCAGGAGCCAGAGTATCAGCAAAGCGGCAGGTAATGGGCTTCTCGTCGCCGAGGATCTTCTTGGTGAACTCGGGCTTGATGGGAGCGGGAGTCTTGCCGTAATCACCATGGACGAGACCCTTGAACTCCTTGGTGACCATCTTGTAGCGCTCGCCCAGGATAACGTTGAACACAGCCTGCGTACCGACGATCTGGCTGGTGGGAGTGACCAGCGGCGGATAGCCTGCATCCTCGCGGACGCGGGGGATCTCAGCCAGCACTTCGTCCAGCTTGTCTTCCTTGCCGGCATCCTTCAGCTGCTTGAGCATGTTGGAGAACATACCGCCCGGCACCTGATACAGCAGGGTGTTGGCGTCCACGCCCAGGGTCTTGGGGCTGATCTGGCCGTTGGCGATGTACTTTTCACGCAGCTTTGCAAAGTACGCGCGGACGACGTTCAGCTGCTTGAGGTCGAGGCCGGTGTCGTAATCCGTGCCCTGCAGGGCGGCCACGAGGCTCTCGGTAGCCATATGGCTGGTGCCCAGGCTCAGGGGGCTCATGGCGGTATCGATGATGTCGGCACCTGCCTCGATGCCCTTGAGGATGGACATGGAAGCCAGACCAGCGGTGTAGTGGCTGTGGATATCAACAGGGATGCTGACGGTCTTCCTTGAGCTTCATTCATCAGATCGTAGCAGGTATAGGGAGTCAGCAGACCCGCCATATCCTTGACGCAGATGGAGTTTGCGCCCATCTCCTCCAGGGTCTTGGCGTACTGCGAAATACTCGTTGTTGTGGACGGGGCTGAGGGTGTAGCTGATGCAGCCCTGCACGTGTGCGCCTTCCTTGTTGGCGGCCTTGATGGCGGTCTGCAGGTTGCGGGCATCGTTCAGCGCGTCGAAGATGCGGATGACGTCGATGCCGTTGGCCACGGACTTCTTCACAAAGTACTCAACGGCATCATCCGCATAGGGGCGGTAGCCCAGCATATTCTGGCCGCGGAACAGCATCTGCAGCTTCTGGTGGGGCAGCTCCTTGCGCAGGATGCGCAGACGCTCCCACGGATCCTCATCGAGGAAGCGGATGCAGCTGTCGAAGGTCGCACCGCCCCAGCACTCGACGGAGAAGTAAGGGATCTTGTCCATCTCGGGCAGGATCGGACGCATCTCGTCCATCGTCATACGGGTAGCCAGCAGAGACTGGTGGGCATCGCGCAGGACGACCTCAGTAACCTTGATGGGCTTTTTAGCCATTATTGTCACCTCTCCCTTAGTTCATGGAAACCAGAACGTCACCGGAGTTGACGGTGTCGCCCTTGTTGACGTTGACGGAAGCAACCGTGCCATCCTGCGGAGCAACGATCTCGTTCTCCATCTTCATAGCCTCGAGGATGGCCAGCACATCGCCAGCCTTGACGGAATCGCCAGCAGCGACCTTGACGTCCAGAATGTTGCCGGGCATCGGAGCCTTAACAGCAACGGCACCAGCAGCGCCTGCGGGAGCGGCAGGAGCAGCAGCCGGAGCTGGGGGCAGCGGGAGCCGGAGCAGCAGGAGCAGCGGGTGCCACAGGAGCAGCAGCAACGGGAGCAGCGCCGGCAGCGGTCTCCTCGACAGAGACGCTGTAAGCAACGCCATTGACGGAAATGTTGTAGTACTTCATGGAAGAATCCTCCTGAAAAATCCAAATCGATTCGTTAGATGTACGTTTTCTTACAGAGCCATGTTGCCGTGCTTCTTGGGCAGACGGGCAGCACGCTTGGTGCTCAGCAGCTCGAAAGCAGCCACGACGCTTGCGCGGGCGTTGGCGGCCTCGCAGGTCATGTCAGCAGCGCCGCAGGCAACTGCATTTGCTGCGCTGCACACCTCGGCGGTGTAAGCAGCAGCCTTTGCGTTGGTAGCTGCAATGATGTTATCGGAAGCATCGATCTCTTCCTTGTACAGCACGGAGACGGCTGCGGAAGGCTCGAGGGCGCTGACGGTGCAGCCCTTGACAGCAATCTTCAGGTCGGCTGCGGCCAGTGCGGTGTAAACAGGGCCGACGGCCTTACCAGCCAGCACAGCCACCTTTGCGGTGGTAGCATCGGCATAAGTCGCAGCCAGACGGGCAGCCTCACGGATGCCGCCGGCGATGTCGTCGGTGGTGCTGGGCACGAAGCCCTCCGTGTTCACGATGGTCAGCACCGGGACGCTGAATGCGTCGCACAGGCGGACAAAACGGGAAGCCTTGGCCACGCAGTTGTGGCACAGGGTCTTGCCGGTGGACACGACGCCCACGGCGTTGCCGCCCACGGTAGCAAAGGCAGTGTAGACGCTCTTACCGAAGCCTGCGTACAGCTCCACAGCGCTGTCCTTATCGACCACGGCAGCAGCGGCTTTCTCAGGGGCTGCACCCACAGCCAGAGCAGCAGTGGGCTGCTCAAACTCAAAGATCGCAGGGCCGGTCAGGTTGTTGGCCGGCAGCAGGCCCACGATGTGAGCAGCTTCTCGGCAGCTTCCTCAGCAGTGGGTGCCACAATGGCGGCCACACCTGCCTTGCAGCAGCAGCGGAGCCGGCGTCAGCCACCTTGTCGCCCTTGGCAGCAGAGGTAAACGGAGCGGTGAAGAACAGCTCTGCATCCTCAGCCATGATGCAGACATCTGCGTTGGCAGCGCTCAGAGCGCTGGTGCCGCCGCAGACACCCAGAACGACAGCCACCTGAGGGATCACGCCGGAAACCTTTGCGATCTGCGCGTTGAGCTTTGCGCTGGCAGTCAGCACGTCCAGACCCTCAGCCAGCTTTGCGCCAACGGAGTTGTAGAACGTGACCACCGGGCAGCCAGTCTGAGCTGCCATCTCAAGAACCTTGATGTTCTTCTCAACATCCTTACCGAAACAGCTTCGCCGTTCTGGTAAACGGCGTAAGCCTGCTGACCGGCAGCATAGCCGCTGGCTTGTACAGGGCCAGATAATAGAGCTGCTGATTCTTCTGGATATAGATGCGCTCGTCGTCCACATGGAGGACGTCGCGGTTGGGGTCCATCTTGTCGCCCACCTTCACGGGGTGGCCGTTGACCTTCACGCGGCCCTCGGCAATGATCTGCTCGGCGGCGCGGCGGGAGCACAGCCCCTGCTCGCTCATGATCTTCTGAATACGTTCTTCTGCCATAGTAATTCTCCTTGTGCGCCTCCCGGCGCTCAAAAGCGCACTCTGCTGCGAGTGCGCGGTGATTACGGCTGCGGGGGGTTCCTATCATTTCTATCATCAGGAAACCTCCGCAGGCACGGCGGGTTACTGTGCCGGTTTGGTTTCTTCTGCTGCAGCGGGCACTTCGTCTTTCTTCAGCAGAGCGCTGACCTTTTCCACCAGCTCGGGGATCATGGTCAAGGCGCGGTCCACAGTATTGGTGCCATCGGACAGCTGGATGGTGCGGACGCAGCCATCCTTGACGATGAGAACGCCACGGGCTGGATGTTGACGCCCGCACCGGCTCCGCCGCCAAACAGATCCTTGTTCGCGGCATTCTTACCGTCAAAATCCGTTCCTGCGGAAGCAAAGCCAAACGACACCTTGGACACCGGCAGGATGGTGGTGCCGTCGTCGGTCTTGATGGGCTTGCCGATGATGGTGTTGGAGTCAGCCATCTGGCGGATCTTGTCCATTGTGACGTTCATTAAACCTTGAATCGGATGCTCAGCCATAAAATCGGCCTCCTCTTATTTTTTGTGGGATCTCTCCCCTGCCCCGCCTGCGGCAGTGCACGGGAACAAATGCACCCTTTTCACAGTATTCACCATACAAAGTCTATTGTAACATAAATCAGATGAATACGTCCAGCACTTTTTCGCGCCAGAACTCGTAAAGAACGCGCACGGCGGCACAAACGATGAAAAACAGCCGCGCCGATACCCGGAACGAGACCCGGTCGGCCACGTCGGCTCCGCAGTGCCGAAATCCGGCAGGATGCGCAGCTCCTCAAAATCCAGGAAGAGAAAGCGATCCAGAACACCCAGTGAGGTGTAGAGCCAGGCGTTCAGCTTGCCATAGGTGCGGGCCGCCTGCGCGGGGTCTTCTCCCCGGACACCAAGGCAGATGCGGATTTTGGTAAACCGCAGCGCCCCGAAGATCGCCCGGGTCAGCCGCCCGGCTCCCCGCAGCATCGTACAGATGATGTTGAGGGTGAGTTTTGCCTTTTTGCGGGGAGGCGTTTCTTTTTTCGGCTTTGCGGGTTTTGCTGCTTTTGCCGCCGCCTTTTTCGCTTTGCGTTCCGCACGCCAGGCGCGGAATTTTGCTTTCAGTTTGCCAAGCGGGCCCTTGGGTTCTTCTGGTTCCGTGGGCTGAGGTTTTGGATACTGGAACACCGGAAATGCAAGGCCCAGTGCCCCCACCGGCCCGGTCGTGAAGACGCCCTGCTCCCACTGCACCTCGGCACAGAACGGGCAGAACAGTACCAGCGCCAATAAAACCATCCCGATCAGCAGCAGGATGCCAACCAACTTTAAGAAAAAGCAGCAGCCCGCCCCCAGTGCGGAAAAGAGCGCCAGCAGTACACTCATTCGTTTGCCTCCTCTGTTTTTGTTGTTTCGTCCTCCGCGCTGTGCACCGGAGGCAGGTCCGCTAGGCTGGACAGACCAAAGCACCGTAGGAAGACATCGGTCGTACGGAAGCTGACCGGGCGGCCCGGCAGGTCCAGACGGCCCGCCTCTTCGATCAAGCCCTTTTCCAGCAGGCTGGTCACGCTGGACGATGAATCCACGCCGCGCACCTGCTCGATGAATGCACGAGAGACAGGCTGGTTATAGGCAATGACGGTCAGAGTTTCCATTGCGGCGGGCCCCAGCGGTACCGCGCGGCGGGCATCCAGCAGGCGGCGGATGCAATCGGCCCACTCCGCTTTGGTCGAGAGCTGCCAGCGGGTATCCAGATGGAGCAGGCACAAGCCGCTGTCCTCCCGCTGGTAACGGGTGCGCAGGTCTTCCAGTGCCGCTTCCACTACTGGCCTGAGGCAGCTGCACTGCCTGTGCCAGTTTGTCCGCGCTGATGGGATCAGCTGCTGCAAACAGCATGGCCTCTACTGCCGCCCGGATCTGTTTCTGGTTCATTTGATCTCCTTTTTGCGGCTCAGATGGCCGCGGTGCATGGTCATTTCGCCCGTCGGGCCCAGCTGTACCGCCCGCCGCGCACCAGTTCCAGCAAGGCCAGAAAGGTAGCCACGTTGGTGCTGCGGCTCTGGCTGCGGGCGAAAAGCTGGCTCATCCGGGCCGCACCGCCCGCGATGAGGCGGCGCAGGATGTACACCACCCGGCTGCTCACCGACACCTGCGGCGCGGACACCAGCGGTTCAAACTGCTCCCGCGTGGGCATCCGGCGCAGAGCGGTACGCCCCATCAGGGCCTGCCAGCAGTCTGCCAGCACCTGCGGAGAGTGATGCAGCAGGTAGGTCTGGTCCCACTCCAGCTGGACCGGGCAGCGGACAAAGACCCTCACTGCCTCCCCGCTCCCGCAGCCGCGCGCGGCCATCCGGCGGCACTGCTCGTACTCAATGAGCTGGCCGGTCAGCTCCTGCTTCATCCGCTCACCCTCGGTGCTGCGGGGCAGCAGCAGGTAGCTCTTCATCTCCACGAGGTGGGCCGCCATCTCAATGAACGCGCTGGCGATCTCCGGGTCAGCCGCCTGTGCTGCTTCTACCGTGCGGGTGTACTGGTCAATGAGGGTCAGGATCGGAATATTGTGCAGGTCCATCTTGTGCTTCGTCACCAGCGCCAGCAGCAGTTCCAGCGGGCCTTCGAACTCTTCCAGATGGAAGGTCAGTTCGTCGGCCATCAGATCACCGCCCCAAGGCTGGCATAATAAGCGGCGTATGCGATGCGGTCAATGTAGAATGTGCCCAGGTCCAGCAGGTTCCAGACCAGATCGTTCAGCACACTGAGAGGGCCGTCCAGAAAACCGCCCCACACGGCGGCCAGTACAATGATAAGGATGACCCGCTCATACTTCATCACCCCAAAATAAACGCGCTGAGGCAGCACTGCCAGCAGGATGCGGCTGCCATCCAGCGGAGGCACCGGAATGAGGTTGAACACGGCCAGCCCTACATCCATATACACCAAGGATTGGAGGAAGCGTGCCACGAGAACCGTCCCTTCCGTGATCGGGGCCCAATAATACATAAGCTTCCAGGCCACCATGGCCAGATACGCCAGCAGCAGATTTGCCACCGGGCCGGCCAGCGCGGTAAGAGCCATGCCCCACTTCGGATTTTTAAAATTGCGCGGGTCGGTAGAAACGGGCTTTGCCCAGCCCACTCCGGCAAACACCATGCACAGCGTGCCCAGCAGGTCAAAATGTTTGAGCGGGTTGAGCGAGAGCCGCCCCTCCCGCTTGGCGGTATCATCACCCAGCAGCCAGGCCGCCAGTGCGTGCCCGGCCTCGTGGAACGGGATGGCCACCAACGCCACCAGTGTACGGATGAGGTAATAGAGTCCCTGTGCCGTCATGTCTTTCTCCAATCAGCAAAATAATATACAGTTTTATTGTACTATTTTTTTGCCGTTTCGGCAAGCATTTGGAGCCTCTTGAAAAAAAGCCGCAAAAAAAAATCAAAAAGGGACTTGCTTTTTTGCGGCGTTCTCTGGTAAAATAGTCAAGCTGATTATTTTGATTCCCTTACTTCACTGCTAGGAGGTGCAACTACCATGGCAAAATGTGAATGCTGCGGCAAGGGCGTTACCTTTGGTATCAAGGTTTCCCACTCTCATCGCCGTTCCAACCGTACCTGGAAGCCGAATGTCCGTCGTGTCAAGGCGGTCGTGGAGGGTTCTCCCAAGCTATATCTACGCATGCTCCCGCTGCCTGCGCGCTGGCGCTCGACCGCGACATGGAGTTTAAGCGCTACGGCCACAGCGGTGTGCCGGTGCTGGCACTGCCGCCCGGGGCGGCCGCTTCTACGACTGGGAGAACAACGGAATGCCCGACGCCGTGGCCCGTCTGCTGCACGAGGGCAAAATCCAGCTCTTCTGCGCCGACAGCATCGACGGCGAGAGCCTGCTGGCCGGCAATGAGTCTCCCCGCCGCCGGGCCGAGATGCAGGAGAAGTATTTCGTCTACCTCACTGCCGAGCTGGCCCCCCGCATCGCTGCGCTGAACGCCCCGGAGGCCGGAAAAAGCTAAGACTGCCTCCCCTCATCTGGTGCGTGGGCGTGGACACCGGCGCCTATCAGGCCGTCCAGTGCCGCCTGCGCCGCCCCGGGGTCTTTGCGGGCGCGGTGGGTCTGTCGGGCCTGTACGACATGAGCCGCTTCCTCGGCGGCTGTGAGGACGACCTTGTCCTCCGCAGCAGCCCCCTCGCCGCCCTGCGGAAGAACGGCATCTGCAACAAAAACCTGCTGGCCAAGGCCGAGGATAACACCCTCCTGCTCTGCGTGGGTCAGGGCGGCTATGAGGGCGATGCCCTTGCTGACACCCAGGCTCTGGCCGACACCCTGAGCGAAGTCGGCTTCCCCTGCCACCTCGAAGTCTGGGGCGGCGACGTCTCCCACGACTGGTACTGGTGGGGCAAGGAGTTCGGGATGTTTGCCGAGCGTCTGTTCGGCTGAGCGTAAGGAGGATGCGGGATGTCTGAATTCATCGTCGGCGCACGAGGCCACGATTTTGGCCGTCACAGCGTGGAAGAACTGCTCTGCTCCATCGGAGACGCAGGCTTTCGCTGCACCCAGCTGGCCTACACCAAGGCCGTGGAGGGCGTCAAGAGCTATGCAGACGTGACCCCTGAGCTGGTGGCCGCCACCAACGCCGCCGTCCAGAAGAGCGGCGTGTCCATCGCCGTGGACGGCACCTACGTTGAGCTGAGCTATGCGGACGAGGACAAGCGCCGCACCGAGGTGGCGAAAGCCCTGAGTCAGGTGCCGGTGGCAAAGGCTCTCCGCGCCGGCTGCATGGGCAGCGAGACCACCAACATGGCAAAGCAGCCCACCGTGAGCCGCAGGGAGGCGCAGGAAGCACTCCTTCGCAGCCTGGGCGAGATCCCCCGTCTGCGAGGAGCAGGGTGTGCTCTTCGCGGTGGAGTGCGTCTATTACCACGCCATGAACACCCCCGAGGCTGTCCGGATGGTGCTGGACACCATCGCCAGCCCCAACCTCCGGGTCATCTGCGACCTGGCGAACTACGTCGGCCCCGAGAACGCCTCGGTGGACGCCCAGCGCCGCCTCTGGGACAAAGTCGGCAGCTGGTACGGCGACAAGATCGTGGCCGTCCATTTCAAGGGCCAGAACTTCAAGCCCGACGGCACCCTCTACTCCACCAGCCTCGCGCCCTGCCCCAGCCCGTCCTCCCCGTCCTGCGGGAGGAGGCTGTCCCGGCCCGCGCCGCCAGCGATATTGCGTTCATGAAGAGCTTTTTCTGAAGCTTCTGAAATAAAAAATAAGAGGCTGCTGGCCTCAACCTCTCCGTCACGGCTTCCGCCGTGCCACCTCCCCTATCGAGGGAGGCTTTGGCATGGCAGAAAGCTTTTCCTCTTCGCCAGAGGCTCCCCTCGGTAGGGGAGCTGTCTGCGAAGCAGACTGAGAGGTTGACCAGCAGCCTCTTTTTATTTAATCCGTATCGTATTCAATGCCATCCTGCACGGCGTCGCCGCCGACGGCGGGGCCTTCGGTGTCAGGCGGCGTTTCGGTACTGCCGGAGGCGCTGGCGGCGGCATCGCCCGCGATATAGAGCACCACCGTGGTGCCCACCTCCACCATCGTCCCGGCGTCCTCGCTGGCCGAGACGACACAGCCTGCGGCCTCCGAGCCGTCGTTGACCACCGTGAAGCAGGTGGCGTTCAGCCCCTTGGTGGCCAGCTCCTGCACGGCGCTGTCCTGGGTCTGGCCGATGATGTCGGGCATCTCCATCATCTGGGGGCCTCGGCTGACCACGAGGCTGACGGTGTCTCCCTTCTGGATGACCTCGCCCGCCTCCGGCGACTGCCGGATGATGCGGCCCTTCTCCACCGTGTCGCTGTATTCCAGCGTGACGTAGAAGAGATACTCGTCGATATAGCTGCGGTTGTTGCGCACCTCGGCGTCATAGTCGCGGCCCACGAGATCTGGCGTCAGGGTGATGTTTTCGTTTACCGGCTCGCTGGCGGCCTCGCTGACGGAGTCCGGCTCCGAGGCCGACGGCGCTGGGCGGGCGTCGTTCTGGCGGCTCAGAAGCCCCAGAGGATCAGCACGATGAGGACGCTCAGCAGGATGAGGATGCCGGCCAGCAGGTTGCGGACGCTGAGCAGCTCGGCCTTTGCGGGCGCTCTCGTCTCCTGCGGGGCGGGAGACGTCCGGGGGGCCAGACTCCGGGCCAGCTCCTCGGCATACTCCCGCTCCGAGAGGGCGCGGAAGAGCTGCTGGACGGTCTGGATGCGCTCCACCGGCTTGAGGCGGAGGCCCAGATACAGCGTCTCCGAGACGTAGACCGGCACAGCCGGGTTGACGGTGCGGGCCTTGGGGTTGGAGTCGGAGACGAGGCGCTGTGCCGCCGGGACGGGGCTTAGCCCGCACACCATCCGGTAGAACACGGCCGCGAGGCTGTATTCGTCGGTATAGCGGCCCTCGAACTCCGCCGTGGAATACTGCTCCGGGGCGGAATAGCCCTCGTACAGCTGCTCGTGGAGGCCGCTGCCCGCCGTGCGCAGACCCACCGTCGCGTAGCCGGTGAGCCGGGCGCGGCCATTGTCCATGATGCGGATGTTGGCCGGGCAGATGCCCCGGTGTACGAGGCCCACCTGATGCATGGCCTCCACCCCCCGGAACACCGGCTCCAGCATCGCGCAGGCCTGCTGCGGCGTCACAGTGCCGTGCTCCTCCAGCCACTTCTGGAGCGGACAGCCGCCGGGGTTCTCCATGACGGCGTAGACGGTATTGTTCTCTTCGAACACGTCCAGCACGGCTTCGAGTCCGTTGGCGGGCGTGATGCGCTGGATGGAGCGGTACAGGTCCGCAAAATCCATCCGGGTGGTCTTGAACAGCACCTCGCTGCCGGGCTTCGGGCGTAAAATGCAGTCCTCTCCCCCGCTCGGCCGCCAGCGTCAGGGGCATATACTCCTTGACGGTGACCCGGAAGGGGGCCTTGTTCTCCACGCCCCGGTAAAGGATGCCCTCGCCGTCCACGCTCTTGATGTCCCCCACCGTATACCGGCCCGCCAGCACCGTGCCCGCGGGGAGACTGCCCGCCGGGTTGCGCCCCCCTCCCCATCCTCTTGTTTCCTTTTTATTATAGCATAGCCTGCGCAAAAATGGTATCGCCCTTTCTTAACCGCCCCAAAAAGCCCCTCTTCTTTCCGCAAACGCAAAAGGCCCCCGGCCCGTGCAGAGAGCACGAAGCCGTGGGCCTTTTCATTCGGTTGGGTCTTTCCCATCCCTCAGCGCCGTTTCGGGCCGGAGATAAACGCCCCCTCCTGCCCGGAATGCTGCTCAGGAGTCCGTTTTAGATAGACAGGATGACGACAGTGGTGGGGTAAGGCAGGCTGAAGATGACGCGGCCATTCACAACGCGAGCGGTAGTGACCACCCAGTTGCCGTTGCTGTCCAGATACATGATGACTGCAACATTGCCGATCCCATTGACGCTGACCGAGACTTCGCCTTCCACCAGCACATCACCGATGGCACGGACGGACAGGTCATTTGCAGACTTGACGCCTGCTGCTGCGGCAGCATCAGCCGTAGCCTTGCCGCCTGCAAGGGCAGTCAGCTTATCGGCAACGCTGCCCTCGGTAGAAGCGAGGGTATTATAAGCAGCATTGGCCGTTGCGCTGGCCTCAGCGTTAGACTGAGGAACAAAAATTTCGCTGGCAGGGCCGGTGGCGTCGCCGGTGATGCTGGGCACCTTCACGTCGTCGGCTGCGAAAGCAGAAACACTCATGACAGCGGCCATCACCACAGCGGCGACTGCTACTACGAATTTCTTTTTCATAACGATTACCTCCATATTTATTTCTGGACAGGCTGCGATTTCTCGCTGCCGTATCCCTTATAATAGTAGCCGGACTTGTAGTAGCGTTTATAATACAGGCTCGACTTACTATTCATTTCTGCGCGGTCCAGCACGACACCCAGAAGGGGCACTCCGGTGCGCTTGAGCTGCTGGACCGAATCGCCCACGACCTTGCGGGGCGTCTCACCGCCGCGCACCACCAGAACGGTGCCGTCGCAGTGGGTGGCGATGTTCATGGCGTCGGCCACGCTGCCGAGGGGCGGCGTGTCGATGAGCACGACACCGAAACGCTGGCGGCAATGCTCGATCATCTGCGCAAAGCGCTCGCTTTCCAGCAGGATAGCGGGGTTGGTCACGGTCTTTGCCACCGGGATGATATACCCGTTGGGGACGTTGGTCTCATAGATGACGTCATCCAGCTCGGCCTTGCCCGCCAGATAATGGACGCCGCCGATGAGCTGGCCGGAGGTGGACATCCCGTACTTGCTGCGCATCTCCGACTTGCGGAAGTCGCAGTCGATGAGGACGGCAGGCGTGCCCAGCTCGGCGATCATCCGCCACAGCTGCATGGTCACGAAGCTCTTGCCCTCGTTGGGCGTGCTGCTGGTGATCATGATGGTCTTGACATCGCTGCCGCAGAAGCTCAGATTGATGCGCAGCTGGTTGATGGCCTCGCTCACCTCGAAGGGGAGCTGCGGCATCTTGCCGATTTGAAGCTTATTCATGGTCGTTCTCCCCCTCTTATCTGCTCATCACGTCGTTCCAGCGGAAGGCGCTCTTCTTCTTGGTGTCATTGTGGTTGAAGCTGCCCAGATCGACCTCCGGAATGGTAGCCAGCGGCTGGACGCCCAGATACTTGGCCACATCGTCCGGCGTATCGAAGCTGTCCTTCATCAGGTACTGCACCAGCAGCACGCCGCAGCAGAGCACAGCACCCAGCAACGCGCCCAGCACCGTGTTCTTGGCGTAGCTGGGGCTGGACTTCTGGGTGGGCACCACAGCGTCCTCCACCACGTTGGGCGTCTCCGTCTCCATGATCTCGGGCAGGTAGATGCGGGCCTGCTTGATCAGCTCGTTGGCGATGTCTGCCGCCCGCTCGGGGTCGCTGTCGGTGACGGTCACTTTGAGGATGCGGGTGTCATTGGTGTTGGTGATGCTGACCTGCCCTGCAAGGCTGCGGTAGTTGGTGTCGAGGTCCAGATTTTTGATGACATCCTGCAGCAGCGGACGGCTGAGCATCAGCTCCTGATAGTCCGCCGTCAGCTGAGAGCCGATCTGCAGGTCGGTCAGGTTGACGATGGAGTTGTTGGAGGCAGACACGATGTAGATGCTGGCCGAGGCCTGATACATCGGCGTCACGAAGAAATACGTAAAGCCGAACGCCAGCAGTGCGCCCGCCAGAAAGCAGGCGATGATCTGCAGGATGTGCCCCCACAGCAGGTAGAATACCTCTACGAGATCGATCTCTTCTTCTGTCTCTGCGCCGTTGATGGCCGCCGGATTGAGTGCCTGTTGTTCCTTGCCCACTGATTGATCCTACCTTTCCAGTTTCCTATTCCCTTATCGTACTTTTTCATAAAACAGCTGTAAGACGGTCGCCTCCCGGCTGGACTCGTCCAGATGGTAGGCCCAGTAGCCGTTCTCGATGACGTTCTCGCCGTCGATGGTCAGGGTGTCGAGCTGTTTGTACTGCTTGAGCTTTTCGCCGATCTTTGCAGCCGTGCCGCTGGCGATGTCCGTCACCATGTAGTCCTCCAGCGCCGTATAGGCTTCGGCTGCGAACTGGCTGTCCTGCTGCCGGAGCTTTTCTTCCAGCGCGGCGAGGAACTGCCGCTGACGGGCCATGCGGGCGATGTTGGTCTGGTCGTCGATGTGGTGGCGGCTGCGCACATAGGTCAGCGCCTTCTCGCCGTCCAGCGTCACCTCTTCGCCCTGCACCAGCGTGGGGTCGATCTCGGAGAAATCCGAGGTGACGGTCAGGGTCACGCCCCCCACAAGGTCGGTGACGATGCCCACGGCGTCCATGTTCAATGCAAAATATCCGTCGATGGGCTGGTCGTCCAGCAGCATCGAGACGGCAAGCGCGGTGTTCTCGCAGCTGTTCTCCCGGCCATTGCCGTAATAATGGGCCAGCGCGATCTGCTCGTCGGCATACGCCGCCACCCCGCCCAGAACATCCAATACCGGCACCTTCGTGATGGTGTCGCGGTTGATCTGCAGCACCTGCCACGTCTTGTTGGCGTCGTCCACCACCAGCACCATCTGGACGTCGGCCTGTCCGCCGCCCTCGTAGCTGTCCACGGCCACGGCCTTGCCCTTGACGTCGATGCCCATGATCAGGTACGTCTCAAGGCCGGAGCGCTGACGATAGGTGCTGCCGTCGTAGGTGATCTCCTTCTGCTCCTCCGGGGCCGCGATGACGGCGCTGCCCACCTCGTCGGAGCCGGTCGCATAGCGGTCATTCTCCCAGAAATGGAGGGCCGCTGCGCCGCCGGCCAGCAGTGCCAGCGCCACTGCCGCCGCCACGCCCGCCTTGAGGGCGTCCTTCCGGCGGAGTCGTTTTTCCTCTCGGAACCTCACACTTGCGCGAGAGTCGGTGCCGTCAGCCGACGGGCGTTCTCATCCATCTGTGCAAGGAACGCTTCGCCCAGCTTGCGCCGCACCATCTCTCTTCCCCCTTTCAGATTTGGCGGTCTTTTGGTCATGTCGTGGCAGTCGCTGCCCAGCAGCGGCGTCGCCGTCAGCTCCCATGGCCTTGACCACAGCCGAGTAGTTCTCCGGGTCAGTGGTGATCTCAGCAGCATCCTCGCCTGCATCGAAGTCCTCTGCACCGGCGTCCAGAGCGTCCATCATGGCCTCGTCGGCGTCCTTGTCTTCCAGAGAGATGTCGATAACGCCCTTCTGGCTGAACAGGAAGCCCACGCAGCCCATTGCGCCCAGGTTGCCACCGTTCTTGTCGAAGTAGTGGCGCAGATCGGCAGCGGTACGGTTGCGGTTGTCGGTCAGGGTCTCGACCATGACGGCAACGCCGCCGGGGCCGTAGCCCTCGTACGTGATGGCTTCGTACTCGGTCTTGTCGCCGCCCTCGGCCTTCTTGATGATGCGCTGAATGTTATCGTTGGGCACGCTCATGCGCTTTGCCTTGGAGATCAGGTCCGCCAGCTTGCTGTTGGAAGCCGGGTTGGGGCCGCCGGTACGGACGGCGACGCTGATCTCGCGGCCGATCTTGGTAAAGACCTTTGCCTTGGCGCCGTCGGTCTTCTCCTTCTTGCGCTTGATGTTGTTCCATTTGCTATGTCCAGACATGGGAACCTCCTAAAGTTCTATCGAAATCTCCGCCTGCGGGCAGACGGGCTGTGGTCGCCCGCTTGTGGCAGCACACAAAATCTAACTCTATTATTGTAGCACAATCCCCTACCGCGTTCAAGCCTTATCCGGGGGATTTGCGCCAAAAATCGGCAAAAAAGCAGGGTCCGACGCCTGTTTTACAGCAGCCTCAGCGCCTTGGGATAATGGTTTTTGACCCGCCCGGCCGACACTTTGCCACCGCCGAGGGGGAACCCGTCCACCGTGACACAGCACCAGCCGTCGGCGGCGGTGGCAGCGGCGATCTCCCGGCCTGACAGGTACTCGACCACACGCGGGTCGGCAAGCGCCAGCTCCTCGCGGTTGGTGCACTGGGCACCGAACGCCGTGAAGAGGTGGTGTTCGGGCACAAAGCGGCCCTTCTGCACACTGCCCACAAAGACGCCTGCGCGCAGGACATGCAGACCCGTCTGCGGGAAGGCCGCAGGCAGCAGCACACCGCCGCCATGGACCACGGCGGGACGGTCTGCGAGGGCCGGAAAATACTGCTGGGCGAACGCATTCCAGGCCGCGAGGCTCTGAGCGGGCGTCACGCTCTCCCCTGCCGCGGCGCTTTCGCGGCGGCGGCTGCCCTGCACCGCATCCCGGAGGGCGCGGGCGTTTTCCCGGCGGGATGCACGGGCATCGCCGCGCTCCGAGCGGGCAGGCTTGCCCTTACCGGACTTCTGCTTCCGGCTCTGCTCAGCGGCAGCCGCCAGCCAGAGCTGCTCTTCGGGGGGATAACAGCCCGGTGCGGGCAAAGCACGGGGAGTGCCCGCCTTGACCAGCCGGGCAATGAAATGGCCCTCGCCGCCCTGACAGGGCCAGATGCGACGCACTTTGCTCACATCCAGCGGCAGACCGCCGGTACGGTTGGCCTCGCCCGCGCTGCCAAACGTGTAGTCCACGTTGCCAAACACATCCGACAGCGCAAATTCCGGGTGTCGGGCCAGGAACGCGGCCACCTGCCCTTCATCCTCTTCGGGGGCAAAGGTGCAGGTGGAGTAGATCATCTCCCCGCCCGGCGCGAGGACGGCGGCGGCGTTGTCCAGGATCTGCGCACCCAGCGCGGCGCACTGCTGCACCAGCGCTTCGCAGTGCTGGGTGACGGCCACCGCCTCCTTGCGGAACATCCCCTCGCCGGAACAGGGCGCATCCACGAGGACGCGGTCGAAGAACTCCGGCAGGGCGGCAGCGATGCGGGCGGTGTCCTCGTTGAGGACGACGGCATTCGCCACGCCCATCCGTTCGAGATTGCTTTTCAGCACCTCTGCGCGGGCGGGCACATACTCATTGCTGACGAGCAGGCCCCAGCCGCCCAGTGCGGCAGCAAGCTGGCTGCTCTTGCCGCCGGGCGCGGCGCACAGGTCCAGGACCCGCATCCCCGGCCGGACGCCCAACAGCGGTGCGGCAGAGGACGCGGACGGCTCCTGCGAGTAAAACACGCCCGCATGGTGGTATGGGTGGCGTCCGGGTTTGAAGGCAGCCTCTTCGACCACGAAGCCCGCCTTGCAGAACGGCGATGGCCGGAGCGGGAAGTCGGCCTTCCCGGCAAACGCCTCCGGCGTCGTGCGCAGCGCCGAGACCGTCACCCCGCGGGCCGCGCTCTCGGTGGGTGCCGCGTACAGCGCCTCGTACCGCCCGCCCAGCAGCGCCCGCTCCCGGCGCTCAAAATATTCCGTAGACATGAACGTTCCTCCCATGTATAAAGCCGCATCGGGCGGCAAGACTAAGGGTGTGAGGGGCAGACCCCCTCGCGAAAGGAGACATGACGATGAACGACCGCACCGAAAACCGTTCCAGCAACCGCACCAACAACTGCTCGGGTCAAAATCGGCCCACAGCTTCTCGAACAGCTCCTCGACGCGCGGCATCTGGCCGTTGAGATACAGCCAGCCCAGCAGGCACTCGAAGCCGGTGGAAGCACGGTACTCCTCCGGGGAGGCGTGCTTGGCCACGCTGGCCTTGCTGGCGTTGCGGCCCCGCTTGAAGACGGCCAGTTCGTCCTCAGTGAAGAGCGGCTCCAGCAGCTGCTCCTCCCGGAACTGCGCCCGGGCCGAGACGTACTTGACCTTTTCTGCGTTGAGCCTGCCCGCAGAGAGGCGGTGGTGCTCCACCAGCCGCTGCCGCACCAGAAGCTCCAGCACGCTGTCGCCCACAAAGGCCAGTGCCAACGGGCTAAGCTCCCGCGGGTCGATGGGTTCGTTCATAAAAATTCTACCCTCCCAGATCAAGGTTCGCCTTCTCCCCGAAAACCTTTTTCTGGTTCGGGGGGAGTTGGCAGCGCGGAAGCATTGACGGAGAGGTCAAAACCTCTTTAGAAGATATAATCGAACTGGTACTCGCCGATGAGGATGGTGTCGTTCTCCTGCACGCCCTTCTGCACCAGAGCGTCCAGAATGCCGCTCTCGCCCAGCTGACGCTGGAAATACTGCAGGCTTTCGTAGTCGTCCACATTGCTGCCGGCCAGAATGTACTCCAGCCACGGCGCTTCCACGCTCCACACATGGGCTTCCATGCGCTTGATCTCAAACGCACGGTCGTTGGCCTTGGGTTCGGGCTTCTTGTACTCGGGAGCAAACACCGGCACGGGCGGGATGTCCTTCAGGCGGTTATACACGAGGCCCGGCAGCTCCCGCACGCCCTGCATCGTAGCGGCGGAGATGGGCACGAAGGTCAAGCCCTTCTCCTCCACATACTTGCGGAAAGCTTCGATCTGCTCCTCGGTGGCGAGATCACACTTGTTGCCAATGACGATCTGGGGACGCTCAGCCAGCACAGGGCTGAACTTGGCCAGCTCTTCGTTGATCTTTTCGAAATCCTCAATGGGTTCGCGGCACTCGCTGCCGGAGACGTCCACGACGTGGAGCAGCAGGCGGCAGCGCTCCACATGGCGCAGGAAATCGTGGCCCAGGCCGACGCCCTCACTGGCCCCCTCGATGAGGCCGGGGATGTCGGCGCAGACAAAGCTTGCGCCCTCCGCCACGGACACAACGCCCAGCGTGGGCACCAGAGTGGTGAAGTGATAGTTGGCGATCTTCGGCTTGGCTGCGCTGATGGTGGAAATGAGGGTGGATTTACCCACGTTGGGGAAACCAATCAGACCCACATCTGCGATCAGCTTCAGCTCCAGCGTGACCTGAATGTCTTCGCCGGGCATACCGGGCTTTGCAAACTTGGGGATCTGTCGGGTAGGAGTTGCAAAATGCGCGTTGCCATAGCCGCCGCGGCCACCCTTTGCGATAGTCACTGGGGTGTGGTCGGACAGATCCGCGATCACAAGGCCGCTCTCGGCGTCCTTGATGACCGTGCCCAGAGGCACCTTGATGATAAGGTTCTCCGCATTCTTGCCGTGGCACAGGCTCGCCCCGCCCTTGCCGCCCTCCGCGGTGTATTTGCGCTTGTAGCGGAAGTCCATCAGGGTGGTGAGGTGGTCGTCCACGACGAAGATGATGTCACCGCCCGTCCGCCGTCGCCGCCGTCCGGGCCGCCCGCGGCCACGAACTTTTCACGATGGAAACTCACAGCGCCGTCGCCGCCCTTGCCCGCGTGGAGCCATATGGTGGCGATGTCGATAAAATTGGTTTGTGCTGCCATACAGGCCCTCCTTAGTTCTATATGTTCGTTTATTCCCCTTCCCTTATTCTTTCCGGCATCGCTCCCATATCCACCTCCCTCTGGACGCGCCAGAGCGCGGCCTGAGAGGTTCGCCACAGGCGATTTTGCCAGACAGAAAAGGAATTCATCAAAAAGAGCCGGGCCACGAGGTCCGGCTCTCTGTGTTGCAGATTTTAGAAAGAAGTTACTGCTTCACGCTGCACTTCTTGCCGTTCTTGCCCACGCGCTCGAAACGGACGGTGCCGTCAACCAGAGCAAACAGGGTGTCATCGCTGCCCTTGCCAACGTTCTCACCCGGCATAATGTGGGTGCCACGCTGACGAACCAGGATGTTGCCGGCCAGAACGAACTGACCGTCTGCACGCTTAGCGCCCAGACGCTGTGCTGCGGAATCGCGGCCGTTCTTGGTGCTGCCTACGCCCTTTTTATGTGCCATTGTAATTTACCTCCTACTTAGCCGTTGATCGCAGTGATCTCAACCTTGGTGAAGGGCTGACGATGGCCCATACGGCGAGCACTGTGCTTCTTTGCGCGATAGGTGATGATGTTCAGCTTCTTGCCCTTGCCATTCTTGATGACCTTAGCAGAAACGGTAGCACCCTCAACAACAGGAGCGCCAACCTTCACCGAACCCTCCTCGCCGACAGCGAGAACCTGATCAAACTTCACTTCGGAGTCGGCCTCAACGTCCAGCTTTTCGATGTAGACGATGTCGCCCTGCTCCACGCGGTACTGCTTACCGCCGGTAACAATGATTGCGTACATTTTGTTCATTCCTTTTCGTTGTACTCGCTGGTCGTAAAGGCAGG
>VOFD01002829.1_pt1 | contig 22986 bp, 34 predicted proteins | sample 5384101 | NCBI WGS metagenome assembly VOFD01 (sample SAMN12384723, study PRJNA508395) | human gut metagenome | isolation source: healthy gut C | host: Homo sapiens
CGCAGGTACCGCAGTTTGGTCTCCAAATTTCGCAGGGTGGTGTCGTCCATGGCGCCGTGAAGCTCCTTGCGGTAACGCGCGATGAAGGGGATGGTGTTGCCCTCGTCCAAAAGCTGCACCACATTTTTCACATACTCTGCCTGTTGTCCCAACTCCCGGGCCAGAATCTCCACAATTGCGTCCATATCCCTGTCCATTTCTCCCATACATCCGGAAACTCCACCAGGCGGCAGCGCCGCGCTGGTCTTTCTTCCATTGTACCACAAAATCAAAAACTGACAAGGTCAAATGATGCGGTATGTCCTGGCCTTTGCACAGGCGCCCTGGCGCCTGCGCTTCATAGGCTTCTGCACCCAGGCGTCAGATGCGGGTTAAGCCCTGAAGTGTACGGACGGAGGTGTCTTCGGTGATGTAGAGCCGGACGTTCTGCGTGCGGCAAGCATGTTCCATGGGCTTCAGGAAAAACGAGGCGCTGCGTGTGATTTGACCGCCAAAGCACAGAACATCCGGGCGAAATTGCACAAGAAACGGGGATAGAGCGTCCCGAATTTGCCGGCCAAAGGCCAAAAAGCACAGCTGCGCCTGGCAATTCCCCTCCTGAGCCAGATGGGCAAGGGACTTACCGTCCAAAGGCATCCCCAGATACTTGTGGGTCAGCTTTTCGAGCCCCCGGCGGGAGAGATAATCATCCACACGCCCCTCCAGAAAGGGAGCGCTGTAAACACATCCACAGGCCGGAACGCCGGAGTTCCCAAGGGGGCCAAGGCGCCGCCTACCCCAAAGGCGCTGCCGCAGCCGGTACCGATGCAAATGAACATGGCGCGCGGCGCTGCTTTGGCCAGTCCAAAGCCCAGCTCACCCAGGGCGAAGGCAGAGGCGTCGTTGGCGAACCGAATGGCTTCCGGTTCGATATCCATGCGACAGGCCAGGGCATGACGGGAGGTTGACCCCATAAAGGGCGTCGAATTTTCCCAACCCTTGCAGGAGGCAAATGCCTGCCTCGTAATCGAAGGGCCGGGGAAGGCCAGGCGAATCCCCGATATGGCCTGACCGGGAGAGATTTCCTGAAGAACAGAGGCAAAATGGTCCAACAAAGTGGGGGGCGCTCTGGTGGGACCTTGCGGGAAAATGACGCAATGGCTGGAGCAGCGCGCCGCCTGCGTCCCACTGGCGCGGCCTTGATTTCTGTGCCGCCCACATCCAGGCACAGGTAGATATCCTTCATAGGCCCTCCTTCAGCGGTTGATTTCAATCTGGAAGCTGCTGTGGCTGGCAGGATAATAGCTTTCACTGTACTCCACCACCTGGCCGCTTTTGGTGTAGCCCAGAGAAGTAATCCATACAGTCGGCTCAAAGGGGGAGATTTTCAGGTCAACGGCAATCTCTGCAGGGGGGCATGGTGACCTCCAGCCTGCGAGAGGCATGAGCCACTGCCAGCCCCGGGCGTCCAGGGCTTCATAAAAAGAGACGCATCGGTAAAATCCAGCTGACTCATTTCGGGGAAAAGCTGGTGAGGTACGTACACCGTGGTGTAGACCACCGGCGCGTTTTCGTTGACGTGCTCCAAGTGCCGGACACGGGTCAGGCGGGTGACCTGAGCATTGGCATGCAATTTGAGGGCGTCTGCCACTTGACTGCTGGCCTTTTCCGTCCGGATACAGACAACCCTTGTGCGTAAAATGCGATGATTTTTTTCTGCTCTCTTCCCGGTAACCTGTGATGAAGCTGGTGGATTCATGGAGCAGCTTCGGTTCGGTCACAAATGTACCGCTGCCCTTGATCCGTACGAGACGGCCTTTCTGGTCAGGGTGTCCAGCGCCTGCCGCACCGTGGGGCGGCTGACCTGGAGCCGCTCTGCCAGCTCGCATTCCGTGGGAATCTGACTGCCTACCGGATATTCCTGACTGACAATGCGTTCGCGGATATATTCTGCAATTTGCTTGTAAAGTGCCTGTGCCAAGGGAATCATCCTCTCTGAAAATAAGGTGGAGAACATGGAGACGCCGGAGAAGCGCCCGGTTCCCGGGTTAGCTCCTTGTATCTGCTTTAGTATAGCATGTGCCCCGGAATATGTAAATACAAAATGCAAAAAAAAATGAACTTATATATTGACTTACAGGGCGCGTTGGTGTATGCTGGTTCTAAATGTAAGCGATTTGTGTGTTTGGAGAGGAGCAACCATGTCTATGACCCATCCGACCTATCCATTTCAACTGTTTCCAACCATTCCACTCAGCGGTGGGAAAGGCGGAGCTGTGGGGGATACGCCTCCATTCGGGCCGTGCTTTCCCAACGGTGCAGCGCAAAAGGAAAGACCGTCTGTGTTGTGGAGTGCTATCCAGGAGTCGATCAACAGGAGCTGCTAGAGGGACTGCGGCCCATGGGACTGGCTTTGGAAATCCACAGCGACTGCCTGGCGCTTCCGCCGGAGGAGATGGACCGGCAAGTTGCCCAGGATTTAACGGACGATCCGGTGTTTGGCATCATGACGGCCAGGCGGCTGGAGGAGTTCTTTCCGGAGGAGAACCTGGAGAGAGCCCGCCGGCAAATCGGGGAGGTAGGTTCCGGCCTGGTCTTGGTATATGGCGTCGGTGCGTCGCTGGTGTGTCAGGGGGATATCCTGATTCTGGCGGATATCACCCGCTGGGAAATCCAGCTGCGCTTTCGCCGTGGCATGACCAACTGGCGCACGGCCAAGCAGAACTTGACCCAGCGGGAGAAATACAAGCAAGGGTATTTTGCGCAATGGCGCTGGGCGGACCGGGTGAAGGAGCGGCTTCTGCCTAAGCTGGATTTCTATCTGGACATGACCACAGAGGGCTCCCCGGCTATGGTATCCGGTGAAGGGTACCGCGCCGCCTTGGAGGAGGTTGTGACCCGTCCGTTTCGGATGGTGCCCTACTTTGATCCAGGGGTCTGGGGCGGGGACTGGATGAAAAACCATTTTCATCTTCCGGAAAACGGAAAGAACTATGCTTGGAGCTTCGACGGCGTACCGGAGGAAAACAGCTTGCTCCTGGACTTTGGCGGACAGAAGATTCAGACCCCTGCCCAGAATTTGGTCATGTTCTGCCCACGGGAGCTGCTGGGGGACCGGGTTTATGACCGGTTTGGAAGGGAATTTCCCAGTGGCTTTGACATGCTGGATACGATGAACGGCCAGAACCTGTCGTTGCAGGTGCATCCCCTGACGGAGTATATCCAGCAGCATTTCAACATGAAGTACACGCAGGATGAAAGCTATTATCTTCTGGACGCCCAGGGGGAAGACCCTGCGTCTTTTTGGGCCTCCGAACCGGCGTTCAACCGGAGGAGATGATGCAGGCCCCTGAAAGCGGCCCAGCAGGGCGGAGCCCCCTTTCCGGCGGAGCGCTTCGTCAACCGGATTCCTGTAAAAAAGCACGACCATGTGCTGATTCCGGCGGGAACGGTGCACTGCTCCGGGGCGAACACCATGGTGCTGGAGATTAGCGCCACGCCGTATATTTTTACATTCAAGCTGTGGGACTGGGACCGCCTGGATCTGGACGGAAGGCCACGGCCAGTCCATTTGGAGCACGGTGCAGCCAATATCCAGTGGGATCAGGATACCCAGTGGGTTCAGGAGCATCTGGTCAATGCTGTGACGCAGGTCTACCAAAATGAAGACGGAAGCATAGAGCGCACGGGCCTCCATGAAAAAGGAGCCGCTGGATACTTACCGCATCAGCACAGACCAGAAGCTACCCATTCACCGCAATGGCAGCGTCCATGTGATGAACCTGGTGGAAGGCCAGCGTGCCCTGTTTGTCAGTACGGAGGGCCGATTTGACCCCTTTGAGCTGCATTATGCAGAAACCTGCATCATTCCCGAGGCGGCGGGAGCCTATCAGGTTTGTTCGCCGGATGGGGAATGGGTCCGCATCCTCCTCGCCTGCGTGCGAGATGAATCAAGAAAGCCTGCAAATAAAAGTTAAGCCCCAAAATGGACTTGACCGAAAAAATTTGCATGACAATGAAGGGAGCGCTTACCATGGCACATTCAATTAAAACCGTCTATGTGATTCACCACTCTCATACCGACATCGGCTATACAGACCTGCAGGAGCGGGTCATAGACACCCAGGCAAACTACATCAAAACTGTACTTTCCATGATGGAGCAGCCAGCCAACGCCGGCTTCCGATGGAACTGCGAAACCCTGTTCTGTGTGGAGGAGTTTTGGAAATCTGCAATGGCGGAGGAGCAGGCAGCCTTTCTCAGATTGGCGGCGGAGGGAAAAATTGGCCTGTCTGCCAATTATTTGAACTTTAACGATTTGGTGGATTGCTCTGTATACCGGGAGCGGCTGAACCGCTGGCAGCAGTACCTGGGAGCACACGGCGCCGCCATGCGCACCGCTATGATGGCGGATATCAACGGCATTTCCATGGGCTACCGGGACGCCATGCTGGCCGAGGGCGTGGAATTCCTCTTTATGAACATTCATTGCCACCACGGCATGTATCCGTTGTACCAGAACCAAAATGCCTTCTGGTGGGGAAAACGCTGCCGGGCAGCGCCTGTTGGTATGGAACGGGAGCACTATAATCTGGGCAATGTGCTGGGGCTGAAGGCCAACCGGTCTGTCAACTTTATGATGCAAAATCACCTGGGGAAGCAGATCGAAGAGGAGGACTCTGTAGCGACTTTCCATAGAAACCTGGACCACTATTTGAGCCTGTGCGAAAAGAGGGCTACGGGTATGACTTTATTATCACCGCAGTATCTGGCGTATTCAGCGACAACGCGCCCCGGCGCTGGAAATTTTGCATACCATAGAGGCGTACAACCGGCGCTATGGTCCGGACGTCCAGGTGAAAATGGTTTCCCTCCAGGAACTGTATGCAGCCATCCGTCCCAAGCTGGAGGACGCCCCGGTATATCGGGGGACCTGAACGACTGGTGGGCCAACGGCGTTGGCAGCACGCCTTACGCCGTGAAGCATTACAAAGACGCGCAGCACCGTTATCAGCTGTGTAAGCGGCTGGATGGAGAGATTGCCAGCAAGTACCCGGACCTCTATGCTGCAGCGCAGGATAACCTGATGCTCTATGCGGAGCACACCTGGGGACACTCCTCTACCATTACCAATCCCTATGATACGATGGTGCTGAATTTGGACATGCGCAAAAACAGCTATGCCTCCAAAGCCCATGAAGCTGCATCCCGGATGTTGAACCGGATTGCGGCAGAGAAGGGGACATTCTGCGGTATTACAGCACCAGGGGCACAGTCCGGGCGTGTCATGTCAGCGACAGGGCGGGGCAGCGGCTGGTGGAGTTCTACATAGAAAGCCCCATTTGGCCAGGGCGGAAGTCCGGGACGCCCATGGGCGGAAGCTGGCCTGCCAGGCTCTCCTCATCCCCGAGGCAGGAAAATCAGTTTTGTGGACACCTTTGCTCCCCATGAAGAAGTATGCTATACCTACCGGGAGCTGCCGGAAGAAAACCAGACGCTGAACAGCAGAAAATGCTACGTAGGTGCGGAGCGGGTTCGGGACATTGTGAATGACTATGATCCGGTGACCTACCGGCTGCCGTATGAATATGAAAACCGCTGGTTCCATCTGTGCTACTGCCCCCATGAGGGAGTCACCGCCCTGGTGGACAAGCGCACCGGCCAAAATCTCCTGGGCTTGGGGAAGCTCCGTTTTTTACCCCGGTATATGAAGTGACTTCCATTTCCGTGGAGGACCCTGCATGTGCCTGCCGGGAAGAGCAGGAGCGGCGGCTGGTTGGCAGAAACATCCGGGGAAAGCACGCCCGGCTGTACATTGGCCAGCTGGAAGAAGTCCGATGCCTGGAACGGGGAGAGGTATTTACCCAGCTGCAGCTTCGCTACCGCCTCCCAGGTACGGTCCGGGCGGATGTGATGGTCAAGTTCTATGAAGCCATGCCGCGGGTGGACTTCTGCCTCCAACTGGTAAAACCTTGTCCTCGGACATCGAAAGCGTATTTCTGCCCCTGAGTTTGCATTTGCCGGACAGCAGCTTGTATATCCGCAAGGGTGGCGAAGCCTTCCGCCCCGGTGTGGATCAGCTTCCGGGAACCTGCATGGAGTATTATATGTCGGATGAGGGCCTGGCCTACCTGTCTCCCAAGGGCAGCGCCCCTGATTGCCATGCGGGATACGCCGCTCATTTATATGGGCGAGATGAAGCACCACCCCATCCGGCTCTGTGATGGAGGGGAGAGGAACAACCACCGGCCGGTCTATTCCTGGGTCATGAACAACCTTTGGGAGACCAACTTTAAGATGGATCTGTCCGGCTTCTGTGAATATTGCTACAGCCTATGGCTCACCGACGAACAGGATCCGGAGCAGGCCATGGACGAATTGCGGGAACGCTGCTTTTGATCCCTGCGTTCTGGTTGTGGGACAGGATGAAACGGAATGAGAACCAGGTGGAGACCAGACAGGAAAGGGGTGCGGCGCCCCTTCCCAACCTCTAGGAAAGGGCCTGCAGCAACATGCGTTTTTATATAAATCCCTGGTAGAAAAAAGTTGAAAACAGGGGAAGAAGCCACGTTTTTTGTGGTTTCTTCCCCTGTTTGTGTTAGACAAGGTTTACAAAGAAGCTATTTTGCAATATGCTCCACTCGCCTGAGCGGTTTGAGCGGATGGGGATTACACGTCCAGAATATTGACACAGTACCGGTGGAACATGGCCGCAATCTCGGAGCGCTTTTCACCATTGCGAGGCCGCACGGTGCCGTCGGGGTAACCTTCCATTAGCCCGGTGGCAGATGCCCAGCTCATACCGTCTTCTGCCCAGCGGGAAATCTTTTCATAATCCCGGTAGACATCCTTCAAAACCACGCGGCTTGAAGCATCCATATCCAAGTACTTTTCGGTGTACCGGTACAGCACAGCTGCCAGCTGCTCCCGGGTTACGGCGTCCATGGGACCAAATTTTCCGTTGCCGTAGCCTTCAAAAATGCCGTTTTCGGTGCACCACAGCACGGCGTCGTAGTAGTAGGAGCCCTGTTTCAGATCCGTGTAGGGATTTTCTGTGGTATACGTGGGGGTGCCCGCCAAACGGTACAGGACGGTGGCGATCATGGCGCGGTTTGCGGTGGCATTGGGAGCGAAGCGGGTTTCGAGACGCCCACCATCAGACCCTGGTTGTAAACGAACTTGACATCGTCATAGAACCAGTCTCCCTTCTGGACATCCTCAAAGCGCTCTGGGAAGGGGTCTTCAGGCAAGGTGATCTTCACGGCTTCCGTGGTACCGGCAGAGGTGGCTCCATCTTCCACCACGGACAGGATCAGGGTCGGTCTCTTCCGCTTCGTCTCCAGGGGTGTAGCGGAAGACCAGATTGGCAATGATGCCGTTAATCTCATTGGCGTCGGCGTAGCCCATGCGAATTTTACCTGCGGTGCTGGTGTCATAGCGGTTGAGGACAGAGCCGGGATTCACGCTGACGAGGGCCAATGCATCGGGATCATACTCCACATGGAACAGGCCGTTGGTGCTCTCTGTGGCCACAATGGGGACTGTGATGGTGTGCTGATCCCGGTCCGTCTGGATGCCGGGGCTCAACTGGGACTCTGTTTCTTCTACCTGGACAGCATGCAGCGTACCGTCTGCCTCTGGTTCAGACTGGAGGTAAAGGGTGCTTCCCTGAGGGGGAACGGCGGCTGCAGGCGCGTTGGAGGTGGCATCCAGGATGACGGCGGGCCAGATGTCTTGGCCGAAATCACCCAGGAGTGTGCTGAGGTAGGTTTTCGGAGCTCTCGTCGTAAACCAGGCGGTAAAGCGCATTGGTAGAGCCGACCCAGGCGGAGAAAACAGTGCGCCGTCTTCCCCAATGACCAGGGAGGATCTGCCGGAGAATCCGGCAGGATAGTTGATTTCCATGTCGCTGGGAATGACAGAATAGACGAAATTATAGCGGTATCCGTCCTCCAGGAACATGTTGCAGCGCCAGACGTTGCATTGATCATCGATCAAATAGACCACTTCGCTGTCTGTTTCTGCGTCATAGCCGTAGTAGTTCTTGTAAGTGATGTGCTCGCAACCACCGGCGGCAATGCCTGCCAGGAAGGAAACGCCGTATTTCCCCAGGCTGATGTTTGCAAATTGAGGATTCATGGGATTGGTGGGTGCAACGATGGCGTTTTCACGGATGCCATAAACTGCAGGAGTATCCTCTGTGGAGAAGTATGGGCTGTAGGCCAAATCCCAGATCCAGTAGTTCTGCTGATAGTAGTGATCCGCAGGCTCGACCAGGTCTTTGCCGTCCTGATCCAGAAGATGCATCGTGCCGTGTTCGGCATCCAGCAGGTAGAAGGTGTCAGTCTCAGGGACTCTGGTAACAGCCATAGGCGGGTTCTTTAGGGTATTCCCAACGACGTAGGGATCGCCAGTTTCCATGTTCCAGGTATAGAACTTCGGCGTACCAAGCTTGTCGCTGTCTCTGAGAATGCCGTTCACCGTGACGCTTAACTGCTTTACATGAACGGTGCAGGTGGCGTATACGGTGGAATCCAACACCGAAGTGGCGCGGATGGTTGTGGTACCCAGGCCAACGCCGGTGACGATGCCACGGTCGTCCACAGTTGCGATGGTCTCGTCTGCGGAGCTGTAGATCACGTTCTTATCCGTCAGATTCCATGGCAGAACCTCCGGATGGAGCTGTGCAGTCAGACCTATGAGAACTTCCACCTCGTTTCTGGAGAAGCCAACACTGGCTACCTGGTCGGTGGGTTCTGTCCACGCACTTCCACCCTCGCCCCACTGGGGAAGATCAACGCCACGGCGCTCTTTGTGAAGGGGGTGGTGGATAATAATCGGTCAGCAGACTGTTACCGGTGGCGGGGTCAATCTCATAGTAGTAAGAGTAATCATAGGAATACCCGGGAATGCGGGCAAACAGGCAAAGAATCTGATTCACGGGGTCGTATTCCATGGTGGATATGCCAGAGGATTTGGCATAGCCGGTATAAGGGGAACCGACCAACACCGGAGAGGTCAAATTGCCGGATTCATCCAGGGTGAAGGAATAAAGGTCCAAGCGATAGCTGCCCTGAACCTCCGTACAGGTGAAGCAATAGAAGGTACCCTTACCGTCGTTTGCCAGGGTGTTGGTATCGATACCAATGTTGCCGATTTCCGTTAACTCGCCAGTCCATTTGTTCACGGAAACCAGCAGGCCACTGCCTGTGACGCCGTATACTGTGTCAGTGGAAGCATCATAGGCCATATCCGTCAGGACATATTCCAGCTTACGGATATAGTGGTAGCTCAGCATATCGTCCACAGGGACAGCATATAGCTTTCCACCCTCGTCGCAGATCAAGGCGTATTCACCCACAGCGGTAGCTGAAACGGGTGCGATATCGCTGTCGAACCATTTGCTGGTGTTCCAGTAATAGTCTTCCTTGTGGAACGTAGACCAGGTGCGCAGATTTTCATCAAAAGCCAGTCTGGTGGGCAGAGGCTCCGGGTCGCCAACGGTTTCCCGGATCTGATATGTGGCGAAGTTGGCAGCATAGTCTGCCGTCTGAATGATGAACTTGTAGCCTGCCACGCCGTCAAGGGGCACGGAGAACGTGATGGTTTCGCCGGGCTTGGCATCCGGGTGGTGCCCACGGACTTGAGAAGCTTGCGGCCGGTTACGTCGTAAAGCAGAACGCCAGCCAGATACTGGTCATCGCTGGCAGTGACCAGCATCACATTGTGTTCCGTGTCCACTTTGACTTCCAATATTTGAGGGTCCTCCACATCGACTGTAAAGGGGACCTCCATGGTGGCGCCATGACCCAGAGCGTCCCAATCCACCACACCGTTGTGGACGTAATACTCAGGCGCCAAAGTCAGGCTCAGGAGGCCGGATTCCCCCCACCTCTACATCCGGGTGCAGGCCGAGCTCCAAATATTGGGGCGTTCCCATCCAGGTTGCGTACAGGGGATAGTAGAATGCAGCGGTGACAGGACCGCCTTCGCTGTAGGCCAACGATTCGCCGGTTGTGGTATTCACAGCTGTGAAGCGGGTGGCGGCAGCGCTCCGGATTGGCGCAAAGCTCCACTGGTAGAAGAAATCGCCTCTGGCGGTATTGATGGCGTTGCGTTGGGGAGATAGTGCTCATCCGGCACGATGGGGTTGCCGCCGAAATACCAGATCTGTCTGGGATTATCGCCGTAAACCACACCGACGGCGTTACCGGAGGGATTGCCCAGATAGGAGCTGCGAGGTTCCTCTCCAGTGGCGTGGGTAATCTGTGTGCCCACGTCGAACATGGATGCATCGCTCCAATTGCCATAGAAGCCCAAAACGGGGACGCTCAGAGTGGGGAGCAGCTCTCCATCAGCGGTAGCCAGAGGAACAGCTTGTATAAAGGCCTCCACATAGGCGCCATTGGGATTTTCTGCATCCAGCCTTGCCTTCTCGCCGCTGGTCAATGTCATTGTGACATCTACTGTGACGGAGCCACTGGCGGGAACTTCCACAGCGCCCTGGTACAGGCGCAGGAACTGATGCACATCGTAAGTATTTACCTGGCCGTCGCCGTTCATATCGGCATAGTCGGCATTTGCCGTCAGCTCTGTGCCCAAGGTCACATGATCCAGCAGCAGTTGACCGTCAGCACGTGTCACCCGGCCGTCGCCGTTGAAGTCAAAATTGGCGTTGCGGTCACTGGGGCTGACAGGGAAGCGCCGTTGACCGCAAAGTCCACATCGGCCTCCAGAGTGCGGGTCAGAGTATCCAGACAGGCATTGCCCGCCTCGTCCTGGAACACATTTTGGGTGAAAGCATCGGCGTACAGCTGATAGGCAAGGGGCTCCTGGGTTAGATTGTTCAGCTGAAGGCGGAAGGTATAGACACCGGTGCGGGTGGGGTCGTCGCCCAACTCCACCTTGACTCTGCCGTCGGCTGCACCGTCTACCGTCAGGTAAGCGGGGGTCCTGAGCACGGCGCTGACGTTGGCCAAACCGGCTCCCTGCTGGAACACGGAGTAATAGTTGCCGTTGCTGCCATTGCGCATGGGCTCAGCCGTACTCATGAGCAAAGCCTGAGTCAATCCGCGCTCGTTGAGGCCGGAGACATGAATGTCCTGTTCCTGCAAATACTGCTTTACCAGCGCCACCATACCGGCTACCTGAGGGGAGGACATGGAGGTACCGCTCATGAGCTCATACTGGTCCGTTTCGGATGCGGCGCCGTTCACAGAATAAATGTTGCCGCCAGGCGCAGTGATTTCAGGCTTTATGGACAAGTCGCCCGGTACACCCCAAGAGCTAAAAGGAACTCATAGTTTTATAATCGGAGTTTTCATAATTGCCAGAAAGCCTGCTGCGGACGGTGATTTGACCGGTAAAATAGGTACGTCCGTCCTCGGTCACCTGCTCCGTTGCGGCGGATTTGATGACAGCGCCGTGGGACTGACTGATGAACACAGCGGGCATCGAATGGTTGTATCCGGACAAATCCATGTAGAGAACGCCAGCTTCGTTGTTATATACAACCAGTGCTGCCGCGCCAAGCTCGGCGGCGGTGTTGGCCTTCTCGTAATAGTAGTAATCACCACCGCGAGAACACAGCACGATTTTTTCCGGCCAAGTCGATGCCGGTATAGTCATCCGCAGCGCCATAGCCGTCTACCAAGACGAAATCGTAGGGCGTGCCACTGCCGTCCGGGGAAGTGTCCAGGGTGGAAATGGCAGCATTACCGAAGGCGTAGCCGTAGTTGTCCACGAGACTTTCCATGTAGCCCATGGAATTGCCGTCCACAACCAGGCTGGGACCAATGATGCCATCGTTGTCCACAGAGGCCACTGCCAGGAGCTGGCATAGGAAACGGGGGAACCGACGGTGTCATAGTTCACATCGTCGCTGTAAAGATAGCCGCCGGTGCTGTACATGGACCAGTAGCCATCATTGCCAGCAGAGGTGACAACCACCATGCCGCTTTCCACCACACGCTCCATCAGAGCCCGATAGGTGGAATCTTCTATTGTTGCCGTGCCGGCGGAGGAGGAACCCAGAGACAGGTTCACCGCATCGGCGCCCAGAATCATGGCGTCCTCTATGGCAACCATAATATCGGAGTCAAAAGCGCCGCCGTTTTTGCCGAAGACTTTCATGACCAGGAGCTGGGCGTCCGGCGCATTACCGGCTACCTGCACCTCCTCCATGGCGTCTACATAGGCGCCGTCCTGTTCCAGGTAACGGTTGGCGGCGGCAATGCCGGCAACGTGGGGAGCCGTGCTCACCCTGGTCGTCGTGGTCGTGGGTGACATCCAAATCGCCATCGATGTAGTTGTAGCCGAAGGCGGCCTTGCTGTTGATGTAAAGATCTGCAGCGGAGAGGGACTGCCCGCTGCCGGTTGCCCGCTGATAGGCATTCAGCTGCTTCATCACAGAGCCGATTTCTTCGGCATCCAGAAGCTGGTAGGCAATCCCCTTTTTCTTTGGACGCCTGATCCAGGGCATAGGCAAAAGCGGATGGGCTGAAGGACTGATGATCCGTATCCAGGCCTGTATCAATCACGGCAATTCTACGGCCAGCGCCTGTGTACCCCTCCAGCCACGCCTGGCATGCGCCGGTCATCTGGGCCAGAGACTGCCATATCTGGGCGATACTCGCCGCCCACAGAAACGACCTGCGGCTGATAGCAGGTTTCCTCTACAACGGCCTTTACACCATCCAGGGCGGCAATTTTTCTCTATGGCGCTGCGCGGAACATTGGCAGAAATCATGTTGGCCGCAAGGGGTTGGGTTCCAAACCACATCCAGCCTTTGACCATGGAGCGCCTGGCGCTCAATGGTTGCCTGCAGCTGGTCCTGCGTCTGTTTTAGACTGTCCCGGTAGCGCATGGCCTTTGCATTTTGCGCAATGTGTTTGATCTCAAAACCCGCGTCAATGGTAGGGGCTTTTTCCAGCTGGATGGACACCGGACCATGCTGTCATCCGATGCCCCGCCCCCACTTTGCCGCACCAGTGGAAGCTTCGTTTGGTATGCTTCCCATAGGCTCCTGGGGGAGTTCTGCTGTGACGCTGCTGTTTTCGATTTGCTCCATTTCCAGAGGCAAATCGGAGCTTGCTTTGGTTGCTCGTATGGGGACTGCGAAGCCTGCCAGCATGGCTACCAGCAAGAACAACGAAAGCGCTCTGTGAAAAATTCGATTCTGCTTCATGTGTTTTTCCTCCTGTTACGATTTAGAGCGAAGTTACGGTTCCATTGACGGCACATGCCGTGACTTCTATTGTTTTGACCGTCTCTGCCATTGACATGCACAGACAATGCCGGGCAGCTGCCTCCGGGGATGAACCACATGGGGGATGAGACCCGGCCACCGCTTTTCCGGCGCGAAGCAGTTCAATGTTCTATGTGTATATGGTATTTGCTGATATTCTAGCACAACAGACTACCAATGTCAAGCAAAACCAAGTTCTTGGTATTACCGAAACAAAGTCCCGGCTTACAGGCAGGGGTTTCATGCTGTGTCCCGCCGAAAAATCATTTGACAGCGGAAAACTGGCATGCGATAATAAAGCCAAAGAAGTTTTTCCTGAACGTATGAAACAGGCAGGTGACACGATGAAGTACATTGCATCGCCCAATTTGGTGCTGGAAGCTCTGGTGTATCTGGGTGCGCGGGCCAACTCTTATGATCAAGCGTATTTGGAGAGCCGCTTGACCAGTAAGGGGTATCAGGACCTCTCCCGTTTTCGGCAGCGCTATGCTCCCTTTGCCGCGCTCCGACAGCAGCTGGATGCCCAGGTCCATGTGCCGGAGGCGCATTTAAAGGGCCTTTTTGTGGATTTGGTCAGCATCGCCCAGAATACCGGCGGAGCCTACTCCATTGCCCTGCTGCTTTTTTGCACCTGCTGCCTGCCAGTGCAGCGGCGACCTGGAGCAGTTTCTTGCCAGCATGGCCCGGCGGACGCCGGCGCAGATTGCCCGGATATTCTCGTCTCATTTGACCTTTCCCATTTGCTGCCGCCTACAGCGGACGGCTGCGTGGAGCTCCTGCAGGAAAACCTGTCCACCTTGTCGCCCAACCACCAGAGGCCGGAGCGCTCTGATGAAGGCATACCGGCACTATGGGACGACGCTGGAGCATGTCTCAGTGCCTGCGCCCCGTGGTTGCGGCGCTGGAGGAGATGCGCCCGACGCTGCAGCGCCTGGCAGAGGAATATTCTGCTCAAATTGCAGACACAGATCTTGAGACCTATCTGCGAAAGGAGAGTGGCTTTCAACTGAAGGACGATGTGCAATATCAGCTCCGCCCGCTGCTGATTTCCCCAGCGCCAACATTTTCTTTGACATGGCTGCCGCCGGCAGCGAAAATATCATCTACTGCGGCGTCCTGCAGGACTTCCTGCGCAATCTCCTGCAGACAGATGGGACCTCCAAGAACCACATCTTCCGTTGCCTGCACCTCCTGGGCGACCAGACCCGCTTTGATATCTTCTGCTCTGAATCAGCTTCGCATTAGAGGGATAATTCAGCGTAATCAATGCGGGTTTTCCAAGCCCCTGTTTCTTGCGGCAGATCAAACCGATGAACTCAAGCTCATGAAATATCCGCGTCGCACATTGTCGGCTGCGGTGGAGCTTCGTCTGCGCCTGCTCCAAGGTGAAGTAAATTCGGATGGTGCCGTCAGTTTTAAGAAAACCGTTGACTTTTGAAATGCTCGCCCGATCAAGCATCAGGGCATACAGCACTTTTGCATCGTCGGATAGATCCGCAAGACTATCCTCCATCAAAAACCGTGGAAACGGTATGTAGGATGCCGACAAGCTCTCGCTTGTAAACTTCAAAAACTTCTGTGACATAATCCTCCTATCCCATCCATCAAAACCAGGCTGGCTTTTTTTTTTTCAATTCTGCGCAAAGCCCAAGCCATTGAGCATTGCATCCGCAGAGGTCAGCTTCGAGCTGTAATCCAGATGTGCGTAGATGTTCGCCCCCATTTCAGATTGAGAACACCATCTTCAAATTACTGGACGCATGGCAGAAAAAGCGCCAGCGCGATCAGAAGCCGATGAGCGGACAAGCAGTTTGTTTGTCCGCTATTTTCATGTCAAAAAAGGAGGACGCCATGTATATCAACACTTTCAAATATACCCCCAAAGATGTGAGCTGCCAGCTCTGTACCGAGTATGTGAAAAAGCTGGGCTGTACCGCCCTGCGATGCCCGTGGCTGGCCGAGCGTATCGAGGCCGGTGTGGTCGGCTACCGCGAGGCCGTCATGGAAACATTCCCCCGCGACCGCCGCCTGTCCTCGCGCCTGAACCTGCTGATCAAGCATTATCCCGGAAGCCTTTGGAGCAATGAGCAGCATGAGCGCCGAATGCAGTATCAGTGCGCCGTGCAGGGCTACCGCCGCCGCAGGGATACCAACGCCTATTATGCGGCCATGTACCTGCTGACCTCTAATGACGACATTTACCGCCGCACGGCAAATTGCTTCTGCAAGGACGGGATTGAGTTCGGCTATGCGGTGTTGAAAAACACCTCGCCGCACAACTACGCACTGTTCATGGCAGCGCGCGACCTCTCTGCGACAAGACGGAGGCCGTCACGATGGCGGACTTGGCGGAACCGGAGGTCATTGACCCGGAGGCGCTGCGCCTGATCGTCAACGCCACTCTGATCGCCCGCTATGGGCTTGCCGCCTTTCAGATCAGAGCGCGAGGTGCCGAATATGAACGCTGATGATTTTGTCGGCGGTCACAGCATCCTTGCGCTGGAGCGCTTTATGGACGAAACCCGCCACATGATTATTTTTGATGTCCTGTCATGGAAATCTCCTGTGGGTGAAAAGGGCGAACGGCTGAGGTTGTTCCTCTCCGACGTGGGATATGCCAAAGGCGCAGGCATCCGAGAGGCGCGGAGAAATCAAAATCCGCAAACACGCCGCTGTCATTGAGGGGCATATCCTCCCTGACCGGAAAAAGCGGCGTCACTAAAGTGATTGGAGGAATTACTATGAGCAGAGTAACTGAGCTGGAAAAAGCGCTGACCACGCTGTTCCGCAAGGGTACGGAGGTCGGCTACACGGAAACGGAGATCGACGAGTTTCTGGAAAACATTGACTATCACGCCCTGCTGCAAGCCGTTTGGAACAAGGCTGAAACGGTCTATGCCTACCGCGCAGACGGCAAAAATGCGCTGAGCTTGGACTATCGAAGCGCGGAGCTGTTCAAGCAGCGAGCGACGCTTCTCTATGAGGACGTGGGCGACAGCTATATCGGCGCGGTGTTTGCCGCCCGGTCGATGGAGCTGTGGCTGCTGGAGGATATGGGCTTTGCCGTCGTTGCCAAATTCAGCGTGAACGCCGGAGAAGGCGAATACGTCACCGAGTACCGCGTCTACAAGGGCAGCGACTGGGCGGACAGCGAGATTTCTCTGGATTTGGAGGACTTGGTGGCCGAACTTGCCGCCCTGTGTGATCCCTACTACGAACACGAGCAGCCCATCTATGAGCTGTGATGTGGGGAAAGGAGTGAAAACGGGCGGCTTCCCCATGCGGGGAAACCATTCAGAACACAAACGGCAAGCAGTTTCACGCCGTCAGCCTGTCCGGTGGCAAGGACAGTTCCGCCATGCTGCTTTTGATGATCGAACGGGATATGCCCATCAATATGGTGCTGTCGGCGGACACCGGCATGGAGTTCCCGGAAATGTACGAACACCTTGCCAAACTGGACGAGCATCTTTTCCGAGAGCGCGGCATCCATATTACCACGCTGCGGCATCCCAAAGGGCTTTGAATACCTGATGTTCGACGAACCGAAGCAAAAGCCCCGCAGTCTGGAAAACCGTGCAAAGCTGGGCATCCCGCCCTACGGCAACGGCTGGCCGGGCATCCGCGTGCGCTGGTGCACCGGTCAGCTCAAGACGCACCTCATCACCAAGGAAGTCAACCGGCTCAAAGGCGAGCTGGGCGCGATCCACTATGTCGGTATCGCCGCCGATGAAGCGTGGCGCTGCAAGAATGAGCGGTATCCCCTCGTGGAATGGGGCATCACGGAGGCGCAGGCGCTCCAATCCTGTTACGACCGTGGCTTTGACTTCGGCGGGCTTTATGAGATATACCACCGTGCGTCCTGCTGGTGCTGCCCGTTCCAGCGCATCGGCGAGCTGCGGAAGCTGCGAAGGCATCACCCGGAGCTGTGGGAAAAGCTGCTGGAGCTGGATCGCCGTGCGCTGGCGCAGTTCGGCACCGGCCCGCTGGGGCAGTTCAAGCAGAACTGGAGCGTGGAGCGGCTGGACGAGCGATTTGCCAAGGAGGACGGTCAAACAGCCTGACCATTCTGCGGAAAGGATTGAAGCAATATGGCTGTATTTCGCGTTGAACGGACGCGGGATTACACGGTGATGTGCAACCATCACCTGAAAGACAGCAATCTTTCCCTGAAAGCCAAGGGGCTGCTCTCCATGATGCTCTCCCTCCCCGACGAGTGGAACTACACCACGCGGGGCCTGGCTGCGATCTGCAAGGAGGGGCGTGGACGCCATCGGGAAAACGCTCAAGGAGCTGGAGCTGGCGGGCTACATCATCCGCCGTCAGCTTCGCGGCAAGGACGGGCGCATTTCCGACACGGAGTACACCATCTTCGAGAAGCCCCGAAAGCCCGCTCCACCGGATACGACTTTACCAGATACGGAAAACCCGTATCTGGATAACGGAATACGGAGGCACCGGATACGGATAATCCCGCGCAATTAAATACTAAGAAATCTAATACTCAAAAATCAAATACTGATCTATCAAGCACTCATTCATTCTTTCTGCCTGCGGCGGACGGAATGACGGACGGATTTGAGAAAAAAGCGGAGATCAGAGAGCAAATCGAATACGACATTCTCTGTCAGCAGTATGACCGGATGCAGCTTGATGAGCTGGTGGAGATTATGCTGGAGGTAGCCATGACCCGCAGCCCCACAATCAAGATCGGGCGGGACGCGGAGTATCCCACCGCCTTCGTGCAACAGCGCTTTGAAAAGATTACCTCCATGCACATCGAGAAGGTGCTGGACGGCATCAGCGAGAACACCACCCGCGTCTGGAACACGAAAGCCTATCTCATGGCGGCGCTGTTCAACTCTGTTTCCACCATCGACAACCACTATGCCATGCTGGTCAATCACGATTTTCACGGCGGCCTCTAAAGGCCGTCTTTTTTCATGCCCGATTCCGGGAGAAAGGATTTGATACCGATGAAACGCCCCTTGCCTACATCACCGCTCCGTGGAGCGAGAACGAGTTTGAGAACACCGAAAATGCCGCCAAGTATTGCAGGGCGGTCTATGACGCGGGCTTTTCGCCCGTCTGCCCCGCGCTGTTTCTGCCGCTGTTCCTGCGCGATGAGATTCCGCAGGAGCATAAGGACGGCATCGACATGGCACGCGACTATCTCCGCCGCGCTTCTGTGCTGGTGGTTTGCGGCAGCACCGTGAATGAAAGCGTGAAAAACGACATCGCCGTGGCCGAGCGGCTGCGGATCACCGCCACCACTCTGGACGGCATCCTGACCGTCAAGGGGCAGGGGCGCAGAAATGAATGAGCATCTTCTGCACCGGCTGGTGGTACCGCCTTAGTGTCCCGGCATTCTCCCTGCAAATCCAAGGAAAGGAGCGTGATAAGTTATGCAGGAAGAAGTTGAACAGAGAATCGTATCCCTGATGATCTCCTGTGGGAAGCTGGGTGAACAGGAATTTCGTAAGGCCGTTGCCAAGCTGCTGGAGCAGCTAAAAAACGGCCATCAGAAGCATCAGTACAGCAAGGCCAATCCCCACGGAAAAATGACCGTCAAGCAGCTCGCCGCCAAGGATAAGGGATTGCAGAGCATTGAAGTCACCGATCAGAATATCGGCTCATTCAACCGGATCGCCCGGAAGTATGGCATTGACTTCGCTCCATTCAAGGTCAAGGGCGAAAAGCGGTACATGGTGTTCTTCAAAGCGCCGGACGCTGACGCCATGACCGCCGCGTTCAAGGAATACACTGCCAAACAGGTCAGGAAGGCGGACGCCCCTCGGTGCTGGAAAAGCTGCAACACTTCAAGTCGCTCATTCAGGCGGCTGTGGTGGACAGGACAAAGCGGAAGGAGCTGGAACGATGAAGCAAGTCAACGTCAAAAAGCTCATTCTTCCCAATATTCCGTATGTGTTCATCGCACTGCTGGCCACCAAGGTCAGCGAGGCGGTGCGGCTGGCTCCCGGTTCGGACGCTTCCGCGAAGCTGCTGAACATTATGACCGGTCTGAACACGGCGTTTCACTCCCTTGTCCCCAGCTTTCATCCCATTGACCTGTGCATGGGCGTTGCCGCCGCCATCGCCATTCGGCTGGCGGTCTATATCAAGGGCAAAAACGCAAAGAAATTCCGCAAAAATCTGGAGTACGGCAGCGCCCGTTGGGGAACCGCCGAGGACATCAAGCCCTACGTCGATCCCGCATTCAAGAAGTCCATGCACTACAACCCTTTCGCCTACATCCACTCGGAGAAGGACATCCTGAAGCTGGTGACAACGCTGATTGCCAACACCAAAGGCGACGGCAAGGCCGGGGACGATTTCTGGGTCAAGGCGAGAGACGCTTTTGTACTGTGCGCTGATCGGGTATATCCACTACGAAGCCCCGGTAGAGGAACAGAATTTCTCCACCCTGATCGAGTTCTAAAACGCAATGGAGGTCCGTGAGGACGATGAGGAGTTCAAAAACGCCGTGGACCTGATGTTCGATGAGCTGAAAAAGCGCAAGCCAGACCACTTCGCCGTCCGTCAATATGCCAAATTCAAGCTGGTGCCGGCAAGACCGCAAAAAGCATACTTATTTCCTGCGGTGCGCGGCTGGCGTGTTCGACATTGCCGAGCTGCGGGAGGTCACAGCCTATGACGAGCTGGAGCTGGACACCCTGGGGGACCGCAAGACCGCCCTGTTCTTCATTATGAGCGACACGGACGACACCTTTAACTTTCTCATTTCCATGTGCTATACCCAGCTTTTCAATCTGCTTTGCGAAAAGGCTGACGATGTATACGGCGGACGGCTGCCGGTCCATGTGCGGTGCCTCATTGACGAGGCCGCCAATATCGGGCAGATTCCCCGCCTTGAAAAGCTGGTTGCGACGATCCGTTCCAGAGAAATCTCCTGCTGCCTTGTCTTGCAGGCACAAATCTTGGAGAACTGATATTTCGATGGATGAAATGAGGGGGTAACGCCCCGAAGCGTCCACACTAATACTCCGACTGGCATAGGTGCGCAACCGCCGATTGTCAGAAGCTCGGTGAAGTCGGCAGAGAGATGCCGTAGTTCTGGCTGCAAGGTCAGAGCCGAAAGCTGCCGTTCCAATGGCTGCAATGATGGGCAAAGAATGGGGCGGTATGGGACAGAATTACCTCCGATCCCTGCTGGCACTGGGCTTTCAGGCGTTTCTCATTATCGTCTGCGTGGCAATTTATGCTGTGCTGGTGCAGAACATCGCTATGGAAGATGACATCATCATGGCAATCTGGAGCTGCGTGGGCTACACTGTACTGCTGTGCTTTACGCTGTTCAAAACCGGCAGTCTCGCCAAATCAGTCTTTCAGGCGCACTAAAGGAGGGTTCTGTATGAAAAAATATCAAATCATTTACGCAGACCCGCCATGGAACTACAAAGTATATTCCAAGAAAGGATTGGGACGCAGTGCAGAAAGTCACTATCCGACCATGAGTATCGAGGATATTTGTGCGCTGCCAGTAGGCAACTTGGCGGATAAAGACTGTGCCTTGTTTTTATGGGTCACGATTCCATGTTTACTGGAAGGTCTCTCAGTTCTGAAGGCATGGGGATTTACCTATAAAACCGTCGGCTTTGTTTGGGTAAAGCAAAATCGAAAGGCAGATAGCTTGTTCTGGGGAATGGGATATTGGACGCGCTCCAATGTGGAACTTTGTATCCTCGCAACGAAAGGACATCCCAAGCGTATAAACGCAGCTGTTCATCAGGTCATTGTCTCTCACATTGAAGAACATTCAAAAAAACCGCAGGAAGCCAGAGAACGCATTGTCTCATTGATGGGTGATCTCCCGCGCATAGAACTGTTTGCTCGTCAACTTCAAGCGGCTGGGCGTGGCCGCCAGAACGCTGGACGGCAAAGCCCGGCTGGCCCAGCTTCACGCCATCTTCCACATGGACGAGCAGGCGCCGTTCCGCTTCGAGTGGGAGTGGCTGGCTCCGAGCGGCCTCTCCACCAAGGACTTCATCGCGCCGTCCGGCTTCGAGTTCCGCACCGGCAAGCAGTTCCGTATGGGCAAGAAGTACGGGGCCGTTTCTTTTGTGCAGATTCTGGCCCCGGAACTGAATGACCGTATGCTGGCGGACTTTCTCGATATGGAAAGCTCCCTCATCGTCAGTCTGCACATCCAGTCGGTGGACCAGATCAAGGCCATCAAGACGGTGAAGCGGAAAATCACCGACCTGGACCGCAGCAAGATCGAGGAGCAGAAAAAGGCCGTCCGTGCCGGGTATGATATGGACATCATTCCCGTCCGACCTTGCCACCTACGGTGCCGAGGCCAAGAAGCTCTTGCAGGACCTGCAAAGCCGGAACGAGCGAATGTTCCTTGTGACGTTCCTGGTGCTGAACACGGCGGACAATCCCCGGCAGCTGGACAACAACATCTTCCAGGCCAGCTCCATTGCGCAGAAATACAACTGCCAGCTGGCACGGCTCGACTTCCAGCAGGAGGAAGGCTTGATGTCCACTCTGCCGCTGGGGCTGAACCAGGTGGAAATTCAGCGCGGGCTGACTACCAGTTCCACCGCCATCTTTGTGCCGTTCACGACGCAGGAGCTTTTTCAGAGCGGAAAAGAGGCGCTGTACTACGGCATCAACGCCCTGTCCAATAACCTCATCATGGTGGACCGGAAGCTCCTGAAGAACCCCAACGGCCTGATTCTGGGTACGCCCGGTTCCGGCAAAAGCTTTGTCGGCCAAGCGCGAGATCGCCAACTGCTTCCTGCTCACCACCGATGATGTCATCATCTGCGACCCGGAGGCGAGTACGCGCCCCTGGTGGAGCGCCTGCACGGGCAGGTCATCAAGATCTCGCCCACATCCACCAACTACATCAACCCGATGGACCTGAACCTGGACTATAGCGATGATGAGAAGTCCGTTATCCCTCAAGTCCGACTTCATCTTCTCGCTGTGCGAGCTGATCGTAGGCGGCAAGGACGGGTTGCAGCCGGTGCAGAAAGACCATCATTGACCGCTGTGTCCGCATGGTCTACCGGGATTATCTGGCCGACCCCGTGCCGGAGAATATGCCCATTCTGGAGGATCTGTACGACCTGCTGCGGGCGCAGGAGGAGAAAGAGGCACAGTACATCGCACAGCGCTGGAAATCTACGTTCACGGCTCCCTCAACGTGTTCAACCACCGCACCAGCATCAACATCGAAAACCGCATCGTGTCCTTCGATATAAAGGAGCTGGGCAAGCAGCTGAAAAAGATCGGGATGCTGATCGTGAAGGACGCGGTGTGGAACCGCGTCATGCACCTTTTGCTTTTAAAGGAGGAGCAGACGGCGGCGTACACGGTGGAAATCTGGAAGCGCTTCCGTAAATGGGGCGGCATTCCCACCGGCATCACACAGAACGTCAAAGACCTGCTTTAAGGCCGCGAAAAAAGCCGCTGAAAAGGCTGAGAAAGCGGGCAAATATGTGGGAACACCGGCGCGGCTTTTGCCATTGCCGCCGCAATTCTGCTGATGCTGGCATTTCTGCTCAACGGCCTGTCCTCCTGCTCGGTGATAATGGATGGTGTCGGCTCCGGGATCGCGGCCAGCACTTATCCGTCGCAGGATGCCGATATGTTGGGCGCAGAGGCGCAGTATTGCGAAATGGAGGCAGAGCTTCAGCGCTACCTCGACACCTATGAAAGTACCCATGACTACGATGAGTACCACTTTGATCTGGACACCATCGAGCATGACCCCTATGTACTCATTTCC
>VOFD01002282.1_pt1 | contig 22807 bp, 27 predicted proteins | sample 5384101 | NCBI WGS metagenome assembly VOFD01 (sample SAMN12384723, study PRJNA508395) | human gut metagenome | isolation source: healthy gut C | host: Homo sapiens
TGTGTACTTCGTTCAGTTACGTATTGCTGCTTATTACCAACTTATATGTTACCACATTCTGATGCGGTCATTGACTTTTTTCTTCTAGGAACCAGTTCGTTGCTCCGACTTGGGAAAAGCATGGAGTCACTCTATCTTTGTGCATTGCTGAGAATTCATAAGGTTGGTTCAAAATTGATTTCTTTAACTGAATTTGATTCGGTAGACAGAAATCGTTTCATACATACTTGCTAAATCGGTGTGGTTCAGTTTGGGCCTGCAGAGATAGGAATTATCTACGGATTCCATAACAGGCAATTCCTAAAAGTTTTCCCCAGTCTTCGTTCAGAAAGTCGTAAGGTTTGAATTTGTTTTCTTATTCTTTTTACTTTCTTTGCCGTCGTCGCTATCGTCAATTCGTCATTACAATAATCTTCGTCAAATTTTATAAACCTCGTCAAAGAAAAAGAAGTCAATCTTTAAATCAGGAAGGAACATATTAGTTGGAGGAGCTCTTTCCGGAATTTGAAGACAAAAATCTTCTTCGATTCATCCTCAACAACCGAATCAACTCGTTTTTGATGATCTGGTAGTCAGGTTATTATCAAAAAGCAGAACATCATTCGGGCATTTTCAAAAATGCAACTGTAGGAAAACAAAAAGAATGTTATTGTATCGGTCCTTATTCAGAAATACGATTTCTCGCATTAAGAATGTTTTTTTCCATATGATGTCTGGGGCACTCACAAACAAGCGGCGTGGGGCGAGGCTCTGGAATAAGTCAACAACTTTCCATTTGAGATTTGTCCAGGGTGTTTTTTCATTGACGCGAGAGCAGTTACAGGTTCTTATGGCTTGATTACGCCCCTATATCTTCAAGGGTTGCAAGCGCCTCGTTTGGATCCTCGGAATAACCATTGAGCATATTGGCCAGCCAGCTTACACCACCTCTTTTTGGGACACCAATGTATAGTATTGTGCAAGCTTATCTGCATCCTTCTTCAGCGCATCATTATCGAACATCAGCAAACTAAATCGCGCAGATGGTTTTTCCTGGATTATCAGCATCATACTGGTTAATCGCCTGAAAGCAGTTGAAACATAATCCTGCATAGAAGCGACACTCCTTATCTCAATGCTTTATCGGAAACACATAGAACACAATTTCGGGGCTGAATCCTGAAAAGCATATCTTCCGGATACTACCGGCCTCTCGGTCGGCATGAACAGTTTCTTTCCCATAGGCCAACAAGAATCATAATCCTTGCCTCGGTTGAAATAATCAGTAGTTTTTCCCACACACAGCGTCACATCGTCTTCCATAGATCGGATATTGATTTTATCAATGGCTTCAAAAGAATCTTTTTGTGTCATCATTAGAAACCACTCGCACACAAAGAAAATGCTGCTTTGACCAAATACTCACCGAATTTCTCCATAATATCCGTTTTGTCGCTTTCCACCAAGTTATGTCGAGCCATAAGGAAGCTTGCTTGGGTTTCATCCTTTGAAAATATGAAGTCTTATCCTTGATTTCGTTGTTATCGTTTTGCCGAAGGATCGTTCTAACCATAGGATTTGCGGGCCTGTGGTTCATAACTGCACAAGCAAGTAATATTGCTGGGAGGCCATCAGTAATATCTGCTCTTTTAGGCAGGCGATTAATATACGCATATAGCGCCTCAGAGAGGAAAGCCGATCATCACTTTCTCGCAGTGCTGGCTACAACCTCTCTTCTCCAGCGCTATAGAAAAAAAGTTGTATCAGCTCACAGTTTTCAACAGAATCTGCCGAAATATTATGACTGTGGGGCTGATAAATAAGTGATCTGCAGCTTGTTGAAAAGAAATATTACTCCTCTGCTCTTTTGGAGGAGTTCTTATCCAAATATTTTATGATGAAGCGTTCAATAATATTGACTTATTTTACCCACTCACCTCCGCATTGCAACAAAGCAGCTTTCCATTACATAACGGTTTAAAGACCACTTCAGGTAATTTAATCTGTTCCATGTTACGATTTCCATAATGTCTCCAACCACAATCAATGTGGCTACAAGTACACCGTATTTCCGTGGTAACATGTCCGTTTGCGTCCCATCTTAGTAACTGAGGCCGAACTGATACCTGCCGCTTTGCACACAGGTCTTTTTCTTCATAACTCTTGATCGATGACAGCTTCCAGAGCTTTTTATAACTGACCAAATCATAAATGTCTCCTCCATGCGATATATACGAAAAATGCTCTGCCGCCTGGCAGGGCATCACCGGTCAGATAGCCATACTGCCGAGGCCTATTACAACACTGACAGCGTTGTTTATTATGATAGCATTCGGTCGAAAAAGCAAAAAAAAATGATGTATTCGCATGATTTTTTGGTTTTATATAACAGAGACTCAGATATAGGTTTTAACATCTATCTGGTCGCTATCCATGACGCAAAATAGTAAGCAAACGCCTACTTTAAATGCTTTTTAATTGCATTTTCAAGCGGTTGCGCTGGCCAAAATGATTGACTTTTTTATTCGAAAAACTCTATTTTATATACTTTCGGGTTCCTAATGCGGTGAATCGTCTGAGACAACCACTTTTCAACATAGATGTGGTCAAGAGCAGACTGTGTTGCTTTTACATTCAACAATAATGATTTCGCCATCACGCTCAACCAAAACGTCGATTTCGTTTTTATCATTTGAATCGGGGATTTGTATTAGCTTTCTGATTTCCAAGTAACGGTAACCGATATGCTGATAGTAGTATCCAACAAGGAGTTCAAACATATCTCCGATAATATCATTATACCGGCCTTCTGCCTTTGCAATTTCGCTGAATAGCGTTTCGATTTTTCTGGGTTCTTGGAAATAATTGCGCTGGAGTGTGAAAATACACTAACAATTTCCGCTAACAGCTTGGCATACTTTTCATCAAATACATTTTTTTATGAGGGCTACCATCACTTTGTTTTCTTTCAATATCATCAATGCTTCCCGAGTGATATTTGCCGAAATGATGCGTATCACTTACCCCAACTGATGCGCATCACTTGGTGCAAGTGATGCGCATCATTTTGGACGACCGATGCGCATCGGTTTTGGGGGTGATGCGCATCGGCACAAAAAAAGGTACGTACCTCTTGGCAAAAAAGGTACGTACCACGGTTTAGTCAAAAAGGTACGTACCTTTCGGGTGAAAGGTGCGTACCTTTTTTGTCAGATGATTTCTATCCCCTGCTCGCGGCACAGTTCCAACGCCATCTCGCGGAGGCGGAATTTCTGTATCTTGCCGCTGCCGGTGAGGGGGTATTCCTGCACGCAGAATACGTAGCGGGGTATCTTGTACTTGGCTATCTTGTCCTTGCAGAAGTCGCGCACGTCCTGCGTGGTGAAGTCGTAGCCTTCGTGCGGGATGATGAACGCGCCCACGTCTTCGCCGTAGCGGGGCGACTTGACGGCCACCACCTGCACGTCCTTGATGCCGGGCATGGTGTAGAGGAAGTCTTCCACCTCCTTGGGCGAGATGTTCTCGCCGCCGCGGATAATCATGTCCTTGATCCGCCCGGTGATGCGGTAGTTGCCGTCGGCATCCTTCACGCCGAGGTCGCCCGAGTGCAGGTAGCCGTTCTTGTCGATCACTTCGGCGGTGGCTTCGGGGTTCTTGTAGTAGCCTTTCATCACGTTGTAGCCGCGGCTGCACATTTCGCCTTCCACGCCCACGGGGCATTCCTGGCCGGTGGCGGGGTCGATGACGGCCACTTCGGTGAACTCGTATTCGCGCCCCACGGTGGTCTCGAAGGGGTCGTCCACCCGCGTCTGGGTCATGCCGGGCGAGGTCTCGGTGAGGCCGTACACGCTCGTCACGTCCAGGTGCATCTTTTCGTTCACCTGCTTCATCAGCTCGATGGGGCAGGAGGCCCCGGCCATGATGCCGGTGCGCAGCGACGATACGTCGAACACGCTGAACATGGGGTGGTTCAGCTCGGCGATGAACATGGTGGGCACGCCGTGCAGCACGGTGCAACGTTCCTTGTGCACGGAGGCCAGCACCAGCAGGGGGTCGAATTTTTCCACCATCACCTGGGTGCAGCCGGTGGTGAGGCAGGCCATGGTGGCCAGCACCACGCCGAAGCAGTGGAACAGCGGCACGCACACGCACACTTTGTCGTCCTGCGTGTACTTCATGTGCACGCCGGTGAGGTAGCCGTTGTTGGCAATGTTGTGGTGGGTGAGCATCACGCCCTTGGGGAAGCCCGTGGTGCCGGAGGTGTACTGCATGTTCACCACGTCGTGGCAGGTCACGGTGCGCTTCAGGGCCAGGTAGTCCTCGTCCGGGTGGTTGCTGCCCAGCAGCAGGATTTCGGCCGTGTTGTACATGCCCCGGTACTTTTCCTGGCCGATGTACACCACGTTTTTCAGCGTGGGGAATGTCTTGCTGTCCAGCCGCCCGCGCTGCGATTCGCGCAATTCGGGGATGAGCTTGTACACTATGTCCACGTAGTTGCTGCCTGCCGCGCCGTCGGTGAGGCACAGGGTGTGCATGTCCGAGTTTTCGATGACGAATGCCAGTTCGTGGCTCTTGTAGTTGGTGTTCACGGTGATGGCCACCGCGCCCAGTTTGGCGCAGGCGTAGAGGAATGTGAGCCAGTCCGGCACGTTCTGTGCCCAGATGCCCACGTGCGTGCCCTTGGTCACGCCGATGGCCATCAGGCCCTTGGCCATGTTGTCCACCCGCTCGTTGAATTGACGCCAGGTGAAGCGAAGGTCGCGGTCGGAGTAGACGATGTAGTCCCGGTCGGGAATCTCCCGCGCCCATTGTTCGAGCCAGTCGCCCAAGGTCTTGTCGGACAGGGCGAGGGGTGTGTTGGTTGTTGCGGTCATATGTTTTTGTGGAATTTGGTAGCGAGTAGCGGGTAGCGAGTAGCGAGTAGTCCGTTAATCACTAATCGTTAATCACTAATCGCTAATTACTAATCGCTAATCGCTAATCGTTAAAACGGCGTGTACACCACTGCCAGTATGCGGGCGGGAGTGCCGTTGAGGGTTTCCACCAGGTGGTCCACGATGGAGTCGTAATAGATGCTGTCGCCCGCTTGCAGGATGTGTTCATCCTTGCCGTAGTGTACCTTGATGGCCCCGTCGAGCACGTAGATGAACTCTTCTCCTTCGTGCGAGGACAGGATGGGGTGTTGTGCGCCGGTGGGTTTGATGTCGATGATGAAGGGCTCCATGCTGCGTCCGGCCTTTTGCGAGGCGAGGGCGAAGTAGTCCAGGTTCGAGTTGGCTTCGGACAGCTGGCTGGAGAAGGTGGCCGCCTGTTGCGCCTCGTCGCGCCGGTGGATGGCGGGTCCCAGCTCGTGGCTGTCGTCCAGGAAGGTGCCTACCCGCACGCCCAATGCCCGTGCCACCTTGATGAGCGAGCCGAGCGACGGGATGCGTTCGCTGTTGATGATTTTGTCCAGTTGCTCCGCCGTCAGCCCCGAGCGTTCGGGCAGTTCGGCCAGCGGGATGTTCTTCTCGCCGCATAGCGTGACGATTTTCTTTCCTACCACGTTTTGTGCCATAGTTCTTTGGTTTTTCTGTTTCCTTTGCAGGAGCAGGTTTGTAGTGAACGTTTTGTTGGGAATGGCCTTCGGATGTGCTAATTTGCAACCGAAGGTCGGCTTTTGGAAGTTAATCCATAAGCCAAATTCCAAATCGGGTGCAAAAGTATAACATTTTATCGCAACGGCAAGCGGTCGCCGCCTTAATAATGGTAAAATGGCGGGGGAAGACGGGGTGCGCGTCCGCTTTCATCCGGCCACGGTGTCGCGGGCGGCGATGGGCGTGTGCAGCTCAAACGTGCTGGTGTTGCTGTCCGCCGGAGCATCGGAGGTGGCCTCGAAGCGCAGGATGAAGTCCTCGTTGGGTTGCAGGGCTTGCAGGCGGAAGGGCAGTTGCAGGGCCACGAAAGAGCTGTCCATGTCGAACACGCCGTTGGCATAGTCCGACGTGGGGAGGAACACCTCGTCCAGCTCCGCCGCGTCGGGGTAGGTGAGGACGGCATCCGCCGTGTTGGCCGGGGTTATCCGCAGCTGCTTCAGCCGGTTGTACACCCCGTGCACCCCGATGACCAGCTGCACGGCATCGCCCGGTTGCAGGGCATCCAGCCGGTAGCCGCTGCTCTGGCGAATCAGCAACGTGTCTCCCTGCTCGGTGTACAGCGTGTCCGAGGGCAGGAAGAACGCCGGTGCGGGGGTGCGGCGGATGGGCATGTGCAGGGTGAGGCGTGCCAGCCGGTAAGCCTCGGAGGCCTCGGAGGTGGCGGTGATGGTCACGCCGACATCCCGGCTCGCCTGCCTGGCGTGGTACTGGAACGTGATGGGGATGCGCGTGCGTTGCTGCCGCAGGGTGAGCCAATAGCCGGTGGAGTCGGCGGCCACGTCGAAGAGGCTGTCCGCCTGCGCCCCGGCCGGGTAGAGCAGCTCGGCCACGTCGGACTCGGACAGGCGGATGCCGATGGCCGCCAGCGGGTGGAACACACCGTCCACCTCCAGGTGCAGGGTGGCCGTGTCGCCCGCCGTGATGCTGTCCAGCTGGAAGCCGTCCTGCAAGTCGCCGCTCAGGCGCAGCGTGTCGCGGTAGGCCGTGTACACGCTGTCCGACGGGAAGTAGAACTTCGGCGACGTCTCGTCCAGCGTGGCCGACGGCTTGCATGCTCCCGCGAGGAGGGTGGCAAGGACAAGCCATTTACTATTTAGCCATTTACTATTTACCATTTCTCCCCTTCCGCTTTCTCCTTTCCCCTTTGCCCTTTTTCCTTTCTCCTTTGCCCTTTCTCCGTTTACCTTTCACCTTTCTTACCTTTTGTTCCGTGCCGGGGTGAATATCCGGAGCGAGGCTTGGCTGTATTCCGCGCTGGCGTCGGTCAGGGCGGAGAACGTAATCGACAGGTCGTTGATGGAATCCTTGACGATGTATTTGAACGGGAAGAACAGCTGGCTGTACTGTCCGTCCATGTAGAAGGAGCCGCCTTCGTGCGAGTTGAAGATGGAGTCCAGCTTGTTCTCGCTGCCCCACAGGAATTCCACGTGCGCCGTGTCCGACGACACGATGTGGTACTCCAGCAGGCCGTTGTACATGCCGTTCACGATGCTTTGGAACTGGATGGTGTCGCCCACGCACACCGTGTCGAGGCGGTTGCCGGTGAAGCCGAGCGTGTCCTGCGTGGCCAGGTTGATGGCGGCCACCCCGATGCGGGGCGTGGCTTCGGACGTGCCCTCCATGTTGCAGGACGATAACGTGAGTGCGGCCGCTGCGGCCAGGATGAGAGGTTTCAGTTTCATATCTTTTTAGTTACGGGTTACAAGTTATGGTGGTTAATCTAAATTCCCATTAGCAGCTTCATCTATGCCTTGGGTTACGGCTGCACGGAGGTCGTCTATGTTGATGTTCCAAGCATTTTGCATGTACAGCGATACCACTTGCTGCTTTTCGTTGATTTTCCGTTTGCTTTCTTCGTATTGGTCATGCTTTTCATGCCCTTCCGGCACATTTAGCGGGGCAAGGAGTTCTTCCCATTCTGCTGGTGTGCGGCAGATGTAATGGGATAAGATTTCAGAAAAGTCCTCTAAGCTGCTGGCCATTGAGTATGCAGATAGAAAGCCTTTTTCAAGTGCTTGTGCATCTGTGTAAGAAGCCCAGTTGGCAACATAGTCGTCAAAGCCAAATGGGGCATCGATATTTTTACGTTGCCTCAGGACGTGTCCGAATTCATGGTGCATGGATTGGAATAGCACCTGCAAGTCGTTTTGCGATGCACCAGCTTCAAAGTTGAAGTCGTTTACTGTGTATAGCGTCATCTTGTAGCCGCCTTCTGCAATTCCGAGCGAAACTAAACTGTTATACCGGCCACCATTCCCCACTAACTTCAGTTCGCGGAATGCGTATTCCTGTAGAAATTCATTCCCTTTTCCCGATGTTTCCATATAGGGCTTGCCCCATATTTTCAATACGGCTTTCAAGAACGGCTGTACCAAATCCTCGTGGGGTGGGAGGGTTTCTTCATCGTATTCTTCCGTTCCTGCTTGTTGCTTATATGTTACCTTAATATTATAGGGGTAGCAGAATGTGCTGTCAATCCACAAGTCCAGTTCGGTGGGCGGCTCCGGTTCGGGTTCGGGTATAGCCGGGGTCGTGATGGATTTGGTCAAAGACGATACACCGCCATCTTCGTTTTGGGTTCGTATGATGAAGGTCAGTTGCGGGCTAACGCCTGCTTCTTTTATGAGGTATTGGAAGGAAACGGTTGCATGGTAGATGTCATCCGCAAAGCGTATGATGCCCTCCCCTTGCGATGCGATGGCAGAGTTCAGTTCGTATTCATCCTCTAATGCGACTTGGCTGAGGGTGGTGTCGTATTGTATTTGGAAGTCCAGCAAGGGGTTGTAGGGACTGCGTATTTCTATTTGGAACACGATGTTTTCTCCTTTCGAAACGCTGTCCAGGCAGTTGTCGTGAAAAGCCAGTGGCGCATTCGTGGTCAGGTTTGTGGCCGATATATTGAGTTGTGGGGTGGAGCTTGTCGCTTCCGGGCTGTTCGCAAGCAGCCAGTACAGCCATGGTAATCCCCATATCATCAATATCGTAGCTTCATGTTTATTTGGTTTTGACTGTCAAATACGTTTCGACCCGGCAAAAGTACGAAATCCCCCTGCTCGACCGGGTGTGCCGCGGCTTGCGGGCGGAGGTTTTAGGAAAGTTTAACCCCTAATGACCGATTTGGGTTTAACGGGTGGGGGGCGCGGGTGGGTGCCGCCCGCTTGCCTGTGCATACTTCCTCGCTTGCCCATCCAAACTTCCGGAGATACGTATCCAAACTTCCTGTTGTGCCAACAAAAACTCTATTCAAAAGTTCTGAACATATATTCAGAAGTTCTGAATATATGTTCGCAACTTCTGAACATATATTCAAAAGTTCTGAATAGAGTTTTTATTGGCACAAAGGGAAGTATATCCCCGTACCTGCGGAAGTTTGCATTTGCATACGTATCCGCGGAAGTATGGACGGGCAAGTGCGGGGGCGGGGGATGCGGAACAATCGGCAGGCGCGTGCGGGAAAAGGTGCCGGGATGCGCCATATTGTCTTGGTTTGTCATAAAGGGAAATGAAAAGCAAGACATTATGGCATGATTTCGGGTTTGGAAAGGACTTTGCAGGTAACGGGCGGCGACAAGCCGGCGCACCCGCATCCCCCCTCCTGCGGGAGGGGCGCGGGAACGCAGGTTAATCGTTAATCACTAACCACTAAACGTTATTTGTGTTATGAACTTCAACAATTTCACCATCAAGTCGCAGGAAGCCGTGCAGTCGGCGGTCAACCTGGTGCAGGCCAAGGGGCAGCAGGCCATCGAGACGCCGCACCTCTTCAAAGCCCTGCTCAAGGAGGGCGAGGACGTGGCGCAGTTCCTCTTCGGCAAGCTGGGTGCCAACCGCCAGGCGTTGGAGAGCACGGCCGACAGCATGATAGCGGGCTTCCCGCACGTGTCCGGCGGCGAACCCTACCTCAGCCGCGAGGCCAACGCTGTGCTCCAGCGGGCCACCGACCTCTCGGCCAAGGCGGGCGACCAGTTCGTCTCCATTGAATACATCCTGCTGGCCCTCGTGGCCGAAAAGAACATGATGCAGCGTCCGCTCAACGACGCGGGCATCACCGAGAAAGGCCTTGCCGCCGCCATCGCCGAGCTGCGCAAGGGCGGCAAAGCCACCTCCGCTTCGGCCGAGGACAGTTACAATTCGCTGGAAAAGTACGCCATCAACCTCAACGAACGGGCGCGGTCGGGCAAGCTCGACCCCGTCATCGGTCGCGACGAGGAGATACGCCGCGTGCTGCAAATCCTGAGCCGCCGCACGAAGAACAATCCCATCCTGATAGGCGAGCCGGGCACGGGCAAGACCGCCATCGCCGAAGGGCTGGCGCACCGCATCGTGCGCGGCGACGTGCCAGAAAACCTGAAGTCGAAGCAAATCTTCTCCCTCGACATGGGCGCGCTCGTGGCCGGGGCGAAGTACAAGGGCGAATTCGAAGAACGCCTCAAGGCCGTGGTCAACGAGGTGATGAAGAGCGAAGGCGAAATCATCTTGTTTATAGATGAAATACACACCCTCGTGGGCGCGGGCAAGGGCGAAGGCGCGATGGACGCGGCCAACATCCTGAAGCCTGCCCTGGCGCGGGGCGAGCTGCGGGCCATCGGCGCGACCACGCTGGACGAGTATCAGAAATATTTCGAAAAGGACAAGGCCCTGGAACGCCGCTTCCAGGTGGTCATGGTGGATGAGCCGGACGAAGCCAGCACCATCTCCATCCTGCGCGGGCTGAAGGAACGCTACGAGAACCACCACAAGGTGCGTATCAAAGACGATGCCATCATCGCCGCCGTGGAACTCTCCAGCCGCTACATCACCGACCGCTTCTTGCCCGACAAGGCCATCGACCTCATGGACGAGGCGGCGGCACGGCTGAGGCTCGAAATCGACTCCGAGCCGGAAGAACTGGACACGCTCGAACGCAACATGCGCAGCTGGAAATAGAACGCGAAGCCATCAAGCGCGAGCACGACGACAAGAAACTGGCCTCGCTCAACGAGGAAATCGCCAACCTGAAGGAAGAAGCCAAGGGGCTGCGCGCCAAGTGGAGCTCGGAAAAGAAGCTCATCGACCGCATCCAGCAGGCCAAAATCGACATCGAGAACTACAAGTACGAGGCCGACCGGGCCGAACGCGAGGGCGACTACGGCAAGGTGGCCGAGATACGCTACGGCAAAATCAAGGACGCGGAAAACGCCATCGCCTCCCTGCAAAAGGAACTGGCCGCCATCCAGGGCGACAACGCCATGATCAAGGAAGAGGTGACAGCCGAGGATATTGCCGACATCGTGAGCCGCTGGACGGGCATCCCCGTGAGCAAGATGCTGCAAAGCGAAAAGGACAAGCTGCTACACCTGGAGGACGAACTGCACAAGCGCGTCGTGGGGCAGGACGAGGCCATCGCCGCCGTGTCCGACGCCGTGCGCCGCAGCCGTGCCGGGTTGCAGGACCCGCGCCGCCCCATCGGCTCGTTCATTTTCCTGGGCACCACGGGCGTGGGCAAGACGGAGCTGGCCAAGGCCCTGGCCGAATACCTCTTCGACGACGAGAACATGATGACCCGCATCGACATGAGCGAGTACCAGGAAAAGTTCAGTGCCACGCGCCTCATCGGGGCTCCTCCCGGATACGTGGGCTACGACGAGGGCGGCCAGCTGACGGAAGCCATACGCCGCAAGCCGTACTCGGTGGTGCTCTTCGACGAAATCGAGAAGGCGCACCCCGACGTGTTCAACATCCTGCTGCAGGTGCTCGACGACGGGCGGTTGACGGACAACAAGGGGCGCACGGTGAACTTCAAGAACACCATCATCATCATGACCTCCAACATGGGCTCGAACCTCATCCGCGAACGCTTCGAGCACATGACGGCGGCCAACCGCGACGAGGTGATGCAGCGCACGCGGGGCGAGGTGCTCGACTTGCTGAAGCAGAGCATCCGGCCTGAGTTCCTGAACCGTATCGATGAAATCATCATGTTCGCCCCGCTCACGGAGACGGAAATCAACCAGATTGTCCGCCTGCAAATCAAGGGCGTGGAACACATGCTGGCGCAAAACGGCATCACGCTGCGCATGACCGACGCGGCGGTGGACCGTGGACGTGCAGGGCGACGGGCTGGTGTTCCGCAACGCCTGACGGCATAGCAGCCAAGGCTGTCATAACAGGAAAGCCGCGAATGGGAGGGAAACCCCGTTCGCGGCTTTTTCTTGTTCATTCTATGTCATTCGCATCTCCTGCTTATCGTTGGAATACTTCCGGATACTTGCGGATGAAGTACACCGGGGTGCAACTCCAGGCGTGGCAGTAGCTGTTCAGTGGGTAGAAGTTGTATTGCGACAGGAAGTCGTCTTGCGGGTCATAGGTTTCCCAGAAGGTGTCCGCTCCTTTTTCTACCATGCCGCCCCAGTAGGTGGCCAGGGCTTGTTTGGCTTCTTGCCGCATCCCACAGTCGAGCAAGGCCTGGATGTAGTAGTGATACAAGTAGGGCGTGCCAGGGCGACACACGTCGGGGATGGTTCGCAGGGCAGTAAGTGCCCGCTGTCCCTCTTTGGGGGTGGCGATGCCGCCCAGTATCATCCATATTTGCGAAGCGTAGGAAACTTGTTCGCTGGTTGTACCGGTGAAAAGGCCGGTCGCCGGGTTGTACATGTGCTTGCGGGCTGCTTTTGTCATTTTCTTGATTAAGGCGGGCAGGTCGGCTACTTCCTTTTCGTGTCCGAGGAGTTCTGCCAATCGGTACGATTCCCGCAGGGCGAATACGGCCAGGCCTTGTGTGGCCGCTTCCTTGTGTAGTTCCTCGCGCCAGTCGAAGAATACCCACCATGTTTCCTCCAGCTTTTCGTAGTCCATCAGCCCGTTATCCCGCATGTTCTCGCGCACGATGTCGAGTTGCTTTTTGGCAACCGGCCACAGGTCCTCTGCCGTGGTGCGGTCACCCGTGGCTTCGAGGTAGTCTTTCAACGCTACATTGTATAGCAGGGCGTATTCGAACAGGAACTGCTTGTCCTGCGCCCGGGGCACGGGTTGCTCGATGACGGTGGCCAGCAGGTGGCCGGTTGTGTCGCTCAGTGCTGCGAGCAGGTAGAGGCAGCGCTTTGTGAGGTCATGCTGTTTGAAAGAGTACGTGTTGCCCAGGGCTTCGAGGTACAGGTCGCCAATCCACAGGCGTTGGTCGCGTTTGGGACCGTCCTCGTACACGGTCTGCATGCATTCTTTCAGCGTGTTCAGTCCCACTTGGTCTATTTGGCGTATTATGGGGTCTGTGGTGGGGGGCAAGGGTTCCGGCCAGGTCGTGACCGAAGTGGAGGCCATGCATTTCAGGTCATGCAGGTTGAACTGGTAGTAGGGCGAATAACCCAGCAGTTCAATCTTGACGTAGCGGAAGGCCAGCCGACGGGGCAGGGTGATGGTATCCGGCACGTGCATCACAGTGACCACTTCGTCCTGCAACCAGGCCCGGCTCAAGATGCCGGGGTAGGGGTCGAACGGGACGGACACTTCCGCCGGCACTTCGCCGAAGGTGAACCGGAAACGTAACGGGCCGTCGGCAGCCAGGCCGGTGGTGCGCACGGCAAAGGAGAAATGGCCGGTGATGTGCTCGCCGAAGTCGAGGATGATTTCCTTTTTGTCGCCAAATGACGTTGTGTCAAGGCTTGTGGCAGGGGCAACCTGAACCGCCCGGCAATGTTGGAAGGCGGTGGTGTCGTTTGTTATTTCAACGATGTGTTGTGGACGCTTCTCCGTCAAAGTGAGGGCGGGCTTGCATGCTTCGGCTTTTTTGAACCATTGGGCGCGGGCGTTGGCGTAATAATCCTGCGCCAGGCTGGCTGTGGTAAACGACAGCAGGCCAAGCAGGCCGGTCGAGAAAAACTTGTTCATAGGGTTTATGGTTGATAAGTAGTTATTTGAAATTAAACGTAACGTGTAACTATATCTCACATGTCTATTTGTCCTGTAGCACGTAATTCTTCATGTTATGGATAATGCTTTTTGTCCAATAACCGGCCAGCACCTCAGCTCCGGCTTTGTTGGGATGTAGGTAGAATGTGCCGCTGTTGCCGGCTTCGGGTGTCAGGAGCTTCCGGTGCTGGCGGCGGAAGCGGTCGTAGGCTTTGCGGTCGCCGGGCAGGATGTAGGGGCGTTCGCGGGGCAGTTCGTCCAGCACGGGGGTGTAGGTTTGCAGCCGTTGCAGCCCTTCGGCCAGGTAGGTGGCGCCGTTGTGCGTGTTCGGGCTGTACCATAGCGGGCGGTGCAGGATGAAGTAGCTGCCGGGGTAACGGGCGTGCAGGCTGTCAATGATGCACAGCAGGTTGTGCCGGTAGCGGTCGGGCGACACGGGTGCGCCCTTCGTGCCCCGCATGGCACTGTCGTTCGTGCCGAGCATCATGGAGAACACGAGCGGCACGCCCAGCCGCGAGCGAGTCTGCCGCTTGCACCACGCGGGGCAGCAGTTTGTCGCCGGGGAGGAAGTCCACCGTGGTGGAGCCGCTGTAGCCGCAGTTGGCAAAGGCTACCTCGTATCCTTTTTCGCGCAGCAGGGCGGCGGTGTGCACCGGCGGAGCCTCTGTGGATGGATCGGTTAGACAAGCCCCGTAGGTGATGCTGTTGCCGATAAACACGATGCTGGCCGGCTGGGCGTGCAAGGCAAGGCTGCACGCAAGGAGGAAAGGAAGAAGGACGTATTGCATAAAGTCTGATGTTTGGTGGATGATGTCGGGTGCGGTTTCACTCCAGCACGTGTTCGGGATGGATGCCGTGCTGAATGTCCCGGTCGTTTCATGCCCGGAGTCCGGATTGGTCAGCGTCATGGTGAAACGTTGCGGGGCGGTGTTTTTGGCTGTGGGGGTGCGGATAAGCGCGTCCCAGTCCATACCTAAGTAGCCTTGGATGATGGAAAGGACGGCTTGCGGGTTGTTGAATGACAGGACAAATTCATGGGGGATATCCGATGTGCCTTCCGCCGTGCCCGAGGGGAAGCCTATCCGTGAGTAAGGGCGCAGGGAGCCTCCGTTGTCTTGTCTGACGAAAAACTCGTATGTGCCCGTAGTCGTCGGCGTGTCGGACTGGTTGTCCGAAGCAAAGAGGTGGAGAGCTTGTGCCTCGTTGCTTACAAAGAACAAGACTGCGCCTGCTGCCAGTGCCGGACAGTTGCTCTTGTCAACGGTGTATGCCAGGTAGCAGTCGGTCACTTTAACTTCCACGGTTTCCTGGTCGTGGGTTACGTTATCTGTGAGGGTGAGCGTGGTAGACCCTTTTTGCTTGCCGTGCAGGGTTACTGTGCCGATTGCCCCGTCGGCTTGCAGTTCTTTTTGGTAGGAGGCTTGGAGTATGTTTTCGTTTGTGATGTCCAACTGGATGTCGCCGCTGCCGTTCATAATCGGGATGGTGGTTTCGCCACGTCCCCACCTTGCTTCGTAGTATGTTTTGTCGAGGCAGAACGGGTGGTGGGCGCAACATCTTTCTGTTCCTCGCAACCTGCCAGGAAGCAGCTGGTGAGGAGCAATACGCCTATTATGTATTTCATTATTCCTTCGTTTGGGTTGCGTGACGGGCAGATGGGTTACATCGCCATGGCCACGCCTACGATGGTGCCGATGATGATGGCCAGTATGATAAGGGCGATGGCCACGATGCTGTAGATGCCCATGAAGGCGAAGAGCTTCTTGTGTTGCAGGAGGCCGTCGGTGAGGGCGGTTTCATCGCGGTTGGCCAGGGCGGTGCGCATCCGGCTGGCGTAGCGGTAGAGGAACAGACCCGGGAAGAGGTACAGCACGGGCAGGATGATGTACAGGAGTGCCATGAGCGTGAGGTTCATGCCCGCGAAGTCGGCGTAGTCGGCCAGGATGGAGGCGGTGAACAGCAGCGTCAGCCCGGAGAGGAACATGAGCCCCATCATGATGAAGGTGAGGATGCCGAGGAAGCGGCTCCAGCGGGCGGTGGTGGCGATGAGTGCTTCGCTTTGCGCGTTCAGCGTCAAGGGGCTTGCGGCGTGTTGGCCACGGGCGAGGTGAAGGTTGTTTCGTTCATTTTATTACAATGATTAGGTTAGACGGCGTAAAGGTAGTGAATTTATCGGGGAGACAATAGGAAAGTTAGGAATCGGCTTTTAAAAAGACAAACTTGAACATTCTACAAAGCAATTTCAAGCAAGCTTGATTGCTGCTCACCTTTCACTATCTTTGTGCCACAAAGACCGAACACCGCATGAAACCTTTTCTTCAGCGCATCGCGCAGGCCTTTTATAAGGAATATGGGGCGGACGTGGTGGAACGCACGTTCGTGTTTCCCAACCGTCGGGCGGGGCTTTTTTTTCAACGCTACCTGTCCGATGCCATCGACCGCCCCCTGTTTTCGCCCGATGTGATGACCATCAACGAGTGCATCCAGATGGCGGCCAGGGAGCAACCGGTGGACCGGCTGGGGGCGTTGTTCCGCCTGTATGCCTCCTACTGCAAGGTGAGCGGCAGAGGCGAGGGGTTCGACAATTTCGTGTTCTGGGGAGAAATGCTGCTGGCGGATTTCGACGATGTGGACAAGTACCTGGTGGATCCCCGGCAGCTGTTCACCAACGTCACGGAACTGAAGGAGATAGACCACCGCTTCAATGCCTTCACCGAAAATCAGATAGCCGCCATCCGGGAGTTCTGGAAGAACTTCGACCCGGTGCCCGACAACTCCATGAGCCGGAACTTCGTCGCCACGTGGCGGGTGCTGCTGCCGCTGTATGAGGACTTCCAGCAGGCGTTGCGTGCCGAGGGGCTCGCCACCGAGGGCATGATGTACCGCCGGGTGGCCGAGCGGCTCAAGGCGGGGCAAGAGGTAGAGGAATATGCCGGGCGGCAATTCGTGTTTATCGGCTTCAACGCCCTCACCCCGGCGGAACGGTGCGTGTTCAAGGAACTGCAAAGGCAAGAACGGGCCGACTTCTATTGGGACTACGAGGCGGCGGAGCTACAGGACGAGGACAACCCGGCTTCGCGCTTCTGGAAGGGAACACGTGGCGGCCTTCCCCTCGCGGCTCGACATCGAGCCTTCGGGCGAGAAGCTGCGGGACAAGCATTTCGAACTGTGGGCCGTGCCGTCGCAGGCGGGACAGGCCAAGCAGGTGTACGCGTTGCTCGACGGCATCTTTGCGGGCAATGACTCCTCCGACGGCATCAACACCGCCGTGGTACTGCCCGACGAGGGGATGCTCATCCCCCCTCATTCACTCGTTGCCGCCCCGGGTGGACAAGGTGAACGTGACCATGGGCTTTCCGCTGAAGGCCACGCCTGCCGCCGGGCTGATAGAACTGGTGTTCGAACTGCAACGACGGAGGAGGGACACGCCGCATGGCACGGCGTTTTATTTTCAAACGGTGCTCAACCTGCTGAACCACCAATACATCAACCTGGTGTGTGGCGACTATGTGCACACGCTTACCAACCGCATCGCGGCCAACAACTGGGTGTACGTGGATGCGGCCGAGCTGGGCGGGATGCCGCTTATGGAGACGATATTCACGCCGCTGGCGGACGCGGGCGACTTCCTGCCTTACCTCATGCGCGTGCTGCGGCAGCTGCAGGCCAGTTGGCGGCACTCGTCCCGCACGGCGGACTACCGCATGGAGCTGGATTTCCTGTACCAATATTATATGGTGCTGAACCGCATGAACGACATCATGCGCACCCGACCCGCCGGGATAGACCCCTCGACCGATACGCTCATGCGGCTCGTCCGCCAGCTCACGGCGGGCATCTCCATCCCCTTCGTGGGCGAGCCGTTGGCGGGGCTGCAAATCATGGGGGTGCTCGAAACGCGCGGGCTTGACTTCGAGAACCTCATCATCACTTCCTTCAACGAAGGGGTGTTCCCACGCCGCAACCCGCAGAACAGTTTCATCCCCTACAACCTGCGCCGGGGCTTCGACCTGCCCACCGCCGAGCATCAGGACGCGTTGGCCGCCTACCACTTCTACCGCCTCATCCACAGGGCCAGGCGGGTGTTCCTGCTGTACGATTCGCGCACCGAGGGCCTGGTCACGGGCGAGGTGAGCCGCTTCGTTCACCAGCTGCACTACCACTACGGGGTGCCCCTGCAACGGCGGGCCGTGACGTTCGACGTGGCTTTTGCCCGCCCTGCCCCGCTCCGCATAGAGAAGTCGCCCGAGGTGATGCGCAAGCTGGAGGCCTTCCTCCAACCCGGCAGCGATAAAGCCTTGTCGGCCAGTTCCATCAATAGCTACATCGACTGCCCGCTGCAATTCTACTTTACCCACGTTGAGGGCATGCAGCAGGCCGACGAGGTGGACGAGACCATACAGGATAACATGTTCGGCACCCTGTTCCACGCCGTGATGGAATATACCTACACGCCTTACAAAGGGGCAAATGGTGCAGCCCGACGACTGCGATCGCCTCATGGCCGACCAGGCGGGCATGGACCGCCATATCGCGCGGGCCTTTGCCGAGAAGTATTTCAAGCGGCGCGACCACACGCTCGTGCCGCTCGAAGGCAACAACCTGCTGGTGGCCCATGTGTTGCGGAAATACGTGAAGCAGACCCTGCTTGTCGACAAGCGGCAGGCTCCGTTCCGCTATATTGCTTCCGAAGACTTGTACCGCGCGTGCTACCCGCTGTCCGACGGTGTGCGTCAGGCCAACCTGAAAGGCTACATCGACCGGGTGGACGAAAAGGACGGACAGGTGCGCATCCTCGACTACAAGACGGGCAGCGGCTCGCTCGATTTCAAGAGCTTTGACGACGTGTTCGACCCCGGCCAGCAAAAGCGGCCCAAATACGTGTTGCAGACGTTCCTGTACGGTCTGCTGTACCGCGACCGGGCGGCGGGCAAAACCATCATGCCGGGCATCTACTACATACGCGACACGTTCAAGGAGGACTTCGACACCCGCCTGTATCACAAGGAGGCAAAAATGTGGATAACCGACTTCGCCAAGTACGAGGAAGACTTCCGCCGGCACCTCATCGCTTGCCTGGAGGAAATGTTTGACCCGGCAATCCCGTTTCGTCAAAGTACCGGCACGCAGCCCTGCCAGTACTGCGCATACAAGAGTATTTGTAATAGGTGATATATAATTAATAGGATAAATGAATACCAAAGCTTCCTTTAGGGGGGTAATTTATGCAAGAAATAGAACGCAAATTCAAGGTGCTTTCCGACCAATACAAGTCGGAGGCCACCGGCAGCCACCGCATCGTGCAAGGCTACCTGTGCCGCGTGCCCGAACGCACGGTGCGTATCCGCCTTAAAGACGACAAGGGTTTCATCACGATAAAAGGGAAAAGCGATGACTCCGGTCTGAGCCGCTACGAATGGGAAAAGGAAATCCCGGCGGCGGAAGCCCGCGAACTGCTCCGCTTGTGCGAGCCTTACCCCATAGACAAGACCCGCTACGAGGTGCCCTGCGGAGGGCATACGTTTGAAGTGGACGAATTCCACGGACGGCATGAGGGGCTGGTTGTGGCTGAAGTTGAATTGTTGAGCGAAGATGAACCCTTTTCCCGCCCCGAATGGTTGGGCGAGGAAGTGACCGGGCAGGTGGAATACTACAATGCGTACCTGAGCAAGAGGTGAGAGGTAAGAGGTAAGAAGTAAGAGGCAAGGAATGAGAGGTAAGGAATGAAATTACATCTGCGTCAATCTGCGCCATCTGCGGGGAAACAATCTGAAATCTGAAATCTTATAATTTGAAATATGAAACCCAAGTTATCACTCGCCATGCTGTTGTTCATGTCGGCTGGCATGGCATCGCTTGCCGCGCAACCGGCGGAAGCATTTGAAAAAAGAGAACTGGTGTACCGGGGCGACACGTTGCCCTACCGTATCCTGTACCCGGAACATTACGACCGAAGCAAGAAGTATCCCTCGTGCTGTTCCTGCACGGGGCGGGCGAACGCGGAACGGACAACGAAAGCCAGTTGAAACACGGCTCGTTTCTTTTTTTCACTTCTCCCGAGAACCGGGCTGCCTATCCGGCCATCGTTGTTTTCCCGCAATGCCCTGCCGACGGTTTCTGGGCTCCCATGGAACGCACGGATGAGGGGCGTTTGTTTCCTGCCCGTCCGAAGCCTACGCCTTCCATGCAACTGGTGGAGCAGCTGGTGCGCCAGTGCCTGAAGCATGAATCCATCGACCGCAACCGCCTGTACGTGCTGGGCATCTCCATGGGTGGCATGGGCACGTTCGACTACATTTGCCGCCATCCGCGCCGCTTCGCCTGCGCCATCCCCATCTGTGGCGGAGTGAACCTGGAGCGGTTGCGCAAGGTGCGCCGCCTGCCCATCCGCATTTATCACGGTTCGGCCGATCCGGTGGTGTCCGTGGAATATTCGCGCAATGCCTATATCGAACTGAAAGCCCTCGGCTCCACCCGCGTGGAGTATATCGAATACCCCGGCGTGCAACACGAAAGCTGGGACAACGCCTTTGCCGAGCCGGACTTCCTGGCGTGGATGTTCCGGCAAGAGAAACGCCCTTAACCCAAATCATTAGGCTTTGTCTGATTTCTGTTCTTGTGGCGAGCGGTTTTTTGGCTTTTCTCGAAGGCATAGCGGGCTATGCCGAGAGAAAAGGCGCCAAAAAACGCCGTCACAAGACGGAAAGCAGGCAAAGATATTCAAAGAATGGTCTAATGAGGAGAGGAAGACCCCGCCGCCCGGGATTACAAAAACAGGAGGTGTGTCAAAATTCCGTTTTGACACACCTCCTGTTTTTGAGAAAATCCGTGTATGCTATGCTTTACTCCGCTTGGGGAGCGAATGTCAGCACGATGCCTTCATTTTCCAATTTCAGCATATCGCCCTTGTCCAACGACAAGACAGCTCCCTCACCCGCAAAGACGGAAAGGAACTCGTCTTCATGCTCCATGTCGGGACAGGCCATGCGGGTGGAGGCCATGTGCGGGGCTTGCAGTTTGCCGTCCACCAGGCGGAAGCCACCGGTAAAGCGGTTGCAGCCCGAATAACCGTACACGATGGAATCCGTGAAATTGAAGTCTATTGTCGGCATCTGTTCGCTGAACAACGTTCCGGCTTCTGCACCGTTCATGGTGCTGAGCACCCAATGGTTGCCTTCAGGACAGCCGAATCGACTTGCTTGCCGCCACAACCGGGCAAGCCCAATAACAAGGCGGCGACACCCGCCCACATCATACTTTTTCTTCATAAGCTAATAGTTAGTAGTTAGTAGTCAGCTACGAGCTACAAGCTACGAGCTACAAGTATTCCACCGCATGGTACTTGTAGCTTGTAGCTTGTAGCTATAAAACAAATTTATCTGCATCTTTCCACACCGGGAACTTGGTACGCACCCGCTCCAAGGATTCTTTTGACAGTTCGACAGTGGCCACGGCGGTCTGGTTGTCGGGTGTGGCAAGCATCACGCCGCCTTCGGCATCGATTACCTTGGACCCCCGGTGTATGCCAGTCCATCGCCGTCCTCACCAGTCCTGTTCACGCCGCACACATAGGCCAGGTTCTCCATGGCGCGTGCTTCAAGCAACACGTGCCAGGTATGTATGCGCACGGCGGGCCAATTGGCCACGTAAAGCAACAGGTCGTAGGCATTGTTCACGTTGCGCGACCACACGGGGAAACGCAAGTCGTAGCACACCAGCACGCAGATGTTGAACCCTTTGTAGGGTACGATGAGCCGCTTGTCGCCCGGCGACAGCAGACGGCCTTCGCCCCCGGGAGCGAACAGGTGACGCTTATCCGCCGTATACATCTCGCCGTCGGGACGAATGAAAAATGCGCGGTTGTAATACCGCCCGTCCTCCGTGGCTAAAAAACTGCCGCTTAATGCCAAGCCGAAATCCGTAGCCCACCGTCGGATGGTTTGCACCGTGACGCCCTGCATGTCCTCGGCCAAGTCCAGGCGGCCGGTGCAGAAACCGGTCGTGAACATCTCGGGCAGTACTACCAAATCCGTCTGCCCGGCCAGCTGTTCCAACCGGCTTTCCACCCGGCGGAGGTTGGCTTGCTTGTCGGCCCATGCGATAGTGTCCTGCAAAAGGGAGAGTTTCATGATTGTTGGGTAATCGGGGAACTGGTAATCGGGTAATTGGAGAGTCTGTTTCGCAATTCTCCGGTTTCACGATTCCACATCCAAATAAAACTGTTCGGGATAACGGGCTGTGACCCCTTGGTAGAACGATTGTATCTGCTTCAGGTCGGATGCTTCATCGCCTGTGGGTTGGAACAGCCCCGTGATGCCCAGTTCCTTTTTCCCATAGTCGATGTAGGCCAATTGGATGGGCACGTTCGCCTGCATGGCAATGTGATAGAATCCCATCTTCCACCTTTTCACCCGTTTGCGTGTGCCTTCGGGGGTTATGGCGATGTGGAAGTGTTCGCGCGTGAGGAACATGTCCACCACTTGTCGGGTTACCGATGACTTGTGTGAGCGGTCCACCGGCACACCGCCCATGCGCCGCAACACGTTGCCTACGGGGAAGAAAAACCACGATTTCTTCATGAGGAACGAGGCATCCCGTCCCTCAGCCCAATAGTACAACTTGCCCAGGATGAAGTCCCAGTTGCTGGTGTGCGGTGCCACACAAATGACGCTCTTAGGCGGCTCGGGCACGGTGGTCACGTATCGCCACCCTGCCATTTTCAATGCCCAACGGCCAAACTTCTTCATACCTTCTGTTTCAAGTTACAAGTCACGCACAAGCTATGAATAATCCCGTGTTAAGTAGCTGTTCAAAATTAATTATATACGTTTAATTCTGAAAGCTACTTATCTGCGGAATTAGAACGGCGGCTCGTCCATGCTTTTGGGTTCGCCGAACACCGCATCTATGTCATCCGTTCTGCCACCCAAGTCTTGAGGTGTGGCTGCTTGGGGTTGATTGCGTTCCACCTTCCAAGCCCTGACGGAGTTGTACCACCGGCCTTGATATTCCCGGGCGTCCATGTCCAAAGGAAACGGTCAGGTCTTCATCCAGCTGGATGGTGAACTGGTTGATGCGATCTTCCCAAACACTTCAAAACAGCATTTTTTAGGATATTGTTCTTTTGTTTCTATGACATACGATTGCACACTCCATGGGGAGCCGGTCGATTTGGAAACGCCGCCCCTTTTGTCCAGGACGGCGATGATTTTTCCGCTAATTTCAAATGACATAATGTTGTGGTGTTTAAATTACTTTTTCTATGATAGAGAGCACCAAACCTGACACAACTCGCAGCCAGTTCGTTA
>VOFD01001283.1_pt1 | contig 22796 bp, 38 predicted proteins | sample 5384101 | NCBI WGS metagenome assembly VOFD01 (sample SAMN12384723, study PRJNA508395) | human gut metagenome | isolation source: healthy gut C | host: Homo sapiens
CGGAAAAAGCACCTGACTTTATGGAGGGCTTGATTGCCATGAGAAAGATGCACCTTCGTGCGATTTCCGAAACCGGTCTTTTCTCTGCAGATGAAATGCTCTATCCGGAAAAACTGGCCATACATCAGTGATATCTTATCTTATGTAGCCGTTGGTGCCCGCTCTGTGGAAGACCAGAAAGCATCGTATGACCGTCAGCGGCATGGATGTTCCGGCAGGTATGAAAATCCAACCAGTGGTGATTTTCCGTTATGTTAAATTCCTGTATTGTCTGCTCAGTCCTCTCATACTTTTTTTATATCGTGGACATGAGGACAACAGACGGAAATCCATTGGCACACACCATTTTACGTGGTGCCGTAAACAAACATGGACAGAATATTCCAAACTACCACTATGAAGATTTGGAACGTCTGCATGAGAAATATTCACTTCTCAACCTGCACAACCCGGCATGTATCGTTGATGCCAACCATTCCAATTCCGGCAAAAATCACGCCGTTTGGTAAATCACGCCATCGCCAAAGGTGTTATGGTAGAAAGTTATCTGCTTCCGGGCGCCAAAAAGTCAATGAGCACGAATACGGAAAATCCATCACAGACCCTTGTCTTGGATGGGATGAAACCGAGCGCTTAATTGATAAAATTGCAAGCCACTTATAAGATTTTCTTCATCAGTGGCAGATTCCATTTGACTTCAATCAGACAGGCAGTTAAAAAGGTAACAATCATAAGAAAAATTGTGATTTTTCCCCGCTTTAGCTGCCTGTTTTCTGTTGTCACATAAAACAAGAAAAGATATAATGGTGCCAAAAAAAAACTGCGGAATCAGACTGGCAAAGTAGACAACGATGCCAAACGCACTTTTGGCATATAAAAAAGACAAATAAAAAGCCGTTTCTTATTCCGGTATAAACGACAAATATCTTCTGGCTCACTGGTCCTGCCGGACTTACTGCTAAAAAGCCACATAAGGGCAAAATACTTTCCATGATTCCACAAAGACCGAATCCATTCCGGAAAAACGCCGTTTCTTTTGTCCATGTTTTTGTATTATTTTCTAAAGTTGCCTGTAAGATTTCACGAAATGAATTCTGAAAAACAGTAATAAAAAAACAGCTCACACAAAAAGCCGATTAGAAAACAGAGAATTATCTTTTGCAGAAATTCTCTATTTAACAATCGGCTGTGATTTGTTCGATGATGATTATGCATATGTCCACTCCTCTCAGGCGGCGCCTTTTTACAAGGTATGTGGACAAAGCCTGTATTATTCCTGATTCTTATGTTTTAACATCTGATATGCCATAATGCCGGCAATCGTTTTTCCATCTGTAATCCGGCCATCAAAAAAATCATCTCATTTAATTCTTCCAATGAATAACGTTCAATCTGAACAAATTCATTCTCATCCAGATGTTGTTTCGATGGAATTAGCTTTTCTGTATAGTAAATCGCAATTTTTCACTTGTATAGGCAAAGCGACTGAGTGATAATCCACCAAATGATGAATTTCATCCGAACGATACCCGATTTCCTCTTCTAACTCTCTCGCCGCACAGACAAGAAAATCTTCCTCCAAAGAATCTCTTCCTCCTGCCGGGATTTCTAACAGCAAATCGTCAATTGCACCGCGGTACTGGCGGACTAAAATAATTTTTCCATCCTCATCCACCGGAATGATGGCAGAAGCCCCTTTGTGCTCTAACACATCCCAGTAAGCGGTATTGCCGTTTGGCACTTTGAGTTCGTAAGTATAAAAATCCAGTATATGTCCATGATGTTCCAGTTTTTACCCATAATTTGAAATTTTTCCATTGTGATTCACCACCGCCAACGTTTCTTAATTCTTAAAGCTATGAATTGGTGCCGGAATTCGACCGGTTCTGGTTACAAAATCATCGCAGACCAAACGGATTTACCGGCATAATCGGTGCATAACCAAGAAGGCCACCAAATTCTGCGGTCACCAACATCTTTACCCTGTACCGGAATGACACGGACCGCTGTTGTTTTCTGGTTTACCATACCAATCGCCATCTCATCCGCAATGATACCGGCAATCGTTGTTTCCTTAGTATCTCCAGGAATAGCAATCATATCAAGACCAACGGAGCAAACACATGTCATAGCTTCAAGTTTTTTCAAGTGTCAATGCACCCTCAGTTACGGCATCGATCATTCCCTGGTCTTCGCTGACCGGGATAAACGCACCACTTGCCGCCGACATAGGAAGATGCCATAACACCGCCCTTTTTCACCTGATCGTTAAGCACTGCAAGTGCCGCTGTTGTACCCGGTGCTCCGGCACGCTCTAACCCAAGGGATTCAAAAATCTCTGCAATACTATCGCCAACTGCCGGTGTCGGTGCTAACGACAAATCGATAATACCAAATGGAACCCCAAGACGTTTAGATGTTCCATGTGCAACTAACTGTCCGACACGGGTAATCTTAAATGCCGTCTTTTTAATTGTCTCACAAACGGTACTAAAATTTTTTCCTTTTACTTTATCCAGTGCCGTTTTTACAACTCCCGGTCCGCTGACACCAACATTAATCACGGCATCGCCTTCTGTTACGCCGTGGAAAGCACCCGCCATAAATGGGTTATCATCCGGTGCATTACAAAATACAACCAACTTAGCACAGCCGATGGAATCATTATCTTTTGTGAGTACCTGCTGTCTTTCACAACTTTACCCATCAAAAGAATCGCATCCATATCCAGTCCTGTCTTAGTAGAACCTACATTTACTGACTGCAGATATATTCTGTTGTTGAAAGTGCTTGCGGAATAGACAAAATCAGGTTTTTATCTGCCTGTGTCATCTTTTTCGATACCAGTGCCGTATAACCGCCAATAAAGTTTACGCCTACGGTTTTGCCGCACGGTCAAGTGTCTGTGCAATCTTTACAAAATCATCCGGTGTCTTGCAGGCAGATCCTCCAATTAAAGCAATTGGTGTAACGGAAATTCGTTTGTTTACAATCGGAATTCCAAATTCGTTTTGCCAATTTCCTCTCCGGTCGCAACCAGATCTTTTGCCATCGTCGTAATCTTTTTTATATACGTTATCACAAAGTTTTGTTAAATCCGAATCAATACAATCCAAAAGGCTGATACCAAGAGTAATCGTACGCACATCCAGATTTTCTTTATCAATCATCTTATTTGTTTCAATGACTTCATTTATATTTATCATAGTTAAGCCTCCGTAATCTAGTCCTTATAAGCGATGTGCATCTTGTCAAAAATCTCTTCCCGCTGTACACGGATTACGCGCCGATTCCTTCTCCCAAATTTTCCAACTCTTCTGGAAGCTATCTACGAAAGATTTTGTAAGACTTTGCAAAGTCAACAATCATCATCATATTAAAATATCCGTCTACAATCGTCTGGGAAATATCTAAAATATTGATGTCGTTTTCTGCTAAGTAAGTACATACTTTAGCAATAATGCCTACGCTGTCCTTTCCTACTACGGTAATTATTGTTTTTTTCATTTCTTCCTCCATTCTGAAATAGTTTTCTATTTCATAATTATTGTATCGTCAACAGTTTTGTCGGCGCCATTCGGTCTGCCACTAACAACTCTGTATCCATCTTATTCCAGTCGCATTTTGTTCCAATTCATAACTTACCGTCTGATAAGCAAGCTCCGGAAAATTATTTTCCTTGCTCAAGTGCCCCCCAGTAAAATATGCCGCAAAACCAAAAGCACTTTTTCAATCAGTCTTGCCGAGGCATCATTACTCAAATGCCCCTTTTCACCGAGAATCCTCATTTTGAGTGAGTACGGATAACTGCCAACCCGCAACAGGTTAATGTCATGGTTTGCCTCTAAAAGCAATGAATCGCAGTCTTTCAAATGGTCTATGATTTCATTGGAAAAGCAGCCCATATCGGTCGCAACCCCAATTTTTTTCGATTCCGACTGCACCGTATAACAAACAGGATTTGCCGCATCATGGGAAATTCTGACAGGCATAATCTCCATATCTTCAATCGAAACCGCCTTTTCCGGTACAACCGCATGGAACAAATCTTCGGAAACACCTTTCATATCACCTTTTTCCCATATTGCCTCAATCGTTTCCTTCGTAGCATAAACGGGAATTCGGTACTTACGCAGTACCGGTCCTAAACCACAGATATGATCCGTATGCTCATGTGTAATAAAAATGGCATGGAGATTTTCTATTGAAAAATTTTCTGCCATCAGACCTTCCCGAATCCGCTTCATGCTGATTCCCGCATCAACCAAAATCCGGGCTTCTTCGCCACCGACATAAATACAATTACCACTGCTTCCGCTGGCAATACTATATAACTGCATGTGTTTCCACCTCAATTTGTCTCATTTTATGTTACATCTGAGAACTTATCTTCTCACTGTCAATCGTAATCTGGTCACGTCCATTCTTTTTGGAATGATACATTGCCCAGTCTGCTCTTGTCAATAGTTCTCCTGGATTGGCACAGGTCTGTGGATAACTTTGCCACACCAACGCTGGCACGGACTGAAATATGTTTACCTTCGTAAACAACTTCCTCGCTCGAATCTGATTATGAATGTCCTCAACAATATGATATGTTTCATCCAAATCTTTTTCAAAGAATGCTACAACAAATTCTTCACCGCCATAGCGTCCGGCAATACCACCATGCTTGAGTGCTCCACGATTTAGTAACGAAGCCACATAACGAATCACCTCGTCACCGCACTGATGTCCATAGGTGTCATTCACCATTTTAAATTTATCAATATCAAAAAGTGCAAGTGAAACCGGCACTTTTTTTCGCCATAGCTTTCGCCAAATACTTTCTTAATAGCTCCGTCAAGTGTCTGCGGTTATAAATTCTTGTCAAACCATCTCGGATTGCCATATCATTCATCTTCGCATAAAGACGTGCATTGGCAACACCGATACTAATCTGGTCGGGCAATATTCTCATAGAATGCACGGCTGTCCATAAAAGCATTTTCTTTGTTCTTTCCAACAAACAGTGTGCCAAGTCTTTCTTCCTGATTTCGAATTGGCAGGCATACCACCGACGGAAGTTCCTGTTCACCCTCTAATTTAGTAAATAACTGCACAGAATCCGTAACATTATTTTTGTATATAAGTCTGAGTCATGCGGAGAATCTCTGACATATCCGTATGTTCAATGGATTCAATCACCTTTTTTTGGAATTTTTCTCCTAATACACAGGAAATTGCATACACCCGCTGTTCTTCTTCCATTCCCGGAACATAAAGTTCATGATCCTGTTCCAAAACAATTACAACAACATCCAAATCTAAGCGGACCTGCATCATATCAACAATTTTATCTAACATATCCTTTATCTCGATTGATGATATAATAATAGATGACAATTCATTCTGCACCGACATTTCATCATGCGAACGGTTAATCTTTTTATTTGCAAGCTGTAATTCGATTTTTTTTGAACTCCTAATTTTCATTTACCGGTTGATTTTTTTCCCTGCTGATCTTTCATCTTGTCATTGACTTCATTTAAATCTTCCAGTGCACGGTTCTGGCGGAAAATATCTTTTTCAAAACAATCCCACATGTAAGACATCATTTCACTGACTACCACAATTAAAACAAACACAACCGATACCGTCACAAGTTCACGGATAGCAATTTCAACCGTAACACGGCTTAAGTTATCTTGTGCTAACACAACAAGCATAACAAAGGATACAATACCATACAAACAGATATAAGTCACGTAAACAATAACCCGATGAACCTTTTTTCCAAGAGCAACACTGTAAAAAGCTCAAAGAAATAAATCAGAAACAGTATCAGGAAAATAATCCCCTCTAATTTTGTCTCTGCCATATAATAATAAGCCAATCCAAGTGCCGGCCGCAAAAAAAGCAATACACTTTTTCTACCTGAATTATCCGCTTGGAATAAACATATTTTTTTTCTGCATATGGCGATTATGTACTAATTCTGTCACAATACACAACAAAGCGTATACAAAAAGAATCACATAGCGAATGGTTACCGCTGATTTGCCGCAAAATAAAAACTAATGCAGTAAATCAAAAGCATAACATCCAAAAAATGTGATGAAACGCAACTTGTTTTTGTTTCCAGAATTCATTGATTTTTTTCTTCCATGCCAAGCCTCCCTTAAGACTCCCAGAACAATTCAATCCTATCACCATCATGAACCGGCTCTGTAAAATCCTTGTCTTCGCCATTAATTCGAGTTACTAAACGCGTTCCTCCGGCTTTTGTCATATCAAACGGATACACATCAAACACATCGACAAAAATCGGATTTTTCTTATGCGGCATTTCGACTACATCACCATTTATCGTAACAAACACAGGTCCTGTCACTTCTTCTACCGGTGTAGAAATCGTTTTCTCCTGCTGTAACTGCTTTGCGCCCGGAATCACTTCTCCGTCCGCTCCCTAATTTTGCTGTATCAAACGGAACATCTCATCCAGTCCGGCAATGGTTTTAACGGTGCTAACAATGGGTCATCATCCATCTGCTCACGCATCGTTTCTTCTTTTTTTTTTCCGGCTCTTCCGGCTTTGTAACCGGTCTTTTTGTAATTACATCGCCGTCAACAATTTTCGCCGATGCGCCGGCCTCTCTTCCATTCAAAAGAACCAAAGTATCAACATCCATACCGGCAAACTCTAACAATCCCTTAACGGAATAATAATCATAGGTACAGATTTCGTCTCCGTTTTTGACTTCGTAAAACGAGGATACCACCTCACCATTTGCCTCAACCAGTTTTGGACATAACAGTTTTCTTCCAAACAAAGTCACGGTAATTTCCGCATTACACTCCGGAATCTCTTTAATTAATAATTTTCCGGCACTTCCCTTTGTGGAAGGTCGAATCTGAATCGTATCATTTTCCTCTACTTTATCATTTAAGCTGACTAGTGCCCCGTTTTTCTTTATTTCAGCCACCTCGCCAACTCTGCCCTTCTTTTCACGGGCTTCACCATTTACCGTATAATGAATACTGTCTCCGCGAATCGGGGAATAAATTGTCTTTCGAAAAACCATAACTGACACAGGCATCTAACACCGATACCTTGCCATTATCGTATAATTTCACACGCTGCTCATTTACCATTACATGAATAAAATTATTTTTCTGTTCATAATAAGTCATGCAGATACCAAGCGGTGTCACCAATGTGGAATCTTTTGCGGATTCCCTCCTGCTCAAACTGAACCTGTGAGAGCACCTCTGCGCCACGTATTGCCACACGTTCATTCGGCGCCCCCAGAAAATGTGCGAGGCTCTCGGTAAATCCCTCATGCTTACCGCCTCCGCCAACAACAAATACCGCGCTGACACACTGACCGCCATTCAATTCCAAAATGCGGTCGGCAATATTTTTGGTAATATTTTTCACAGCGTCCTCCGATATCTGCGCGATATCTTCCTTTGTGACCTGAATTTTACTTCCGAATATATCCTTAAAAGAAACACTCTTCTTACGTTCGCGTGCTCTTTTTATGTACTCGGCGGTTTCGAAATCCGTCAAATACTTCTTCGCAATTGCCTCTGTCACTTCATCACCGGCAAGCGGAATCATGCCAAATGCAATAATACTTCCGTCTTTTACAATCGAAATATCACTTGTTCCGGCTCCAACATCCACAAGCGCAATGTTCAAAAGACGGAATTTTTCCGGGATTGCCATATTAATCGCGACAATTGGCTCAAGTGTCAAACTTGCCACATGCAGTCCCGCTAACTCAACTGCCGAATACAAACCATCCACAACCTCTTCGGGCAAAAAGTTGCAATCAGCTCTACCTCGATGTAATTAGCCATATGCATCTCAATCATTTCCATCGGGTAGCCATTCAAATAATATTTTACAATCGAATAGCCGACACAGAAAAATTTCTTTCCGCTGTCGATCTGCTCTTTTCTTATTTCATCATAAGCCTGTTCCACGCCCATCATGTCCAGAGAACGAATATGGTCTTCAGTCACCTTTGTCTCTGAATTAAACTGGTAGCGGGCTTTGACACGCTTTGTCTTTAATACTCTGCCGGCGGCCACCGCAATGCTGACGTCTGACAAAGGTTCTCTCACACGCTTTTCCAAACGCTCTTTGACTTTATAAATCGTATCTGCTACGGTCGGTATATCGTGAATCTGTCCATCGATCACGGCACGCGTCGTATGCTCAATCGATTCCTGAGCAACCACAACAAAACGGTCTGTACCAATCCGGTAGCCAACCGTTCCCACAATGCTTCTTGTTCCGATATCCAATCCAAATACAAGTTTATTGTCTTCTGCGTTCATCATTCTCACCTTGTTTCCTCATCAATGATTCTACTTATCCACTATTCTATCACAAATTTGTCTTTCTGACTAGTAATTCTTCGATTCTTTCTTGCAGCTTTTGCATGTTTCCATTATTCACAAGTAACGCATCACATCGTTTTTCCCATTCTTTATCCGATAATTGCACTCTCATAATGGATTCTGTTTTTTCGCGGGAGTATCCTCTCGATTCCATAAGCCTCTGAATCCTTAGTTCTTTGTCTGTCACAACCGCCCAGATTGTATCGCAGAGTGTGTCACATCCGGTTTCAAATAAAATTGCCGTTTCTAAGCAGACAACCGGCTCATCCTTCCATTCATTTAATTGCTTACAAATCTGTTCTTTTTTACAAAGGGATGTACAATGGCATTTAGCCGCTCTCTGCCGTTGTCATCGCGATAGATTTTATCCGCAAGCAAAGGACGCAGAATCTGTCCATCCTCCTCCTGTGATGTCAGCACCAAATGTATCACAAATCTTTTGATAAGGCTCCGTCCCCGGTTTCATTGCGTCATGACCGAGGGCATCCGCCTCAATAATCTTTTGCCCCGTATTTTTCTTCCAGTAGATTTAACACCGTTGATTTACCACAGCCTACGCCGCCAGTAATACCAATTACCATTTTCTCCTTGGTTTTATTTTTTGCCTCATACCAATTTATTCCCTGCTTCACCTCTGCAATCAAAGGCACTGCCAAATCGCGTGCATGAACCATTTCTGTTTCCAAAATCTGTTTTACTTCATCAATTTCATCCTTGTATGTCTCAATCAAAAGTTCATCATGAATCTGCAAAATCAGACGGGATTTGTAATTGCCTTCTTTTAATTTCTTGTGCACACGTATCATCGCAATTTTAATAATATCCGCCGCCGTTCCCTGTATCGGAGAATTCATCGCAATGCGTTCACCAAACTGGCGCTGCATAAAGTTTTTCGACGCAAATTCCGGAATTGGGCGGATTCTTCCAAACAAAGATGTCACATAGCCTTTCTGTTTGCCCCTGCTCCACCAGTTCGTCCATAAATCGCTTCACATCCGGATACGTTTCAAAATAATCCTCAATATACTTTTCAGCCTGTTTTTTGAAATATTCAAATCGCGCGACAGACCAAATCCGCTGATTCCGTATACAATTCCAAAATTAACTGCTTTTGCATTCCGCCTTTGCAGTTCTGTCACCTCTTCATAAGGTGTATGGAATACAAGTGTCGCCGTTGTTCGGTGAATGTCCGCATTTTCCCGGTAAGCTTCAATCAAAGTTTCATCTTCCGACATATGTGCCAACACTCTTAATTCAATCTGTGAGTAATCGGCATCTAAGAAAACATATCCTCCTCGCGGAACAAAACCTTCCGGATTTGTCTGCCAAGTTCCATACGAATCGGAATGTTTTGCAAATTCGGCTCAGTACTGCTCAAACGTCCGGTTGCCGTCACATTCTGATTAAATGTTGTGTGGATTCTGCCATCCTTTTTTCATCGATATCGCTCTCCAGTCCATCTGCATAGGTAGATTTTAACTTCGTGAGTCGGCGGTACTCCAGAATCATCTCCACAATCGGATCCTCAAAACGGAGTTTTTTCAAGAACTTCTGCTGAAGTGGAATATCCGTTTTTGTTTTCTTGCCATAAGGCATATGCATTTTTTCAAACAAAATTACACCTAACTGTTTCGGTGAATTAATGTTAAATGACTCGCCGGCACGCTCATAAATATCCGCTTCCAGCTCAGAAATGCGCTCACCAAGTTTGGCTCCGTATTCATGTAATGCCTGTTTCTCTACTAAAATTCCCACTTTTTCCATGTCATAAAGGGTAAATAAAAGCGGCATCTCAATCTGTTCAAACAACGACTGCATTTTTTGCTTTTTCAATTCTTTGGAAAGATTCGGATACGCAAGTACATTTACCAGTGCGCAGTAGCTAAAGTAGCGCACCGCCTCGTCTTCTTTTTCTAAAAAGGCAGTTTCTTCCGGCTGTTTGCCAAAAACTGTTCGTACGGGTGCATCAAAACAGAGGCATAGTTTTCCGAAATCTCTTCTTCTCCAAACTTTTTCTGAACCGGACTTAACAAGTACGCACCAGATTCGTATCATAGGAGTTTTCCGGTTTTGCATCCGGGAAGAAATCTAACTGGCTCTTTAAATCATTGGCAACTAATGTGTGTGTTTTCAAAAGATTACTGATTTCACTTGTAATATCGTATTCAGACAAATCATCGCCTACTTTGCAAAAGGCAATCTTTTCTTTTGAAAATGCAACTGCCATACCCAAAAAGTCTTCCATCTGTCTCCGTCATAAATAACGTCATCTGTCCGCTGGCACTCGTTGTCACTGCAAAGCATCCTTCCGAAATACAGCCTTTACCGCTACCGGCTCTTTCTTTTCGATTGTCTGCACAAAGGAAAGCCAGTCTTTTTTGTCTCAATTACCTGAAAATATTTTTCCAGTTTTTATCTCTGCCGGTGTCCTCTGAAAATCTCTTTAAAATGGATTTTAAATCCAAAAGACTGAATCAGCCTGGTACGCTTTTTCGTTAAACATATCCTCAAACGTACACTCCGAAAGCGCCACTCCTAATTTGCAGTTCGTCCTTATGGTCGCTAAATCTTTACTCATTTTTGCCATGTCTACATGGTTTTTCAGTGCCTCTTTCGCACGGTTTGGTGTTACTTCTTCCACATGCTCAATCGCATTTTCAACTGTACCAAACATCGTCAGAATTTTAACTGCTGTCTTCTCGCCAATTCCCGGAACACCCGGTATATTATCCGAGGCGTCTCCCATCAGCCCTTTGAGGTCAATAATCTGGGATGGCGTAACACTGTATTTATCAATTACCGCGTTGTATGATAGTCTTCGACAACCGTCTTGCCACGACTCGTTTTCGGAATGCGGACCAAAATAGTATCCGTCGCTAACTGCAAAGAATCGCGGTCACCGGATACAATCGAAACAAGATATCCTTCCTGCTCTCCTTTTTTTTTTCGCCATGGTACCTAAGATGTCGTCCGCCTCAATGCCCTCTTCCGCATAAATACGGATATTCATCGCTTGAAGGAGATTTCGGATTACCGGTACCGCCACTCAATTCTGCCGGCATCGGTTTCCTTTTTCCTTTGTATTCTCCGTACATTTTATGGCGGAAAGTCGGTGCTTTTTCATCAAACGCTACCAAAGCAAATGCGATGGTTCTTCTTCGTCTAATATTTTAAACAAAATATTTAAAAATCCGTAAATCGCATTTGTATGCAAGCCCTCGCGGTTTGTCAAATCCGGCACGCCATAAAAGGCGCGGTTCAATATGCTGTTTCCATCAATCAGTACAAGTTTGTTTTCCAATTTTTTGACCTCTTTATTTTTTGATTTTTATTTTCCGTTTGCTTGTGTAACCACTCATAGCGTTTTCTTTTTTTGCTGTAATATGCTTTCACACGGATATAATATGTTCCTTTTTTTGAGTCCACATACCTCAAAACGGTTTCCGTTCAATATATATTTTTGTGTTTTTTTTCGCAGCTGAAGGAAGATGCCGTCGAAACTTCCATCCGGTACCCATGTACCATTTTGCCACTCGAATAAGTAATCACAAACGATTTCTTGTTTTTTTCTTCAATTTCTGAATTTTCGGTGTCTGTGGCACAATCTTAAAGGTAATGGTTTTCTTTCCGGTAAATTGCCCATTCCTCGGATAACAACCGAGGCTTTTTTCCGATTTGAAGATCGTTCCGGTACACCAATGTATAGTCTCTATTTTTTTCTTTAATTTCACTTTTTACCCACCTTCAACGTCACATTTGGTTTCACCCATCTCCCGGTATAACTCTTTTGTTTTATAATGACAAGTTACCGAGCGAACCGAACGCTTCACAATGGTATAAGAAACTTTTTTCGTTCCCTTGTAATTACCGATTCCCTTTAATCGTAATTGTTGCTTTTCCTAAATTTTTATTATTCTGATAAGATGCCTTTGTAATCTTTTCCGGAATCAAGCACCTCTTTTCCATCCTTAACCGTTTCGTTTCCTTTGATTGCCTTACCTTCATAAGCATATTTCTTTTTTCAAACGAATCATTTTCTTTGTCAAAGTTTTTTCTTAACCGGAACTTTCACACGGATAATCACCGTACGGTACATTGCCGTATTTTCCGGCACATATTTCGCACGATAACCGGAATTTCCATAAACCGGCACAATCGTTCTATCTACCCGCCTAAATCTCCGGCAGACGAATTGAAGAAAGTTTTTTCTTGTTTGAATATACAAAACTTCCAAGTGTCACTTTCGGAATTTTCGGAATTAGTTTTGGCACATAGGTCGTTGTCTGTCCTGCCAGATAACCGGAATATTTCTTTGCTTTCACCTGGCAGATTAAACGATATCCGATATCTTCTTTCGTCACTTTGTAGGTAAGCCCGGTTGCTCCTTTAATTCTTTGCCGCTCCGTCAATGGTCGTGACATCATCTTCTTCTTTTGCATTTGTCGCAAATTTGTGGATGGCATCCAACTCATATGTGCCATCGTCATCGCTGTCATCTTCTTCGTCATCATCCTCATCGTCATCCGCTTCCAAATCGTCTTCTTCGGCTCCGCCTGTCTCATCTAACACGGACTCAAAACTCTCTGCATCCTCTGTTTTTCACACGGTACCACTGATAGGACAATTCGCCCGGATCCACTGAATCCAGTGATTGTTTTGCGGTAAGTATCTCATCAATTGCCGGTGTTCCGGTTATTTCCACACTTCCGGCAATTGCCATTTTGTCAGTAGTAAAGACTGCACTTTTTGCCACTGCTGATTCATTTCCTGCATCATCTGTCATAAAAAGAATAAATTACATATTCCGTTTCCGCTGCAAGTCCATTAAACGAAAAAATCAGAGGCTTTTGCGCCATCTACTCTTCCATAACCAACAATCCCATAATGTGAAGTCACACGCGACAATATAAATTTCGTTGTCATACCACCGCTTTCTTTCTCTGCCCCTTCGCCTAACGCCTTTGGCAGTACCCATAATAAAATTTACCCGGTTCATTTCCGGTAATCAATCCGGAAGAAGTTGTATCGGTATTACTATCAAAACCGGAAACCGATGTAATCTGTGGTGCTGTAAAAATCAGCCACAATCGTAATTGTTTTCTTTGTCGTATCAATCGCATTCTTTGTCGCATCAGCCTGTTTCGATGCTAAATAATAAGCAATCTCATTTTTTTTCCTTCTGTCAATGTCACAGACATCGTATCTGCCCAATTTGCATCCATCGAAGCCTGACTACTGATTCGATAACCCGCCGGTGCTTCTACCTCTACCTTATCGTCTGTCAATCCTGTCCGGTCTGCAATATTAATTGTATCTTTTTCCGTCTTTGCTACCGCATTCGTGTGATAAGCGCGAATTTCATAAGTCGGAGCATTTTTTTGCCGCCTGATAAGAAATATTCTGTTTCTCATCACTGCTTCTTTCGTCCTTTAACACAAACTGCTGTTTTCCGGCGGTCTCCGACGAAATTGTAAGTGTAACTCCATCCGGCAAATCCTTTTCATCGGATACTGCGTAATGCACATCTCTGATAAATGTACGCTTCTGTCCATAATACTTCCACAAGCCGGAAAATGGTGTTACCGTAAACATACCGACGTACTCAAACCCACGAGTCACAAATTTTTTTCTACGGAATTACTGGAATCCAAATAAATTGACGTCAAACATTTGTCACAAACTTAGTCATATTTTTTACTGTTGCATTTTGGGTATTTCGATGCAGTAAAATGATGTGTTTTTTTCATCACCGAACTCGATTTCAAAAAAGTATGTATAATACGGTATTTTGTTGGTGTTTGTGCCATTGATAATCGGGTCGTCAAAGGTCACATCAATGTGATACCACTTACCGGAAAGTTTCACCATATTCCATGCGTGCCCGACACCACCGCTTGAACCGGTCACAAAGCGGCACGGAATTTTAAGTTTACGCATCACCATCTGAAAAGCATGCGAATAGCCATCACACACTGCTACTTTTTTCAGCAGTGCTCCTTTTGCCGTGGGATACACTCGGTACATATCCGCGCTTCAGACTGTAATAATCATATTTCACATTTCGAATCATCCAGTTATGTACAACCTGTACTTTTTGATAATTCGTCATATCTTTTTAATAACCGATTTAATAATCTGGTTTACCCGCTTTCCAACTGCTTTTCCGTACACCGTTACTTTGTACTGATATTTTTGCCACCGGCAGATGCCTGGATTGTCGTGGTTCCTTTCTTTTTTTTGCGCGGATTTTACCACTTTTTGTAACAGATACCACACTCTTTTTTCTTACTCTTATATGTCACCGTATTGATGCAGTTGAGCAGCGGTATCGTATCGGTATCTCCCGCAAGAAGATAAATGTGGGAAGATGCAAATTTAATTTTGTTTGTCGTCGTAACGGCAATTCCTTTTTTCTCGGCATACGAATACGCCTTACTTGATTTCGGTGCTGCAAAATTTAAAATTTCCCCACAATCATAAAGGATGTTGTCTTTCAATGTGACGGTTTCTTTTGGAAAAGAAATCACACGAAGCGACGAACATTTAGCAAACGCATACTTTTCGATTGTCGTTACACTTGACGGGAGAATAATTTTCTTCACCTTTGAATTATTATAAAAAGCAAGCGAAGAAACCACCGTTACCGTATTTGGTACGGTTACGGTCGTATCGCTTCCCCGATAAGAAATCAATCTGCCGTTTTCAATCAAAAAATCCGAATTTTCGTAGGTGCTTTGCTGTCGCTGTTTTCTGTCGTTACCTCACCCGAAACAACAGAGAAAGATGCCGGCATGCGCTCTCCTAAGATTTCTCTCAAAATCGAAACCAGCACATCGGTATCTGACTGGCTTCCGTAAATTCTCGCATACTCGTCCTTTGTCACCTCATAGCGGGCGTCATCCAGATAAACATAATAATGCGTCACCTCTGCCGCCCTGCTGTTTTTACAAAATACAGGCAAAAGCATACCGCATAACATTAATATAACAACAATTCCTCCGATTCTCCGGATTTTCTGATTTGTATTCATGCTAACCTCTTTTCCAATGCCTCCACAACAATTTCAAGGACTTTAATCCTTGCGTATAATTTGAATTTGCCTCAATAATATGCCATGGGGCTTCTGTCGTCGATGTGCGTAACATCATCTCATCGACTGCTTTTTTCGTAATCATCCCATTTGTCACGGTTACGCCAGTCTTCATCTGTAATTTTCCACTGTTTTTCCGGCGTTTCCATACGCCGCTTAAAAGCGTTTTTCCTGCTCATCTTTGTCGATATGCATCCAGAATTTCAAAACAATGGTACCGGATTTTACCAAATGGGCTTCCATATCATTAATTTCCTGATAAGCACGTTTCCATTCTTCCTCCGTGGCAAAACCTTCCACACGCTCAACTAACACTCTTCCATACCGGGTGCGGTCAAAATTGCCATGTGTCCGTCCTTTGGAAAATGATTCCAGAACCGCCACAAATAATGATGTGCTTTTTTCGATATCATTTGGCGAAGCAATTGGCACCACTTCATAACCACGCGCATCCATACACTGGGTAATGCGCTTAATGGCACCGCCTTTTCCACCGGCATCCCAGACCTTCAAATGCAAGCACTACAGGCACACGCTGTAAATACATCTGATTGTGAAGTTTCTCCATCCGCTTTTGCAAATCTTTTTCTTTTTCTTATATTCCTCAGGCGTCAAAGAGAGCGTCAAATCTACACCTTTCAACACACTGTTTTGAAGATATGCATCTGTATCCTCACTTTTAGAATCCGTTTCCGGATTCCCTTTTTTCTGATTCTTCTCTACCGCCTGCTCCAGCCGGTTTACAATCGTCGTTAAAATTTTATCTACTGCAAATTTTTTTGTCCATTGCCTCGACAATTGTCCACGGTGCATTGGCCGTATCGGTCTGTACCAAAGATAGTATCAAATTGTGAGAAACATTTGTCATAATTTCATTATTTTTCCAATCTTTTTTTCTTTAACACGCCGACTCGTGTCCTCACTGCTCTCCAAATGATTCAATCGTTTTTCTGCTCCTTTTTCGTAATAGCAAGAAAAAACTTAATCAAAAACAACCCCATCGTCGGTAAACTGCTTTTCGTACCGGCAGATTTCGTCCGCCTGTAAAACATCCGAAATCCCTGATACCAGCTGTGGTCAAAAATATGAATTCTTCCTTTTGCCGGCATTTTCGTCGCATAACGCCATAAATACGGATGTCTCTTATCCTCTTTGGTTTCCTTCTCCATCGTAAAAACCTGAAAACCTCTTGGGTCAAGAGGACGAATCATCCGTCCAATCATTGTTCCTTTTCCGGACGCAGAAAACCCCTCAAACACAATAACAATCGGAATCCCCATACTCCGGCACTGCCCGCCGCAGTTCTCCCATACGAATTTCTAAATGCGCCATTTCTCATCATAGTCTTTGCGAACTTCTTTTCGCTCCATCATTACCTTATCAAGCATACGTAACACCCTTTTCACTATCTTCTTGGTCTCAGACGGGCCACAAGCAGTGGTACTTCGGCAAGGGCCTGGACGGGTTTACCCCTATGGGCCCCTGCATCGTCACCAAGGACGAATTTGCCCAGCCCCCGGCCCAGGCTATCCGCACCTGGGTCAACGGGGGAGCTCCGCCAGGAGGCGGTGACCGATGCGCTGATTTTCGGCATCGCCCACGTGATCTGTGAGCTCTCCCAGGGGATGACCCTCCAGGCGGGGACCATCATCGCCACCGGCACCCCTGCAGGGGTGGGGATGGGCTTTGACCCACCCAAGTTTTTTGCAGAAAGGCGACGTGGTCCGGTGCCAGGTCGAAGGCATCGGCGTGCTGGAAAATACGGTGGAATAAAAATGAGCGCTCCAGGTTCCCGTGGGAATCTGGAGCGCTTTTGTTCGTTCAAAGGATTTCCTCCAGGCACAGATCCAAAGCTCCGTAGGGGCGCTTCGTGAAGCGCCCCTACAGGGGAAGGATGCGCAGGCTTTGCCATTGGCGGGGTGGGTCAGAGGGGAAGGTCCTCAGCGAGTAGGTCATCCTGAGCCTTCTCCAGGCGGAGGCGGCCTTCTTCTGCCTGGGCCAGAAGGGCGGCCAAGTCCGCTTCCAAGTGCTGCTGATGCTGGACCGTCTCGTCCGCTGCGGATTGCAGCAGCTCAACGGTAGAAAAATCACGGACCATTTGACTTTTTTCAGCCAGGTGCAGGGCGGTTTGCGCACTCTCCAAAACGGTGTGGCATTGGGTGCAGAGGTCCATAATGGCCTGGACCAAGGCAGTTTCCCGGCTGAGGGTTTCTTCCAAAAGGGAGAGCTGTCGGCTCTGAAGGAGGTTGGCGGCCTTCAGGGCCTTGCGCCGGGCCTCACGGGCGGCGGGTAAGGTCTCTTCCAGACCGGCCAGATCCTCCAACTGCCGCTTGGTGTGGTGGAGGCTGGCCTGGGCGCCCGCCAGCTCCCAGTTGGCCTGGTCATAGGCGGCCTTGGCGGCTTTTAGATCCTTCTGGGCTGCCTCGTGCCGGGCAGCTTTTCCCCCAGCGATGGTGTAGAGAAAGCCCAGGGCCCCGCCGGATTCCAGGTCGGAGACGGCTTTTTCGGCCTCGTCCTTGGCCTGCTTGCAGGCGTCTGCCTGGGCGGAGAGGGTCTCGCACTGGTGGGTGAGCTGCTCCAGTTCTTCCTCCAGGGATTTCTTCTTAACGGCCTGTTCCCGGAGCTGCCGGAAATGGGAGAGGTCGGCGTTGGGATACGGCATAAAAGCTCCTTTCTGTCATGGCTGGGCGGAGAGCACCAGGTCAGTCCAGGCCTGCCGGAGGGCCTGGTGCTTGGCGTCTGCCTCCTGTTTTTGGGCGCGGAGGTCGGCCAGAAGGGCGTCCAGCTGGGTTTTGGTCTGCTGGGCCTGGTCGAGGGAGTCGGAGATCTGATCCAAAACGGCCCAGTCGGTGAAGAGGTTATCCAGGAAGTGATCCACCAGGCGCAGGCCGCCGTCCATGGTGAAGGAGAGGTCGATCTTCATGGCCACGTCGGCCAGCTCCTGCTGAAAGGCGCGGAGCTGCTCCTGGAGGCGGGCCACCTGCTCCTGGGCCTTGTCTAAGGCGTCGTACTTGAAGACGTCCGACAGGATGCCGCCTCCCAAAAGGTCCCACTGGCCCCAGTCCTGGGCGCTGTCCAGGTTGCTGAGGACTTCCTCCAGGGTGTCCAGGGCGGGCTCCCCTGCGGCGATGGCCTCCTGGAGCTCCTTGCTCCGGCTGGCCACGCCGGCCAGTTCCTCTTCCTGGCGGAGAATTTGAAGGCCCACAGGGGAGCCGGCAGCCTTCAGGGCCTCCGCCTTGGCCTGGAGGGCCTGGTCAAATTCCACCTGGCAGGCGTCCAGGGCCTCTAACTCTCCCTGAAGACGCAGCACTTCCCCCTGGGTCTGGCCCAGCTCCCAGCGGGCGGTCTCGTAGCTGGACCGGGCGGCAGTGGCCTCCCGGCGCTCCTGGGCCAGCTTCTCCTCCATTTTTCCGGTGGCGTTGTAGAAAAAGGCTTTCAGGGTGCGGCCTTCCAGGCGGTCCACGTCGGCCTGCTCAGACTGCTTCTTTTGTTCCAGCTCCTTCAGGGCTTTTTTCCTGGCTGGCCTGCTGGGCCAGCAGGGCCTGAAGGTCTTCCTCCAGCTGGCTCCGTTGGGCCAGCCGGGTTTGCAGGGTACGCAGGGTGTTGTTTTCTGCCATGACAGCCTCCTTTGATTAGGTTACCTTCATTATAGAAGATGGGCGGGAAAAGGGCAATGACAAAGGATGATTAAAAAGGGAGCCAACCGTTCGGTTGACTCCCTTTGTGCGTGATTGAAAAGAAAAAGTAGGGGTCTTAATTAGCAGATGCCCTGAGCCATCATAGCATCAGCAACCTTCTTGAAGCCGGCGATGTTGCCGCCAGCGACCAGGTTGTAGCCCAGGCCATACTCTTCAGCAGCCTCAGCGGAGACCTTGTGGATGTTGATCATCATCTTCTGCAGCTGAGCATCAACCTCTTCCTCGGTCCAGGACAGACGCTCGGAGTTCTGGGACATTTCCATAGCGGAAACGCCAACGCCGCCTGCGTTAACTGCCTTGGAGGGAGCAACGATCAGGTTGGTCTCGTTCATGAGATAAGCCAGAGCATCGTTGGTGGTGGGCATGTTAGCAACTTCGATATAGTACTTAGCACCGCAGGTAGCGATCTTCTTGGCCTGCTCCATGTTGACATCGTTCTGCATAGCGGAAGGCATCACGATGTCGCACCTTGGTGCCCCAGGGCTTCTGGCCGGGGAAGAACTCAACGCCGAACTTGTCAGCATAATCCTTAACGACGTTACGGCCGGAAGCGCGCATCTCCAGCAGGTACTCGACCTCTCTTCGGTGCACACGCCCTCGGGGTCGTACACATAGCCGTCGGGGCCGGAGAGGGTGATGACCTTAGCGCCCAGCTGCATCGCCTTCTTGCAGATGCCCCAGGTAACGTTGCCGAAACCAGCAGCAGCAATGGTCTTGCCCTCGATGGACTCGCCCTCGTGCTTCAGGACCTCAACAGTGTAATACACAGCGCCGTAACCGGTGGCCTCGGGACGAGCCAGGGAGCCGCCATAGGACAGGCCCTTGCCGGTGAGCACGCCGTTCTCGAAGCAGCCCTTCAGGCGGCGATACTGACCATACAGGAAGCCGATCTCACGGCCGCCAACACCCATGTCGCCGGCGGGCACGTCCACGTCGGGCCCGATGTAGCGGTACAGGGCCTGCATGAAGCTCTGGCAGAAGCGCATGACCTCCGCGTCGGACTTGCCGGTGGGGTCGAAGTCGCTGCCGCCCTTGCCGCCGCCGATGGGCAGACCGGTCAGGGAGTTCTTGAAGATCTGCTCAAAGCCCAGGAACTTGATGATGCCGGGATACACGTTCTTCTGGAACCGCAGTCCGCCCTTGTAGGGGCCGATGGCGCCGTTGAACTGGCAGCGGTAGCCGATGTTGGTGTGGGTCTTGCCAGCGTCGTCAGTCCAGACAACACGGAAGGTGAACATACGCTCGGGCTCCACCATACGGCCCAGCAGGTCAACTGCCTCATACTCGGGGTGAGCGTCCACAACGGGGCTCAGAGAGCTCAGGACCTCTTCGACGGTCTGCACGAACTCGGGCTCGCTGCCGTGCTTTTTTCTTAACGGTTTCAATAACGCTTTCGATATAAGCATTCATGATGTTTTGGCTCCTTCGTTGATAATTTATTTTTACCTGACGACCGCAGGCGAAAATACAAGGAATGATGCAGAATGAGAAATAGGAGAAACAGCAATCTTTTCACAAAATCCCATTTGCAAGTGAAAGTATAGCACGTCGCACCTCTAAATGCAACAATTATTTTGAAAAAAATCCGATAAAATTTGCGGCATCCCACAAAATTCAGAACAAAGGACGGAGATGAAAGTCGTGGAGCGGGAAGTTGCAAAAAGGCGCCGGATCTACCGCAGCGCCTTTTTCGCATTCCAACAAAATGGTGGAAATGATTCACTTACTTCCGCAGGATGGTGTGGTTGGCAGCCAGGCGGAGGGGTTCGATGATGATGAGGGTAATGACGGCGGCCACACCCACCTGGAGCAAATTGCCGGGGATGGAGGTGACGGGCACGATCCAGTTGCCGTAAATGATGCCCTCGGCCACATAGTAACCGCCGATCTTGATGGCGCAGGCCAGGACCATGGCCAGGATGTAGAAGGGGAAGGATTTCTTCTTTTTCGGTGACAGCGCCCACCACCAGGCCCATGCAGCCCACGATGATCAGGGTGAAAGGGGCCCAGGCGGTCCAGCCGGACAGCAGGTCAAACAGGGCCATGCCGATGCCGCCGGCGATCATGCCGGTGCGCTTGCCAAAGAGGATGGCAGCCACGAAGAGGGGGACGTTCCCCAGGTGGATGAGCCCGCCGTTGGGGGCGAAGGGAAGGCGGATATTCACCACAGCGGTGAACACGTAGACCAGCACCAGGCAGATGGCGGTGATGGCGAGGTCTTTTACCCGGGACGAAGTGGTGGCGCCCGGCGTGGCAGTTTTGGTGGTCATGGAGAAGTGCCTCCTTTGATGGTTTCTTGATGCGCTTAGATTACCACAAAACTGGCCTTATAAAAAATTGCCAAATCGAAAGTTTTTAGCAAGGTCAGAAATTGACGGGGGCGGGCGGCGCCTCCAGGCCAGATGGGCGGGCTGGTTGTCATCTGGCCTGCTTTCTGGTATGATGACGGAAAGAACACAGGAAAAGAAAGGAGCCTTTGCCATGCCGGAACAAGCCAATCCCTCTCTGCTGGCGCGCCTGGAGGCCCACCACGCCCAGGGATATCTCTCCCTGCACATGCCGGGGCACAAGGAAAATATTGCGCTGGCCCCTACCTAAAAACCTTAGGGGCCCAGCTGGATATCACGGAGCTGCAAACCTTTGACGACCTCCACGGCCCCTCGGGGGTCCTGGCCAAAACCATGGACCGGGCGGCGGCCCTCTGGGGCAGCCGGAAGAGCTACCCAGGTCAACGGCAGCACCGGCGGCCTGCTGGCGGCCATCCGGGCGGCCACCCGACGGGGGGACAAGATCCTGGTGGCCCGCCACTGCCACAAGGCCATCTACCATGCCATGGAGCTCTGCGGCCTGGATCCCGTCTTCCTGCTGCCCTCCGTGGAAGAGACCTTCGGCATTGCCGGTTCCCTCACGCCGGACCAGGTAGCCCGGGCCCTGGAGGAGCACCCCCGATGTGAAGCTCATCGTCTACCCCAGCCCCACCTATGACGGGGTGGTCAGCGACACGGCGGGGATCTGCGCGGTGGCCCACGAGGGGGGGGATCCCCGTCCTGGTGGACGAGGCCCACGGGGCCCACCTGGGCTTCCACCCGGCCTTTCCCCCGGTGCCATGTCCCAGGGGGCGGACCTGGCAGTGGCCAGCCTTCATAAAACCCTCCCCAGCCTGACCCAGACCGCCATCCTCCACGCCAGCGGCCGGCTGGTGCCCATCCCCAGGTGGCCCGGCAGACGGGGATCTTCCAATCCAGCAGCCCCTCCTATCTCCTCATGGCCTCCATGGACAGCTGCATCGGCCTGCTGGAGGCGCGGAAGGACGAGCTTTTCAGCGCCTGGGTCCGGCGACTGGCGGAGTTTGACCGGGCCGTCCAGGGCTTGCAGCACCTGCGCCTGCTGGGTCACGGCACCGGGACGGAGGGGGCCTTCTTCGCCCTGGACCCTCCAAAATCTTGATCTCCACCCGCCACAGCGCCCTGACCGGAGTGGAACTGAAGGACATTCTGTACCGGGACTACAAGATCGAGCTGGAAATGGCCCTGGACCACTACGCCGTGGCCATGACCGGCCTGGGCACCGACGATGCCATGCCCGCCCGCCTGGCCCAGGCCCTGTTGGAGCTGGAT
>VOFD01001586.1_pt1 | contig 22792 bp, 21 predicted proteins | sample 5384101 | NCBI WGS metagenome assembly VOFD01 (sample SAMN12384723, study PRJNA508395) | human gut metagenome | isolation source: healthy gut C | host: Homo sapiens
GCTCCGGAACAATTCCACGCTGCAGTAGCATATTCCTTACGGCTGCATTATTGTCCACGTGTTCACGGGTGATTTGCTCTTGCCCGTGCAAATCTTTTTGCTGCACATTCACGGAAGTCATTTCCGCAGCAAAATCCTTGGCTTTGATGCTGATTGTCGGAAGGAAGTCTGCCAAAGGCCGATTGTCGGGAGCACCCAGTTTGCGCTTCAGCAGTGCCGTGTCCAAATGGAATAAAGCCTTGTCGCCTTTGGAACGGATGATGCCGAAGCCTTTGCTGTCTACTCCACGTTCGTATAGAATGCCTGACAAGCGGTTTTCCGTTTCTGCCAATTTGTTGCGTGCCATAACACGCTCGTGTTCCAATATCCGCTTCTGTACAAGCTCAGCCCTGCGTGTCTGCACCGCAAAATAGTTCTGTGCGAATGCTACTTGCGGTTTGCGTGGATCTCCATTTTGCGCGACAAGATAGCAGGCATAGCGCGTCAATATATAGTCATTGACCTCACGCTGAGCACCTTTTGCCAAGTTTATCATTTTGCTGACATCAGCAAAATGATATGCCGTTTCTTGCCCTGCATTCTCACATGCAGTTTTTGCTTTCTCTATGATATTCTCAAAGTTACGCCATTGAGCATAACCCAGCAAAGTAGAGAGTTCTCTTGCGCTCCAGCATTCCACACCCTCATATTCGTTGGCGATGGATTCAAACTGGCGGAACAGTTCTATGATTTCTTCGGCTTTCATTGCTTTTTGATTTTGCGGATTAATATACTCTTATATACGGAATGCACAAATTCACCATTTGGACCAAGGTAATATGTCTTTTTGTTGCCTCTTCCTTTTAGGACAGCATTTTCATTTGTTTTACCTCCACCTTGTCCTGTAGGGATATCAGTAGCCCGGTCTATTTCTTTATAATCATTGTATTTCTTCGTGTCTGGACACAAATCATGACACCCAAGTTGCGTTAATCCTAAAATCTCAAACTGCTCAGGATTATACTTGTCTAAGAATGTTATTGGGACACCCATGGCACCATTATAATCCATAGGAATATCCTCTGTCTTATTCACATTGATGGCATCAAAATTATCATATATAGGATATTCTTCTGGAGAATATGTTTTGTAAAGTATTAAATCTTCGTGGCGTTCTTTATAGTCTAGATTTGTAAACCATCTAACACCTTTCACCCGAATAAATTTCCTACCAGTTTCATCAATGCCACATCCAGCGGCATTCAGTTCATAATCATTGGGTACCCAAAATTTTCTATCACCGCTATGTATACTTGCTCCTAGCCACATCTTATTCTGCATAATCAGAGGAAATATTTCTTTGGTGGAAACAGCATTTTGATTACCTATAATCAAGAACTTCTTATCGTACTCCATCAATTGCTCCACGTATTCCCGGAACAAGGAAAACGGCGGATTGGTCACCACAATATCCGCTTCTTTTAGTAATTCGATGCATTCTTTGCTACGAAAATCCCCATCGCCTTTTAGCGGGCGCACACCTATCTCTTCTGCATTCGGTATATGGTCTCCATTCTTATCGCCTTCATAAACCAAGTAAACGGCTTGTTCGCTCTTGTTTTGGCTGAACAAGTCAATGTCCTGATTCTTATAGCAGGTGGTAATCAGTTTCTTCAATCCAAGGAACTCAAAGTTATAAGCGAAATAAGTGAAGAAATTGCTTATACGCGGGTCATCACAATTGCATAACACGGTCTTACCGCGAAAATGTTCACGGTAATGCCGCAACTCGTTGTTGATGTCTTCCAGTTGCGTATAAAACTCGTCTTTCTTGGCTTTTTTTTGCCTTGTTTAGATTCCTATTAGCCATATCATTTAATCAAATTTACTCTTGTTAATCAAATCTTTTGTATTCGTTTCCAAAATTTCTGTTCTCTTCATCAGCATTTCTAGTGAAGGTTAGGTCGCATTGGAACATCAATGTGAAACGTGTTTAACCAACCGTTTCCTCAATTTCCCTTACTCTATCAACTCTATTTTTAATTGATGTATTTGCAAATATAATGATTACCCACCAAAACCTTTCAAGTTTTGACAACAAACTGCTCTTATAATTAGCAATTTGTGTGCTGCCTGTTCTTTTATGGAGGGCGTATCGGGCGTTTTTTAATGTGCTATATCTTACTTTGGGATTTTTTCAATTCTAATTTTTCCTGTATCAAACGGTCGGAAATGGTTTCCAAATCTCTGTCATAGTCGTGAGCCTTTTGACGCAGCCGGTCTATAGCTTCCTCATTGCGGTGAATGTTGAACGTGTCATTCAGCCAAAGGGGGGCCTTTGCGTTGCATCCTCCCCATGGATGTATCTATTTTATCAGTAACCATATCCACAAAGTTGATGCCACTCATGAAATAAGAAAGGTGAATAGGGCCACTGCAACCCTTATGTAGAAATCCTTGTCCTCTGTGGTTAGTTTATCACAGCAAGTTTAACACTCGGTTTAACTGCAAGCCTCCGTGAGCTACGTTTGAGGACTTTTGAAGCTGTCAAAGACCATAAAAAAAGAGAGCTACATCTCTGTAACTCTCTTCTGTTCAAGTGGTGCCACCAGGAATCGAACCGGGGACACAAGGATTTTCAGTCCTTTGCTCTACCAACTGAGCTATGGCACCTTCCGCTTTCGTTTTGCGTGTGCAAAGGTAAGACAAAAAGATGGGCGAGCAAAATTTTCGAAGAAAAATCTGCAAATGTTTTTTTGTTTCGGAAAAAACGCGTATCTTTGCACTCGCAAAACGGAAAGTAGCGCAGTTGGTAGCGCACTACGTTCGGGACGTAGGGGTCGGGCGTTCGAGTCGCCTCTTTCCGACATGCAGGGCTTGGTCTTCCGCACAAGGAGGGCCAAGTTTTTTTATGTCCTTACGGTTGGACGCGGTTCTCCTTGCGGGCCGGCTCAGTGCCCCAGTTTGTAGAAGAACAGGCACGGGTTGTCTGTGTCCGACAGGGTGGACACGGCTGAATGCCACTTCGTAGTTCCACAGGCTTTCCGCTTCAAGGTCGGGGTTGGCCGGTCCGAACATGAACATTTCGCGGAGCAGGGGGTAGCGGAATCCGCGGCTGGCCGTCAGTTTGATGTCGGCGTCGCGGGGCAACAGGAAGGCCAGCCCGGTCTGCGGAATCCACTCCGTGCCCGCCTGTTCGTGGTGGTCCACCCGCACGCCGGCATTGAAGGCCAGCCAGGAGCTGATGCTCTGCCGGAAGTCGACGTAGCCCGCCACTTCGTCTTGCGTCTGGTCCACGATGTCCTCGCGCTTTCCGTCCTGTTCGCCGGCGATGAACTTGTTCCAGGCTTCTCCGCCGAGGCGGTACCAGTCCACGCCCACGGTCAGGCGGTTGCCGGTGAAAAGCTGTGCGCTTTGGTACCAAGAGACGCCCATCATCCTGTCGCGCGAGTGGAAGCGGTAGTCCAGCGGGCTTTCTCCCGCCGTGGCGTTGTATCCGTCGTTAATCTTGTGGCGTCCCCAGTTGTAGAAGAAGCTCAGTGCGCCCGACGAGCGTTCGTACCGGTTTTCCACGGCCACGGACGTCATGCCGCGCGTGATGCTCTGGTCGGCATCGAGCAGGGGCTCGCTCAGGCTTCCCGGCTGCGAGGCGTTGAAGTGGGTGATGTCCACGTCGGCCCGCACGTTCCATTCGTCCGTCAGTTCGTAGCCCAGTTTGGCAAATCCGCCGTATTGTTCGAACTCCATGTCGGGGCGGTGGCCGTCGGTGCGGTTGTACGATGCGCTGACGACGCTCGTGAAGCGCCCCTTGCGCACGCGGTTGGTGGCTTCCGTTTGCAGGGTGTTGTAGGAACCGTAGCCCAGGTCGATGTCGGTCTTCACTCCGTCGGCCTGCATCTTCCGGGTGACGATGTTGATGACGCCTCCCATGGCGTTCGAACCGTAGAGCACGGATGCGGGGCCGCGCAGTACCTCGACGCGCTCGGCCGTGGCCGAACGGTAGGCATCGGCTATGGGGTGCCCCATAAGGCCCATGTATTGCGGATGGCCGTCGATGAGCACCATCATCTGTGCGCGTCCCGACATGCCGCGCAGGCTGATGCCTCCGGCGGCTCCTCCCGACACGCCGTAGCCCATGATGCCCCTCGAGGTGACGAAGAGCCCCGGCACTTGTTCCGTGAGCGCGGGCAGCAGCGACGGGTTGTGGGTTTGTTCTATCTCCTTGCGGCCGATGACGGACACGGTGAGGGGCAGGTGGCGTATGTCGGTTTCGTTTCGTGTGCCGGTGTCTGGAAACGCTGTCGCTGCTGTGGAAATTCCTGGCCGGCCGCGAGGGGAGCGGGGAGGTGTCCGTGGACTTCGCGCTCGACGCCTACAACCTTTTGTTGGGCTTGCGCTCCGGACCGTCCGGGCGTCCCGATCGGCACGACATGGCCTCGTGGATGCGGCGCTGGCCGGACGGCATGAACGCGGCGGTGATGGAAGTGCGCAAGGCGAACAAGCGGCGCATCATGGAACTGCTGGTCCAGAAAATAGAACGGCGGCAGTCTGTGGCGGCTTCGCGCTACGTCTTTCCGCCCGGCATCGGGGCGGAGGAGAAGATGGCCATGGTGGAGCATTGGTGGCAAGACTACCGTTTCCATCTGGCCATGGCCGTGAAGACGCCGGCCGAACTGAACCGGATGTTGGCCGACTCTCTGGACGAAGAGACGATGCGGCTCTATCGCCGCGCCCACCATAAGGGCATTCCCATTTTCGTCACTCCTTATTATCTTTCTTTGCTGAACCCCACCGGAACGGGCTACGACGACACGGCCATACGCAGCTATGTGCTTTATTCGCACGGGTTGGTGGACACTTTCGGACAGATACGCGCATGGGAACGCGAGGACGTGGTGGAGGCGGGCAAGCCCAACGTGGCGGGCTGGCTCCTGCCCGACGGGCACAACATCCATCGCCGCTATCCGGACGTGGCCATCCTGATTCCCGACACGATGGGCCGCGCCTGCGGCGGGCTTTGCGCGTCCTGCCAGCGGATGTACGATTTCCAGAGCAAGCGCTTGAACTTCGAGTTGGAAAGCCTGAAGCCCAAAGAGTCGTGGAACATGCGCCTGAGGCGGCTGATGGAGTATTTCGAGCAGGACACCCAGCTGCGCGACATTCTCATTACGGGAGGCGACGCGCTGATGAGCCGCAATGCTACGTTGCGCCACCTGCTGGAAGCCGTCTACCGCATGGCCGTGCGGAAGCGCGAGGCCAACAAGCTCCGGCCGGACGGGGAGAAGTATGCCGAATTGCAGCGGGTGCGACTCGGCACGCGCCTGCCGGTCTACCTGCCCATGCGGGTCGACGAAGAACTGCTGGACATCCTGCGCCGCTTCCGCGCCCAGGCCGCAACGGCGGGCGTCCGCCAGTTTTTCATACAGACGCACTTCCAGTCGCCGCTGGAGCTGACGCCCGAAGCCCGGGAGGCCTTGCGCCGGATTCAGTCTACGGGCTGGACGGTGACGAACCAATTGGTCTACAACGTGGCGGCCTCGCGCCGCGGGCACACGGCCAAGCTTCGCAAGGTGTTGAACGCCATGGGCGTGATATGTTATTACACCTTCTCCGTGAAGGGCTTCGAGGAGAACTACGATGTGTTTGCGCCCAACGCGCGTTCCATGCAGGAGGCTGCCGAAGAGAAGGCCTTCGGGCGGCTCCGTCCTGAAGAGGAGGAAGAGTTTCTCCGCGATTTCGGCCGGGCGTCTTCCCCGGGTGTCTTCATCCGGGACTTTTGCGCGATGAAGGGTGTGCCTTTCCTGGCCACTGACCGCAACGTGCTTAACTTGCCCGGTATCGGGAAGAGCATGACTTGCCAGCTTGTGGGCATCGCGGCCGACGGACGGCGCATCCTGCGCTTCGACCACGACCGCACGCGCCGTCACAGTCCTGTCATCGACCGGATGGAAGATGTATATATAAAGGAGAGCAAGTCCATCCACCGCTACCTGCTCCAGCTTCGGGACATGGGCGAGGACACGGCGGAGTATGCCGGCATCTGGGAATATACGGAAGGACAGACCGAGCCGCGTTTCCCCTTCTTCGAATATCCGGAGCCGGGCTTCCGCGTCACCTCCCGTTTTACGAATCTGGACATAGAAGGTTGAGGAAGTCCGCTTCGCGCCGAATCGGGAACGGCATTTTGGAGAAAGCGGAGCCGGACGCTTCAGGCATGGCGGCTATAACAGTTGCCGTGCAGCGAATCCGACGAGAGAGGCCACGGAGAAACTGGCCAAAGTGCCTATCAGGACATATTCGGTTATCTTGATTTCTCCGGCATTCTTCAGTTCGCCAAAACGGAAGATGGATTTTGCGGCCAACAGGAACCCGATGCCTTCTATGTGGCCGGTGAAGATGAAAGTCAGGATCAGGGCGCGTTCTAGGTAGCCAATCCATAATCCGGCGTTGGGAAGCGTCGCCTCGCCCTTTGTCCCGTGGGGCATCCACTTCCTGATGAAAAGGCTGATCAGGACGGAGGCCGGCTTGAAAACCGACAGGTATGCGGTGAGGACAATCCATGTCCGGGGATTCGTCCACAGGTCGGTCAAGGTGGCTTCGAAGGGGACTCCGTTGCCGGACAAGCATAGCCATAGTCCGATGATGACCATGAGGTGGGCGAGCTGGTCGACGACGAAAGCCGCCGCGTTTTCCGTCTTTCCCTTTTTCGTATATGCCGTTTTGAAGAAGTCGATGAAGAAGTGGGTGGAAAAGATGACCAATGGAATCGTCCATTCTTTCCATTGTGCGGTAATCAGGTAGGCGGTTACGGCATGAATGAGGCTGTGGAGGCACAGATAGCCGTATTTGCCTGCGCCGGCCTGCTTCTTCCCTTGGCAAATCCGGTCGGTTTGCAAGGGGAAATCCGCCAGGAAATGGGCGAATACGAGTTTGAGCAACAAGTCGTAGTTCATTCCTGTGTCTTTGCCGTGATTAAGTCATGGTAGCGGTTCACGTAATCTTGTATGAGGGTCTCTTTGGCCGCGGCCAGCAGTTTGCTGACGTTCTGGGCGGTCTTGTGCACTTGTGCGGCAATCTCTTTTTGTGATTTCCGGTATAGCAAGGAGATGTAAATGGCTTGGGCTTGTGGCGAGCTCCATCCGGAGATGATGTCGTCGGCGAAGGCGGTGCTGACGTTGAGTTCCCCGTTGATGTCCTCCCATTTGGTCTTGACCGTCAGCTTCCGTTTCCCTATTTCGTCCAGTTCGCGGCCCGACAACCGGAAGGCCTCCCCGTCGGAAACTGAGAGCTTGTCCGTCTCGAACCCCGTGTCGCCCACGCCCAGCGAGACGCGGGCGTCCCACGTCCTGTGGCTGTCTTCCGGCGTGCGGCTTTTGAGCCCTGCCCGCAACAAGACTGCAATCGTCAGAGCTTCTTCCGGCTTGTGGACTGCAATCTGGAACCCGTCTCCTCTGAACAGTTCCATTTTCAGGGGAGAAAGGATTTGCAGTTCCTCGGATAACTGGTGGATTGTGTCCAACAATCCGCCCCGTTGTTCAGTGGGGATGTCACCCGATTTGATGATGTCCCCGGTGATGATTCCTCTTATAGCCATCTGTCTGCGCTTTGGTGGCTGCAAAGGTAGGCAGTTTTTCCAAACGGACCAACCGTTTTTGGTTGTTTTTCGAGAAACAACCGCTTTTGGTTGTTTGCGGTTGCACCTGATGTTGCGGCTGTTCTCCAATATTGTATAAGTCACGATAGCTGTGCCCGTAAAGCCCATGACCGGGCGTTTTGGATTGGCTGCTGAAGGGCAAGTCCGGGCCGGACGAAAGAAACAGACCGGGAGACCGGGCCTTTTGCCGGGCGCTAATAATCAGAACGGCGGCTTTGCTGCTCGCCGTAGCGAGGGCAAAGTCCGCCGTCTGTTCATGCTTGCCTCGGGCACGTGCCGGGGAAGCCTTGTCTTACAAGTCCTTTATCTCGTCCAGATTGTGCTGGATGTAGTCGTCCGAAAGCTCGTAGTTCGTCAGGTTGCCGGCCAGGTATTGGTCGTAGGCGCTCATGTCGATGAGTCCGTGGCCAGAGAGGTTGAAGAGGATGACGCGCTCCTCGCCGCTTTCCTTGCAGGCCTTGGCCTCGCGGATGGCGGCGGCTATGGCGTGGCACGATTCCGGCGCGGGGATGATGCCTTCGCTCTTGGCGAAGAGTGTTCCCGCGTCGAACGATTCCAGTTGCTGTATGTCGACGGCCTCCATCAGGTTGTCTTTCAGGAGCTGCGACACGATGACGCCGGCGCCGTGGTAGCGCAGTCCGCCCGCGTGGATGTTGGCCGGCATGAAGTTATGTCCGAGGGTGAACATCGGGAGCAGCGGCGTGTAGCCCGCCTCGTCGCCGTAGTCGTACTGGAAGTGGCCGCGCGTCAGCTTGGGACACGAAGCCGGTTCGGCCGCCACGTAGCGCGTCTTGCGCCCTTCCTTGATGGTGTGGCGCATGAAGGGGAAGCTGATGCCGCCGAAGTTGGAGCCGCCGCCGAAGCATCCGATGATGACGTCGGGATATTCGCCGGCCATTTCCATCTGTTTTTCCGCCTCGAGGCCGATGATGGTCTGGTGCAGGGTGACGTGGCTCATGACGGAGCCGAGCGTGTATTTGCAGTTAGGGGTTTCGCGCGCCAGTTCCACGGCTTCCGAAATGGCCGTGCCAAGCGAGCCTTGGTTGTTTGGTTCGCGCGTCAGGATGTCCTTTCCGGCGCGGGTCGACATCGAGGGCGAAGGCGTCACCTGGGCTCCGAAGACCTGCATGATGCTGCGGCGGTAGGGCTTCTGTTCATAGCTGATTTTCACCTGGTAGACGGCGGCTTCCAGTCCGAACACCTTGGCGGCGTAGGCCAAGGCGGCGCCCCATTGTCCGGCGCCGGTTTCGGTGGTGATGTTCGTCACGCCCTCTTTCTTGCAATAGTAAGCCTGTGCCAGCGCGGAGTTGAGCTTGTGCGAGCCTATGGGGCTGACGCTTTCGTTCTTGAAGTAGATGTGAGCCGGGGTGCCGAGCGCCTTTTCCAGCCCGTAGGCACGCACCAGCGGCGTGCTGCGGTAGTATTTGTACATTTCGCGCACTTCCTCAGGAATCTCAATCCACGTGTCGGTCTGGTTGAGTTCCTGCCTTGACACCTCTTCGGCGAAGATGGGGAAGAGGTCTTCCGGCTTCATGGGCTGGTGGGTTTTCGGGTTCAGCAGCGGCATGGGTTTGTTCACCATGTCGGCCTGGATGTTGTACCAAAAGTGTGGGATTTCGTCCTCACTGAGGAAATATCTTTTTCTCTTTTCCATGTGTTGATGTAGTTTTGACGTGATGCTGTATTCTATAAATTCGTTCTATTCCGTGCAAACTTACGAAAAATGATGGAATAAACGAAAGAAATGCAAAGAATCGTAAAAACGGGGGCGGAAAAGGAAAGGAGGGGGCTTACGCCAACCTGCGGGCGGTCGGCAACAAGTGCCGCACCCGCCCGCAGGCGTAGGAGATGTCCTCAACGCGATGCGTGAGGCCTTCTTTCAGGCATGTGGTTTATGGCCGGATGGAGCCGGTCCATGCCTTGATGTCCTTTGCGTCGGCATGGTTCAGCAGCTTGCCTTCGCGCCAGTCGAGGTTCGGGTAGGCCTTTTTCAGCATGTCGATGCTGTTCTTGATGCCGCTGCCGCCCGAGGTGGCGAAAGGTACCACGGCTTTGCCTTCCAACTTGTGGCTTTCGATGAAAGTGTTGATGATGCGCGGTGCTTGGTTCCACCAAATGGGGTAGCCGATGAAGACCACGTCGTAGCCGTCCATGTCCTTGACCGTGCCTTTGATTGCCGGGCGCGACTTGGGGTCTTGCATTTCTTTCGAGCTGCGCGACTGCTTGTCGTTCCAGTCGAGGTCGGCGGCCGTGTAAGTCTCGGCCGGGGTGATGGCATGGAGCGTGCCGCCGGTGGCTTCGGCGATGCCTTTGGCGGCCTCGGCCGTGGTGCCTGTGGCCGAAAAGTAGGCAATCAAGGTCTTGGATGCGTTCATCTGTTTTTTCTCCGTTTGTTGTGCGCAGGCGGTGAAGCATATCGCCACTGCTACGGCCAGTGTGAATAAGATTTTTTTCATTTGGCTGTGTTTTAAGTCCATTTCCAAAGTTTCCGGTTCGTTCGGGCTCAGAGGCTTTTCCCCAGTCGGTAGGCTTGGTCGGCGTAGGCGGTGCCTTTCACCGCGCCGGCCGTCCAGGCGCCTGCTGCCACCACTTCGCCCACGCTGGTCCATCCCAGATAGTCCATCAGCGTTCGTTGTGCAGTTATGCTTTGTTGCTTTCCCTGTCCGGGTCACTTTCCCAGCCGGTCGTATTCCTCGGCCGCGACGGGTTCAAGCCATTCGTTGGACGTGTTCTCCCCCGGAATCTCAAAGGCGAGGTGGGCAAACCAGCTGTCGGCTGCTGCCCCGTGCCAATGCTTCACGTTGGCGGGGATGTGGACCACGTCGCCGGGCAACATCTGTACGGCCGGCTTGCCCTCTTCCTGATACCATCCCTTGCCGGCCACGCACACCAGCATTTGACCGCCGCCTTTCGTGGCGTGGTGGATGTGCCAGTTGTTGCGGCAACGCGGCTCGAAGGTCACATTGTTGAAGGGAATCTGCTCGCCGGAAATCGGTGCCAGGTAGCTGTTGCCCACGAAGTATTTGGCGTATGCCGTGTTGGGTTCCCCGATAGGGAAAATCATTTCGCGTTGGAAGGCCGCCTTGCCATTGTCGCCGGTGGCGTCGTCCGCCCACACGTCCTTGGCCATGCGGAACGCTCCCCAGGCGTTGGGCCATCCCTTTTGGCGAACTGCAGGTGGTGGGTGAGCGAGGAGTCGATGATGCCTTTGCCCACGAGGGTGGCGATGGTCACCATGCTGCGGTCGTGGGGGCTGAGCCCCTTGCGGTTCCATACTTGTCCGAACAGGACGTCGTCGTTCAGTTCGGCAAACTTGGGCGCGAACTCTCCCAGTTGCACGCGCCCGGCCGTTTGTGTGATTTTCTCTTGTGCCATAATGCTTTGGATATTGAATAGTGGAATCAGTGATAATAAGAATGCCATTTTCTTCATGTGCGTATCGTTTTTAAGTGTTGCGTCAATCGGTTGCTTTTCGTGCGGAAGCCCTCGGGTCCGGGGGCGTTTCCGACAATGCAAAAAATACGGAAGAGTATGCAACAGGGGGATAACAATGTTACAGATTGTTGTGCCACAATTACAGATTCTGCCGGCTTTCCGCGCCTGCCAGCTCCTGCTTTTCCTGCCTGCCCTTCCGCAGCGCCGGAAAGTACTTGCCGCAAAGTACTCGAGTACTCTGCGGCAAGTACTCGAGCGCTCTCCGCAGAGTACGCTGGCGGTCTCCGCACACCCGTTCCTGCCTTTCTGCCTTTCTCCTGTTTTCGCAAGGCCATGTCGGCGGAGGTTGGCCGGCATGCGCTTTTATGGTGTCTTGTATCTGGTTTTGCATAAATATACGGTTTGGCTGAGCGCGTGTATATGCTTATTTTCAGTTGGAATATATGCTGTTATGCAAATTCTTGAATAAAAATAAAGAAATATCTGCATATTATGCAGCACGGAACGCATAAAATGCCTACCTTTGCAGCGAAGTAACCAAGGATTGGGAGGAATGAGAAACAAGGATAGCCGTTTGGAGGCTATAAAACTGTTGGTGTCGTCACAAGAAATATCCAGTCAAGGGGAGTTGCTGCGGGAGCTCCGCAGGGTGGGGTTCACGCCCACCCAGGCCACGCTTTCGCGCGACCTGCACCGGCTGAAGGTGGCGAAGGCCATGAGCCACACGGGGAAATATGTGTATATGTTGCCCGGTTCGCCGCTCTATCGCCGGGTGTCGGACTCCGCCCTGACGTTTGCTGCCGCCCGCCAGGCGGGTGTGCTGTCGGTGAAGTTCTCCGGCAACTTGGCGGTGGTGCATACCCTGCCGGGGCATGCAAGCCATGTGGCTTACGACATTGACAACAAGCATTTTGAAGAAATCCTGGGAACTTTGGCCGGAGACGACACCATCATCATGGTGCTGGCCGAAGGGGTGACGCCCGAAACCGTGGGACGGCTGATGGCAGAGGCGTTGCCCGTCATGGAAAAAAAGGAAAGAGACTTTGACTGAAGGAAAAAATGGAAGAATCAAAAGCATCTGCGGAAGTAAAAACTGAGTACGATGACGGTATCAGAGTGGTAGTGGCAGACGCCAGCCACGAGAAGTATGTGGACATCATCTTGGCCACCATAGCGGACTCGGCCCGCAAGAGGGGCTCGGGGATCGCCTCGAGGACGCATGAGTATCTGGCAACGAAAATGAAGGAGCGGAAAGCCGTGATTGCGCTGGCCGGGGAAGGAGACGACGAGGAGTTCGCCGGATTCTGCTACATTGAGAGCTGGGGAAACAAGTCCTATGTGGCCAATTCGGGACTGATTGTGGTGGAGAAATTCCGCCGCCACCACTTGGCCACGCGCATCAAGCAGACGGCCTTCACCCTCTCGCGGCTGCGGTGGCCCCACGCCAAACTCTTCGGACTGACAAGCCAGAGCGCCGTGATGAAAATCAACACGGCGCTGGGATACGTGCCCGTCACCTTCGCCGAGCTCACCGACGACGAGGCCTATTGGAAAGGATGCGGCACGCCCGAGCATCCGTGCTGCATCAACTACGATATCCTGCAGCGCACGGGGCGCAAATATTGCGTCTGCACCGCCATGCTCTACGACCCCGCCATGCACCCCGACGAGAAACTCCCCGTGGAGCTTCCACCCGACGTGGTGAAGATGGCCAAGGAGGCAGCGGAGAAGAACTTGCGGTGATGTATATATAATAAGGTATAAGAAGCAAAAAAACAACATAGCATTATGGCAAAGAAAGTAGTAGTGGCGTTCAGCGGAGGGCTGGACACGTCGTACACGGTCATGTATCTGGCCAAGGAGAAAGGATATGAGGTCTATGCGGCCTGCGCCAACACGGGCGGGTTCAGCGAGGAACAGCTCCGGAAGAACGAGGAGAACGCCTACAAGTTGGGCGCCAAGGAGTATGTGACGCTGGACGTGACGAAGGAGTATTATGAGAAGAGCCTCCGTTACATGATCTACGGCAACGTGCTGCGCAACAACTGTTATCCCATCTCCGTGTCGTCGGAGCGCATCTTCCAGGCCATCGCCATCGCGCGTTATGCCCGCGAGATAGGGGCCGACGCCATCGCCCACGGCTCGACGGGGGCCGGCAACGACCAGATCCGTTTCGACATGACCTTCCTGGTCATGGCGCCGGGCATGGAAATCATCACCCTGACCCGCGACAACAACCTGAGCCGCCAGGAGGAAGTGGACTTCCTGAACGCCCATGGCTTTTATGCGGACTTCACCAAGCTGAAGTACTCCTATAACGTGGGCATCTGGGGGACGTCCATTTGCGGCGGCGAGTTGCTCGACAGCAATCAGGGCCTGCCCGAGAGCGCCTATCTGAAGCATCCCACGAAGGAAGGCACTGAACTGCTGAAAATCGGTTTCAAGAAGGGCGAAATCTGTAGCGTGAACGGCGTGGAATACGAAGACAAGATCAAGGCCATCCAGGAGATAGAGAAAATCGGGGCTGCCTACGCCATCGGGCGCGACTGCCACGTGGGCGACACCATCATCGGCATCAAGGGCCGCGTGGGCTTCGAGGCAGCCGCTCCGATGCTTATCATCGGCGCACACCGCTTCCTGGAGAAATACACACTGAGCAAGTGGCAGCAGTATTGGAAAGACCAGGTGGCCAACTGGTACGGCATGTTCCTGCACGAGAGCCAGTACCTCGAGCCGGTGATGCCCGACATCGAGGCCATGCTCACCTCGTCGCAGCGCAACGTCAACGGCGTGGTGACGCTCGAACTCCGGCCTTACAGCTTCAGCACCGTGGGCGTGGACTCGCCCGACGACCTGGTGAAGAACAAGTTCGGCGAATATGGCGAGACGCAGAAGGGCTGGACGGCCGAGGACGCCAAGGGATTCATCAAGGTGACTTCCACACCGCTGCGCCTCTATTATGCCAACCACGAGGACGAGGAACGCATCAAATAAAGAACACATGCCGGGGGAAGATAAGCGGCTGGAACGTCCCCGCGAGGGGCGGATGGTGGCAGGAGTGTGTGCCGGGATTGCCGGATATTTCGGGCTGGATGTCTCGCTCGTGCGCATCGGCTATGCGTTGCTGACTTTGTTCACGGCCTTTTCCGGCGTGATTTTCTACGTCTTGCTGGTGATTATCATTCCTCAGGAAAATAAAAGATATTTCAAATGATAAGAGTTGGAATCATAGGAGGGGCAGGATACACGGCCGGAGAACTGTGCCGCATCCTGCTGAACCATCCCGACGCGGAAATAGCCTTTGTCAACAGTTCGAGCAACGCTGGCAACCGGCTGACCGACGTGCACGAAGGATTGTATGGGGAAACAGACATGGAGTTTACCGACCAGTTGCCGCTGGACGAGGTGGATGTGATTTTCTTCTGCTTCGGACATGGCAAGAGCGCCGAGTTCCTCGCCACGCACCAAGTGCCCGAGCGGGTGAAAATCATCGACCTGGCACAGGACTTCCGTCTGGCGGCCCCGGGCAACGATTACGTTTACGGCTTGCCGGAACTGCAGCGCGACGCGATTGCCGGGGCGAACCACGTGGCCAATCCCGGCTGTTTCGCCACGTGCATCCAGCTGGGACTGTTGCCCTTGGCGGCGAAGGGGCTGTTGCGCGGCGATGTGGCAGTGAACGCCATCACGGGTAGCACCGGGGCCGGCGTGAAGCCCGGCGCGACCACCCACTTCAGTTGGCGTAACAATAACTTGAGCATCTATAAGGCATTCAACCATCAGCACGTGCCCGAAATCCTGCAGTCGCTCCGCACCTTGCAGCCGGGCTTCGCGGGGGCGGTGGACTTCATCCCCTATCGCGGCGACTTTGCCCGCGGCATCTTCGCCACCGAAGTGGTGCGGGTGGACGAGTCGCTGGACGCGGAATATTTCGTGGCCCTCTACAAAGACTATTACAAGGACGCGGCCTTCACGCATTACGTAGACAAGGCCATCGACATGAAACAGGTGGTGAACACCAACAAGGCGCTGGTGCACGTGGACAAGTTCGGCGGCAAACTGTTGGTGACGTCCACCATCGACAACCTGCTGAAGGGCGCCAGCGGGCAGGCCGTGCAGAACATGAACCTCATGTTCGGCCTCGACGAGACGGCAGGCCTTCGCCTGAAGCCCTCGGCGTTTTAATGAACGATTTTAAAGAGAAGGAGAAAGAAAATGAAACTATTCGACGTGTTCCCGCTTTTCGACGTCAACATCGTCAAGGGACGGGGATGCCATGTTTGGGACGATAAAGGTCAGGAATATCTGGACCTCTACGGCGGCCATGCCGTCATCAGTGTGGGACATTGCCATCTGCATTACGTGGAGGTGCTCACCCGCCAGCTGAACCGGCTGGGCTTCTACAGCAATTCTGTCATCAACAAGTTGCAGGTGGAGCTGGCCGAGCGTCTGGGCAAGGTTTGCGGATACGACGATTACCAGCTCTTCCTGATCAATTCCGGCGCGGAGGCCAACGAGAATGCGCTGAAACTGGCCAGTTTCTACAACGGCCGCAGCCGCGTGCTGTCGGCCAAGGGGGCGTTCCACGGCCGCACGTCGCTGGCCGTGGAGGCAACGGACAATCCTAAAATCATTGCGCCGGTCAATGCCAACGGCCATGTGACATATCTTCCGTTGAACGACTTGGACGCTTTTAAGGCCGAGCTGTCGAAGGGCGATGTCTGTGCCGTCATCGTGGAGTGCATCCAAGGTGTGGGCGGCATCCGTTTGGCCACGCCGGAGTTCATGCAAGGCCTGCGCAAGGCGTGCGACGAGACGGACACGGTGCTGGTTTGCGATGAAATTCAGTGCGGATACGGGCGTTCTGGCAAGTTTTTTGCTCATCAATATTTAGGCGTGCGCCCCGACCTGATTACCGTGGCCAAGGGCATCGGCAACGGCTTCCCGATGGGGGCGGTGCTGATTGCGCCCAAGTTCAAGCCCGTCTACGGGCAGTTGGGCACGACTTTCGGTGGCAACCACTTGGCATGTGCTTCCGCGCTGGCCGTATTGGACATCATCGAGGAGGAACATTTGGTGGAGAACGCCGCAAAAGTCGGCCAGTTCCTGATGGACGGCATCCGGTCGATGCACCTGCCCCACGTGGTGGACGTGCGTGGCCGCGGCCTGATGATTGGCGTGGAATTGGACGTGCCTTACAAGGAAATCCGCAGCAAGCTGCTCTTCGAAGAGCACTGCTTCACGGGTTGCAGCGGAACGAACGTGCTGCGTCTGTTGCCGCCGCTCTGCCTGAGCGAGGCCGAGGCGGCAGATTTTCTGTCACGGCTGGAGCGCGTGGTGAAGGAATAAATTATTAATGAATAATCGAGTGGCGGCAGGCCAGTCGCGGGCGGATGCCGGCGACCGGCCTGACCGCTTTTTTAACAAGAGGAGGAAGAATATGAAATTTGCGATTATTGGAGCCGGGAACATGGGAGGCGCGTTGGCGCGCGGCCTGGCCAAAGGAAGCTTGGTGGAGGCGTCGGACATCACGGTGGCCGACCCTTCGCGCGAGAAGACCGACGCGCTGCTGAAGGATTTCCCGGAGATGAAGATTGCCCGTGGAAACAAGGAGGCCGTGCGGGGCGCAGACGTGGTGCTGTTCGCCGTGAAGCCCTGGTTGCTGCAGGAGGTCATCGAAGATGTGAAGGACGTGCTGGATTACGACAACCAAGCCGTTATCTCCATCGCCGGAGGTATCGGCACGGCACAGTTGTGCCAATACCTGGACCGCGGCGACGGTGAGTTCCCCGCCGTGTATTACCTGATTCCGAACACGGCTGTTGCCGTGATGGAGGGCATGACCTTCATCACGTCCGTGTGCTCCACGCCGGAGATGGACGCGCAGATACTGGCCATCTTCAAGGAGATGGGCGACGCGATGCTCGTGGACGAACGGCTTGTCGGTGCCGGCATGGCCTTGTCGTCGTGCGGCATCGCTTACGTGATGCGCTACATCCGCGCGGCCACGGAGGGCGGCGTGGAGTTGGGCTTTTATGCCTGCGACGCGCAGCGCGTCATGATGCAGACCATGAAGGGCGCCGTGGCCTTGTTGGCCGAAGGCGGACAGCATCCCGAAGAGGAGATTGACAAGGTGACCACGCCGGGCGGGCTGACCATCCGTGGCCTGAACGCGATGGAGGAAGCCGGGTTCACCCAGAGTGTCATCAAGGGCCTGAGGGCCTCGCTGAAAAAGTAAGGAAGGGAGACGGTCATGTCGCATCCTTACAAACGAATCGCGGTGAAGATAGGCAGCAACGTGCTGACCCGCAAGGACGGCGCACTCGACATCACCCGCATGTCGGCCCTCGTGGACCAGGTGGCCGAGTTGCGCCGGGCCGGCATTGAGGTCATCCTGATTTCGTCCGGCGCCGTAGCCAGCGGGCGGGGAGAACTTAAAGGCATCGCTCCGGCGCACAAGATGGACAGCGTGGACCAGCGCCAGTTGTTCTCCGCCGTGGGGCAGGCCAAGCTCATCAACCGCTACTACGAGCTCTTCCGCGAACACGGGTTGCACGTGGGGCAGGTGCTGACGATGAAGGAAAATTTCGGTACGCGCCGCCACTACCTCAACCAGCGGAACTGCATGATGGTGATGCTGGACAATGGCGTCATCCCCATCGTGAACGAGAACGACACCATCAGTGTCACCGAACTGATGTTTACGGACAACGACGAACTTTCCGGACTGATTGCCACGATGATGGACGTGCAGGCGCTGGTCATACTGAGCAACGTGGACGGCATCTTCAACGGCATGCCGGGCGAGCCGGGCGTGGAAGTCATCCGCCAGGTGGAGCCCGACCGCGACCTGCGCGAGTACATCCGAACGGAGAAGTCCGGCTTCGGACGCGGGGGCATGCAGACCAAGTGCAACATTGCCCGCAAGGTGGCCGACGAAGGCATCGAGGTCATCATAGCCAACGGGCGCCGCGAGCAGGTGCTGGTCGACCTCGTGCTGCATCCCGACAGCGTGGTGTGCACCCGCTTCGCCCCGCGCGAGGGCAACGTATCAAGCGTGAAGAAGTGGATTGCCCATAGCTCGGGATTCGCCAAAGGCTGCATCTACCTGAACGAAAAGGCCGTGGAAGCCGTGTGCGGCGACCGCGCCGTGAGCATCCTGCCCGTGGGAGTGACCCGCATCGAGGGCGACTTTGAGAAAGACGACCTGGTGGGCGTCATGTCGCCCGACGGACGCAACCTGGGCATGGGGCGCGCGGCCTACGGCAGCGCGGAGGCCCGCAAGCTGCTGGGCCGCCACGACTGCAAGCCGCTGGTGCATTATGATTATTTATATTTAGAATAAAAACAGAAGATTATGGATTTGACGCTTTTATATGAAGGAGCGAGGGCCGCCGGGCGCGACTTGTTGCAGTGGCCGGCGGAGCGCGTGGACGAAATTCTGCTTGCCGTGGCCGACGAAGCCGTGGCGCAGACGGAATATATCTTGGCCGAGAACGCCCGCGACTTGGAGCGCATGTCGCCCGACAACCCGCTCTACGACCGCCTGAAGCTGACGGCCGACCGCATCCGCGGCATTGCGGACGACACACGGCACGTGGCCGGACTGCCCTCGCCACTGGGGAGGGTGCTGAAGCACACGGTGCTGCCCAACTGCTTGGACCTGAAGCGCGTGAGCGTGCCCTTCGGGGTCATCGGGGTCATCTACGAAGCGCGCCCCAACGTGACGTTCGACGTGTTTTCCCTCTGCCTGAAGGCCGGGAGCGCCTGCGTGCTGAAGGGCGGGCGCGACGCCGACTGCTCCAACCGCGCCATCGTGGAGGTCATCCACGGTGTGCTGGAGCGTTTCGGCATGAACCCCGACACACTGACGCTCCTGCCTGCCGACCGCGAAGCCACGGCTTCCTTGCTGCAGGCCCGCGGGCACGTGGACTTGCTCATCCCGCGCGGGGGGCGCTCGCTGATAGACTACGTGCGCGACAACTCGCGCATCCCGGTCATCGAGACGGGGGCGGGCGTGTGCCACACTTATTTCGACGCCTCGGGCGACCTGCGGAAGGGGACGGCCATCGTGAACAACGCCAAGACGCGCCGCGTCAGCGTGTGCAACGCGCTGGACAGCCTGCTGGTGCATGAAAGCCGCCTGGCCGACCTGCCGGCCTTGTGCGCTCCATTGGCCGACAGCCACGTGCGCCTTTATGCCGACGCCGCGGCATTGGCGGCTCTGGAAAGGCATTATCCTGCCGACCTGCTGGAGGCGGCCACGGAGGAGCACTACGGCACGGAGTTCATGGACTACAAGATGGCCGTCCGGACGGTGGAGTCGGTCGACGAGGCGTTGGCTCACATCGCCCGCCATGGCTCAGGCCACAGCGAGTGCATCGTGACCGAGGACGCCGCTGCCGCAGCCCTTTTCCAGCAGATGGTGGACGCGGCCTGCGTCTATGTCAACGCGCCCACATCGTTCACCGACGGGGCGCAGTTCGGGCTGGGTGCCGAAATCGGCATCAGCACGCAGAAGCTGCACGCTCGCGGCCCCATGGCGCTGGAGGAAATCACTACCTACAAGTGGCTGATCCAAGGCGACGGCCAGGTGCGCCCGAAATAAAAATGAGTATCACCCTAAAACAGAACAGACTTATGAGAGTATTTCAGAACGTAGAAGACCTGGGCGACCTGCGGGCGGCCCTGGCCGAAGCGGCGGAGGTGAAGAAAGACCGCTTCCAGTTCCAGGCACTGGGGCGCAACAAGACGGCCCTGCTCATCTTCTTCAACAACAGCCTGCGCACCCGCCTGAGCACGCAGAAGGCGGCCATGAACCTGGGCATGAACGTCATCGTGCTCGACGTGAACCAAGGAGCATGGAAACTGGAAACGGAGCGCGGCGTCGTCATGGACGGCGACAAGAGCGAGCACCTGCTCGAGGCCATTCCCGTGATGGGCTGCTACTGCGACGTCATCGGCGTGCGCTCGTTCGCCACGTTCGAGAACCGCAAGGACGACTACGAAGAGAAGATTCTGAACCAGTTCATCCGTTATTCCGGCCGCCCCGTGTTCTTCATGGAGAGCGCCACGGTGCATCCCCTGCAGGCCTTTGCCGACCTGATCACCATCGAAGAGTACAAGCGCAAGCCGCGCCCCGAAGGTGGTGCTTTCATGGGCCCCCCATCCGCGCCCGCTGCCGCAGGCCGTGCCCAACAGCTTCGCCCAGTGGATGAACGCTGCCGACGTGGACTTCGTAATGACACACCCCGAGGGCTACGAGCTCGACCCTAAGTTCGTGGGCAACGCACGTGTGGAATACGACCAGATGAAGGCCTTCGAGGGAGCCGACTTCATCTATGCCAAAAACTGGAGCTGTCCCGGTGTGACGCGCCCCGAGGACTATGGCAAGGTGCTCAACAAGGACATGAACTGGACGGTGGACGCGGCCCACATGGCCGTGACGGACAACGCCTATTTCATGCACTGCCTGCCGGTGCGCCGCAACATGATTGTGACGGACGACGTCATCGAGAGTTCCCAGTCGCTCGTCATCCCCGAAGCGGCCAACCGCGAAATCTCGGCCACGGTGGTGCTCAAGCGCATGCTGGAGTCGCTGTAGTTTTCCTTTTTAGCACGTTATCAGTACGGGCATCCGGAGGGTCATGTTGGTCCACCGGATGCCCGTATTTCGCATCCGTGCGTTCGAGCGCCATGCGTAATGCGTGGGAAGTCCCTGTCGCCTTCAACCCCTTTCTGTCGGATATTTTTCTTCCCGGAAGATAATAGCCGTTGAAGCCGTCCGGAAGGACGGAGAAAGGGCAAGGCCGCGATACGCCATGCGGAGTTCCGGATTGTACTTTCCGCAAAGTACTCGAGTACTCTCCGCAGAGTACGCTGACGGGACTCCGCACACCGTGGCGGAGCTTTGGGCTGGGGCGGATGACTTCTTTGGATTTGTCAACCCGGAACTTGTCTTTGTCAGACGATGCTGTACGAATTTTTCTTTATTCCTGACGAGATGGGATGGCTGCGTCCTATTGCGAAAGTAAAATGCGGATTGCGTGCATTTACGCCGCTACGGGGTGCGGCCTTCATGGCGGCTGATTACGATGGGGTGGGGATTATGGTTGAAGGTGCGGAGTGGGAAAGCGACAGGAGGGTACGTGGGTGATGAAAAATGTCACTTTGACAGGCAAAATGTGCGTGTCAAAGTGAGCGCCAGGCTCGCGGGTCGTTGCCGTCGGGCTTCTGCATGTCGATGAACGGCGAGTCGTCCCAATGGAACGTGTCGGGCGCGTCGGGGTGCGCGGGGTCGAAGGGGGGCACGTCTTTCAGGTGCCGGGCCAGTGTCGGGACTTGCTGTTTCAGCCCCTCGGCAATGCAGCGCGCTATCTCATAGGCGCCGTAGGGATTGAAGTGCGTGTTGTCGGCCAAGGGCTTCTCCTGCCCCGGATAGGTGCCGGCAGGGTAGTGGACGAACGCCCGTTTTGAGGCTTCCGGTCCCATGGCCTCGTAGAGTGTGCGGGTCATCCGGTTGAGGTCGATGAGGGGCACGTTTTCCTTCCGTGCCAGCCAGCGCATGGCTTCCGGGTATTCCCCGTGCGTGTCCTGCAATTGTCCGTCTTTGTCGAAGGAGCGGCGCTGGGTGGGCGTGACGAGCACGGGATGTGCGCCCCGCAGGCGGGCTTCGTCGATGAACGTCTTCAGGCTGGTCATGAAAGAGTAGTAGGCGCCCGAGCCCGGCCCTTTTTGTTTCTGGTCGTTGTGGCCGAACTCCATGAACAGGTAGTCGCCGGGTTTCATCTGGCTTAGTGCCTTTTCCAGTCGTCCGGCGGCGATGAACGTGTTGGCGCACTCGCCGCTTTCGGCATAGTTGGCCACACACACGCTGTCGTCGAAGAAGGAGGTGATCATCTGCCCCCAGCTGGCCCACGGCTCTTCGTCTTGGTCCACCACGGTGCTGTTCCCGCAGAGGAACACGGTGGGGGCAGCCGTGTCGGCCGGGGCTATGGTGATGCTCTCGCAAGCGGGCGCCTCGCCGTTGAACTCCAGCGTCAGCTTGTCGTCCCAGTTGAGTTTGTGTCGCTCGCGGGGCTTGATGCGCACCGAGTGCTGCCCGTCGATGTCGGGCGTGCGTTTGTTCACGAGGAACGTCCGTTCCGCGAACTCACCTTTTCCCGTGTGCAGGGCGTTGACGAAGAGGCGCCTGGATTCTGCCCTGACGGTCGTCGTGGCGGCCCGATTCGCGTGTCCCAGGCGTACGGTCACTTTGTAGTTGCCGTCCGGCACGTTCACGGAGAAAAAGAAGGGCGAGCCGTCGGCTTTCCCGGGCGAAGCGGTGAGGTCGTAGCCGTAGCCGGTCGTTTCGCTGTATCGCGGGGCCTGGTCCAGACGGTAGGTGGTCTGTGCGTGTGCTGCGTTTCCTCGTGGCATGACGAGGAAAACAAATAGGAGGATGATATACTTCAGCATGTTGGTCATGGTTGTGGAGGGGGATTAATAATTGAAATGCCAGGTCTTCAGTCCGTCGAAGGTCAGTCCGGTGAAAGTGAGGCTGTCGCCCGGCTGTAGCTTTTTCCACTTGGAAGAGCGGGAGGCTGGCATACGCGGTGGTGGAATAAGAATAGGGATCGTCGGGCTGGCGGTGGTAGAGCGAGAGGTGGAACGTGCGTCGGCCATCGGGGGTGGAGGTGATGGAATCGGTGCGATAGCCCCACTGTTGCGTGCCGCCCTGCGTCT
>VOFD01002215.1_pt1 | contig 22778 bp, 32 predicted proteins | sample 5384101 | NCBI WGS metagenome assembly VOFD01 (sample SAMN12384723, study PRJNA508395) | human gut metagenome | isolation source: healthy gut C | host: Homo sapiens
GAAGCACAAGGCGCCCAAGCTGGCCCCGGCTACGCTGACCAGTTATCGGAATAACTTCCGTGTCCATATCAAGCCCTATGTGGGAGAAATCCCTCTGCGGGAGCTGACCACTTACCACATTCAAAAGATGTTGGACGACATTGGGGGAGCCTTTCTACCTTCGTTAAGAACTACAATGTGATACACGGGGCATTGGAAAAGGCGGTGGAGTTGGGGAATGCTTCCCCGGAACCCCTGCAAGGGCGTGGCGTTCCCAAAGATGATAAGGGGGATATGCGAGTATTGACCCAGGAGGAACAGCAGAGGTTTATTGCGGCGCTGGATGGTGAATATTAAAAGGTGATGTTGCTGACCTACCTTTACACGGGTATGCGTATGGGGGAGTGTATTCCGCTTCAATGGAAAGACATTGACCTGAGCAAGCGAACAATCCGGGTCAATAAGAAAGCGATTGTGCGCCACGACTACGCTACCCATAGCGCCAAGCAGGAAGTACAGGACTTTTGCAAAACGAAGTCCAGCAAGCGGACGGTGACGATCACGGCGGGCTTGACGGCAATCTGTCCGAGTACAAAGGAATCCATGAAACAGCGGGCGGAAAATATGGGCCAGGCGTGGGTGAGGAAAGTCTGGTGTTTCTAAACACCCGAGATAAGATGGTTTATTCTGGGAACCTGCAAGAATCCTGTATAAGATTTATCGCAAGGCAGGGATTGAGGAGGCAACCATGCACACCCTTCGCCACACCTACGCAACAAGATGCTTCGAGGCCGGGGTGGATATTAAAGCCATCTCGGAGCAGTTGGGCCATGCGGATGTAAAGACTACCTATAACATCTATGTCCACTTATTAGATGATACCAGGGCAAAGGAGATTGATAAGCTATCCGGGATTGATAAGTTTATTGCATCGGAAGCGACAACGGGGAACGCTGTTATCATTCCATTCCCCGGAGAGGGAAAAAGGCGGTCTGATGGGGAGAAGCCCTGGTAGCTGTGGAAGCGGCTGCCGGGGCCTTACCGTATTTCTACCGCTTCTACGATGGGAGTAGGTGGTGAGCCTTGGGGATGGATGGGAGGCCGAGAGGGAGAAAACCTTGATAAATGGGACTGCCTGTGATAGATTAGCGTTAGCTAAACCGCTGACACCATAAAGGTGAAGGATATGATCCTGAAGGAGTCCATCAGGAGAAGCGCCGGAAGGACGGAGGCTGCGCCAGGCGTTTCAGGCATAGCAGAAATCCAGAGATGATGTGAATAGAGGGCAATATACGGCGTCTAGGGGGCGCCGTATTGCGAACAGCTGGAAGAAAGGGAAATGAAAATGAAGATCAATCGTCTCCATCCAGAATATCCGCATCCCTCTCACCTGCTGGGCCTAAGGCATTCTCCACCAAGCACGTACCCACCGGGACTACACCATTTTCGCCGGTGCAGCGGATCAGGTAGGCGCCCTTCAGGCGGCACTCGGGTCCGCCGGGGTAGAGGCGCTTGTACTTGGGCACCGGTGTCTCCAGGAAGTCCTCCGCCTCCATAGAGATTGCGGGAGAAGGCGATCTCCCGGGTGCCGTGCTCGGGGTCCAGTTGGGGTTGTTCTCCACCGCGAAGGTCTCGCTCTGCCCATCGGGGTAGTTGACGATGGTAAGCCTCACGGGCCGCAGCACCGCCATGGTCCGCCGGGCGGTCTCGTTGAGATCCTCCCGCAGGCAGTGCTCCAGGAAGGCGTACTCCACCACGGAGGACTTGGCCACACCGTTGCGCTCACAGAAGTTGCGGATGGACCGGGGGGTATAGCCCCGGCGGCGCAGGCCGCACAGCGTGGGCATCCGGGGGTCGTCCCAGCCGGACACCCGGCCCTCTTCCACCAGCGTGCGGAGCTTGCGCTTGCTCATGACGGTGTGGTCGATGCCCAGGCGGGCGAACTCGATCTGCCGGGGATGGCGGGCAGGTCGCAGTGGCGATCACCCAGTCGTAGAGGGGACGGTGGTTCTCAAACTCCAGGGAGCAGAGGGAGTGGGTGATCCCCTCCAGCGCGTCCTCGATGGGATGGGCAAAGTCGTACATGGGGTAGATGCACCACTTGTCCCCCTGACGGTGGTGGTGCAGGTAGTTGATCCGGTAGATCACCGGGTCGCGCATATTGAAGTTGCCGCTGGCAAGATCGATCTTGGCCCGCAGGGTATACTTGCCCGTTCCAGGGGGAACTCCCCGTTCTTCATCCGCTGGAACAGGTCCAGGACTCTCCTCCGATGGGCCGGTCGCGCCAGGGGGACCGGGCGGGGGTGTTGGTGTCGCCACGGTACTCCGGAACTGCTCCGGGGCGTCAGTTCGCACACGTAGGCCAGGCCCTTTTGGATGAGGGCCTCGGCGCAGTCGTACATCTTCTCAAAATAATCCGAAGCATAGAAGAACCGGTCGCCCCAGTCATAGCCCAGCCAGTGGGTCCCTGTAGAGAGGGGGACAACTATCTGTACCCTACTGCCTCTGGGTGGCCGGTGCATACAAAGGGCAAGGGGTACGGCCGGGCGCTGATGGAGCACTGCCTGGCGGACGCCGGGACCGGGGAAAATCCGGCATCTGCATGCTGGGGGCGGAAAAACAGAAGGCCTGGCTCTCCGACCAGTCCTTCGCCCGGAAGTACGGCTTTGAGACGGTGGATGAAACGGGCTATGGCTACACCCTGCTGGCCCGATCCTTCGACGGTACCCTCCCCGCTTTACGGACCAAGCCAGGGCGGGGACCATCGGTGAAAAGGCGCTGACGGTCTATTACAGTGACCAGTGCCCCTATGTGGCCAACAGCCTGGAGATCATCCGGCAGGTGTGTGGAGAGGCCGGGGCTCCGTATTCTCTGGTGCCTGTGGACACATTGGAGAAGGCCAAGGCCCTTCCCTGCGTGTTCAACAACTACGCCGTGTTTTACGGCGGTGCCTTCCAGACGGTGAACCTGCTGGACGCCGCTTCTCTACGGCGGCTGCTGAAGCGGTAAAGCTGCCCTTTTCCGCCGCCGCAACCGATTGTTGCCGGATAGTTGGTGGTCAAAGGAGTTGAATTCTGGTAGCATAAAGTCTGAAAGGAGGTGTGTCCATGACCACGCTGGGTCAGCGGATCAAGGAACACCGCCGACGGGCAGGCTTGTCCCAGGAGGCTCTGGCCCGCCGGATGGATGTCAGCCGCCAGGCGGTTACCAAATGGGAGTCCGGCCAGAGCGCCCCCAGCACGGAGAACCTCTTCCGCCTGGCGGAGCTCTTCGGCACCACGGTGGACCTGCTGCTCCCATCAGAGGAGGCGGACGCTCCGGCGGCAGAGGCACCTCCACCCCTGTGGTCCCGGAGCCGCCGGCGTCCCCGGGTCCTGGCGGCTCTGGCGGTAACTGCGGGGTATCTTGTCTTTTTACCTGCTGGAGCCGCATCCTCTGGTGCCCCTGGAGGACAGCTCCCTGCTGGGCTGGCTGCTTGGGAGCAGCACGGGACACGGGCACTACGGCTGGGCCTTCTGGGGATGCATCTATCTGCTGTCCCTCCCCATGGGGCTGCTGGCGGAACGGGCGGGACGGAAGCGCGTGACGTTCGCTTCCCGCCGGGGACGGCTGCTGGCGGCGGGACTGGTCCTGTGCCCGTTCCTGTCCGCCGTTCTGGCGGCGTTGGCAAAAGCGCCCTGAAATTTGTAAAAAGAGTCCGGAGAGAATGCACACCCTGCATCCTCTCCGGCGGCCGGACTGCACGCTATTCCAGCAACCAGTCCTCCACCACATCCCGCGCCGCGACGGGCGTCACGCTCCCCCGCATCAGCTTGGACAGCAGCGACAGGATCCCAGACTGCGAGGCGGTGATCCCTGGGATCTCCGTCCGCTCCCCGCCGCTCTCCACGCGGATGCCGTAGCACTCCCAGAGGGCGTCCCACTCCTCCACCAGCAGAAAGTAGTCCACCGGTACGCCGCGGCACGGCCTTCTTCCTACCAGGAAGGCCCGCACCTCGATTTCCTCCTTCTGTCTGTTGTCACACACGAACAAAAAAATTGTAGCACTGCCGTTTGGGGGAATGCTGTCGAACCCTGTCGATGGCCCGGCTTCCTCCCGCTTTTTACTGAGTTTTCACCATTCGGGAAAGGAACTCCTCCCGGCTGTATAACAGGTTCAACGCCTCTAACATGCCGTTGGGCGTCAGGTGCTCCGGCAGATCCAGCTGCTTCAGCAGCGCCCGGCGCTTCGCGGCGCTGTCGGTTCCGCCGGTGAGGCCCAGGGCGAACAGATCCGCCTTGGTGATAGGGTCTCCCGGACACTCCGCCGCCCCCTCGTCGGCGAAGGTGGCGCCCGCCCGGCGCAGGGCCTCCAGCAGCACGGCGGGCCTCATACCCTCCACGCCCAGCTTTGCCCTCTTTGCCGGGGGTCCGCTTGCGGCGCTCCTTGCCTGGGATGTCCGGGATATATGCCTGCTTCACCCGATCCCGTGGGAGGGCACCCTTCAGATAGTTCCGGATGACGAACCCGGCGCCATCGCTGTCCGTCAGCACGATGAGCCCCCTCTTCTCCGCCAGGCGGCGGAGGAAGGCCAGCTTTTCCCGGTCGTTGAACACGGCAAAGCCGCCCAGCGTCAACACGGTAGCATCCACCACCTGGGAGAGGGTGTTTTTATCGTAGCGCCCCTCTACCACAATCACTTCCCGGATCGCTTTCTTCATCTGCGCCGCGCCCCCAGCCGCACCAGCAGCAGCTTCAGCTCGCCCACGCCGTCCAGGCCCTTTTCGCTCTTCATGCGCCGGTCCAGCACCTGACACATCTTCACCGCGTCGGCACACCAGGCGGCGGTGGTCTTTTTGGCTGCGGACAGCAGCAGCTTTGCCGGGTAGTCGCTCTTCATCTCCCAGAGCTCCATCAGCCAGTACTTGTCCTTGCCGCCGTCGATGGCCATGCGGGCCGTGTAAATCCGCCGCAGCTGGCCGCCCAGGGTGGCCAGGATCAAAATGGGCTCCGTCTGCATTTTCAGCAGGTCCCCCAGGATACGGGCGGCCTTGTCGAAGTCCCGGCCGATCACCGCGTCGGACAGCTTGAACACCTCCGCCGACAACACCGGGTCCGCCACCGCGTCCACGTCCGTTTGGGTGATGGCCTTGCCCTTGGCATAGGCGCCGATCTTGGCGATCTCCGGCACCAGGCCCGTCATCAACCCGCCGCAGGTGAAGATCAGGTACTCCGCCGTCTGGCGGTCGATCTCCTTCCCCAGGGCCCGGAACCGCCGGGCGATCCACACCACCAGGTCTCTGCTCTCCGCCGGGCGGAATTCCACCGCCTCCACATGGTCGGCAATGGCCTTGTACAGGTTCTTCATGGTCCGGTCCGGCTTGTAGGCCACAGTGTCGTACAGGAACACCACGCAGCAGTAGGGCGGCATATCCTCCAAAAAGGCGATCAGCTTTTCCCGCTGGTCCTCGTTCAGCTTGAAGAGGTCGAAGTCCGTCACCACGATCAGCGTCCGCTCCGCCATCATGGGCATGGCCTCCGCCATCTCCGCGAGGTTCTGGACCGTCAGGTCCTTCCCCTCCAAGGCGTGGTAGTTGAACTCCTCAAACCCGGCGGGGATCAGCTTCTTCCGCAGCTCCTTGAGATAGTACTCCCGGAGGTACGTCTCCTCCCCGTAGAAGATGTAGGCGTTCCCCGCCGTTCCCGCGGCCAGGTCGTTTTTCAGTTTCTGAAAGGCCTCGTTGGCCTTGGATGTCTTTTTCGCGTATGCCATGGTGTCTCCTCAATTCACAGATAGATGGACGGTACCCTGCTTGTCCGTCCGGTAGATCTCCACGTCTGCCAGCACCAGGCGGCGGAGGGCGTCCTCCGTGGGGTGGCCGTAGCTGTTGTCCCCCACGCTGATGATGCCCGTCTCCGGCGTCAGGGCCTCCAGCAACTCCTTCGAGGTAGAGGATTTGGAGCCGTGGTGGCCTACTACCAGGGCCTCGATGTCGGGCAGATCATGGTCGGCGATCAGCTGCCGCTCCGCCGCCATGTTTCGGTCCCCGGTAATCAGCAGGTCGTAGTCGCCATAGGTGCACAGGACGGCCAGCCCCTGTTCGTTATCGCCCTCCACGTCCCCCCGGCGGGTAGATGGTGAGGCTGCTCTCCCCAGGGTGTAAACCGTCTCCGCCTCCACGTATTGAATGTCCACGCCGTGGTTCCGGGCGGCCAGCTCCACCCGGAACCGCGCCCCTGCATCGTCGGACACGTCCGGCAGGAGCAGAGTGTCCACCCGCGCTCTTGCCAGCAGCTCCGCCACGCCGGAGATGTGATCGTAGTCATAGTGGGTCAGAATCAGATAGTCCAGCGTCCCGCAGCCCATGGTGGCCAGGTGATCCGCCGCGATGCCGCCGGCGTCGTACCAGCTGTTGCGGCTGCCGCAGTCCACCAGGGCAAATTTCCCGCCGGAGGTCAGCAGCACGCTCTCCCCCTGCCCCACGTCCAGCACATAGGCGTCCAGGCCGCCCCGGGTGTAGTGGGGCGCGCCCAGCCGCACCGTCACCGCCAGGGATACCGCCGCCAGCACACCCGCCACGGCATACTTCCGCCGGGCCTTGGGCCGCAGAAAAAAGGCCGCGGCGAAGAGGACATACAGAAATACCAGCCAGTATTTCAGGTACGGGTTGGTGAAGTACAGGGCGTGGTGGGGGACAGACGCCAGAACCCCGGATATCCAGAGGATATACCGGGTCAGCAAAGCCGGCACGAAACCGATCACCGTCCCCAGGGGTACCCAGAGGAAGCTCGCCAGGACTGCCCCAAGCCCCAGCGTGAACACAAGGCTGGAGGCTGTCAGGCACAGCAGGTTGCTTACCGGAGAGATCAGCACCAGAGAGCCGAAGTAGACGGCGCACAGGGGCACTGTGAACACCATGGCCCCCACGGTGGCCGACAGGCTGGAAACCAGCAGTCGGCAGACCTTCCCACTCGGTCTCTCCCCCAGCAGCAGGTCCTGGAGCTTCGGCGTCAGCCACAGCAGCCCCGCCATGGCCCCGAAGGACAGCTGCAGACTGATGGAGGCCGCGGCGAAGGGGTTCGCCAGCAGGATCAAAAACAGGGCGGCGGACAGGGTGGTCGGCGGGTCGCTGTCCCGCTGAAACAGGGGTGCCGCCAGCACGAACACCACCATGATGCAGGCCCGGACCACCGAGGGACTGGCCCCGGTCAACAGCGTATAGAACATCAGGACGGGCAGCGCCAGCACCGCCGCCAGACGGTGCCGGTGCCGTCCTGTGAGCAGCAGAATCAGCGTCATCAGAAAGCCGCAGTGCATCCCGGACACCGCCAGGATGTGGCTGAGTCCCGCCTCCGACAGGTCGGACCGGGCTTCTTCCGACAATCCGGACGTGTCCCCGGTGAGGATGGCGCTGAGGAACGCGGCCTCATCTCCGTCAAACAGCGCCGTCACCCGGTTCTGCATGGCCCGGGCCGCATGGGCGGGCCACCACCGTGGCGAGCCGGCGGATCCCTCACCGTAGACGGCTTCGTCTCCCCGCTGGTAGGCCAGCAGGAACACTCCCTGAGCGGTGAAGTTGGTAATGGTATCCTCCCGAAGCCGGGCGGAATCCTGAAATTTCACCTGTGCCGCCACTGTCTGTCCCGGCTCCAGGTCCAGCAGGTCCGCCCCGCCGTAGCAGACCACCTTGCCCAGGGGAACCCCCTCCAGCTTCACTGTCACCTTGGCGCCGTAGTCCGTGGGGACGGCGTACTCCAAAAGAGTCATGGAAGCGGTGCCCTCGCTGCCGGACAGGGCCGCAGAGGCGCCCGTACAGCATAGCTGTACAGCCAGTTCCACCCCAGGGCCAGGGCCAGCCCCGTGCCCACCAGCAGCACCCGCTTCCGCCAAAGTCCCGGCAGCAGCAGGGCGAGGCAGGCCGCGGCAAAAAAACTGCCGCCACGGGCAGAAGAAGCCTCTCCGGCAGCAGATACTGGGCCAGACAGATCCCCAGAGCGAAGGACACGGTGAACGCGGCCAGCTTGCGCATGGTCTCTCCTTTTCCATCCTGCCAAACAGCTCGTCCAGCGGCTGCCCAGAACAGCGGGCAGGCTGCAAAAGAGCCGCAATTTTGCTCTCTCCGCCGGATCCATGCATAGGCTGCCGGGATTCACGGCACCTGCGCCGTTGCCCCGTGTCAGCCCTTTGACCGGACGCGCTTTCTCCCAATGATTCTGCTTTCCCGCCTCGCCCCAGCCGATCACAGCTGTTTGGAAAAATGGGGAAAGAGAAACCATTTGGGTACATTATACCGGGAACCGGCGGGAAATACCAGCCCTTTTTCCATAAATCATGTTCCCTGCTCTTGACGGCTCTTTCCGCCCGGCGTAAGATAGCAGTAATCAGTGGAAATTCTTCCACCAAAAAAGAGAGGAGCGTTGACCATGAAACGCATTCTGACCATACTGGCCGCGACCTTGTTGCTGACTGCGGCAATGGCCGGGACCGCCTCCGCCTCTTCCTACGACTCCGTTGCGGAGGAATTGTCCGCCATCGGCGTGTTCCGGGGCACGTCCGACGGCTTTGAGCTGGACCGCGCCCCTACCCGCTCCGAGGCCGCCATCATGCTGGTGCGGCTCTACGGCGCCGAGGACGAGGCCAAAGCCGCCTATGAGGCGGGAGAGATCTCCATGCCCTTCACCGACGTGAGCGAAACCGCGGCCCCCTCCGTCGCCTGGCTGTACAGCCAAGGCATCACCAACGGCACCTCCGCCACCACTTTCGGCGCATCCAGTCCGTGCAGCGCAAAATGTATTGCGCCTTCCTGCTGCGGGCACTAGGCTATGAGGACGGCGTGGACTTCCTGTACGCAGACACGCTGGACTTCGCCATGCTCCACGGCCTGTTCAACCTCTCCATGCTGGACGCCGCCCCCTTCCTGCGGGACGATCTGGCTGCCGTCACCTACCAGGCCCTGGGCGCTGATCTCAAGGACGGCAGCACCTATCTGCTGGCCAGCCTGGTGGAGAGCGGCGCCATTGACGCCGAGGCCGCCCGGCCCATTACCGAGAAAATCGAGGCCTACCGGGCCCCTGACCGCCGCCAGCCAGGCCTCCTCCACCGGCATCGACGCGGACTATACCATGAATATGGGGATGGACATTGCCGTTGACGGCTCCGATGGGGACCGAGACCATCCACGAAACCATGTCCGTGGCCGTCTCCGGAAACGGCCGCATCCAGATGATTCTGAAAGACCCGCTCCAGCTGGCCATTTCCATGAACATGAACATGGAATCCAACACGGCAGGCGCCGGCCCCGATGTGACCATGCAGGATCAAGTCTCTGTTCAGGAGTGGATGCAGGACGGCTGGGTCTATATCCAGGAGGAGATGGACGGAACCACAGACCGGTACAAATATCCGGTTGGCAACATGGACGGGTTCGCGGAGTTTTTACCAGGAGATGCTGCAGATCAGCGGCCAGATGAACAGCATGATGCTGCCCATGATCGACTCCATCGACGGCTCCCGCACCGTATACACCATGAAGATGGATGACAGCCTGAACAGCCTTCTGGAGGATCTGCTGACGGCCTTGCAGGAAGAGCTTGCCGCCATGGAGAGCCCGGTGGACCTCACCGCAGATCTGCAGAGCTGCACATACGTCTACACCGTCGGTTCCGACGGAGAGCTGGAGTCCTGCACCGCGGACTTCGACCTGGATCTGGTGCTGGGCCTGCCTGTCACGGAGACCGAAAATGCGCAGATTACTGCCAAGCTCCAGATGGATATGCAGATGGATGTCAACGCCACCGGCGATGATGTGCGCATCTCTTATCCCAGCTTCTCCAACTTTGAGGACCTGACCCCGGTCCTCTCCGGCGGTGAGCTGTAACCCCCCCTTCTAATTCAGTAAGAGAGCGCCGCGAGCTTTGCTCGCGGCGCCTCTTATGCTCCAACGGACGGCAAATCAGGAAATTGAAATCATTTTGCCTCAGCGGTACAGCCGCCCCTCTCGAAGGCCGCATCAGCCCGGAGGCCACGTCATATCTCTGCCGCTCAGTACGTGGAAGTGCAGATGAAACACGCTCTGCCGCCTGCATTCCCCCACCTGGCCAAGCCCGGTGGGGGCCCCGGATAAAACTTGAGCGGGCAGGCAAAGCCCGCCCGCTCAAGGTTTTGCTTCGCAAAACGCTTGCACGCGCTCTCGCGTGCGGCCCCGCCGGGGCCGTGGCTCCCAGGCATCAGCCCGGAGGCCAGGTCATGTCCCGGCCGCAGAGCACGTGGAAGTGCAGGTGGAACACGCTCTGCCCCGCCTGCTCTCCGATGTTGGAGACCACCCGGTAGCTGTCCAGCCCCTTTTCCTTTGTCAGCTTGGCAATGACCTCGAAGATGTGAGCCACCACCGCGCTGTTGTCCGCGGTCACCTCGGACACGGAGCCGATGTGGGCCTTGGGGATCACCAGGAAGTGGGTGGGCGCCTGGGGATCGATGTCGTTGAAGGCGTAGCACACGTCGTCCTCGTAGACCTTGCTGCTGGGGATCTCCCCGGCAATGATCTTGCAGAATAGGCAATCGGACATTTTCAAACCTCCTTTGATGTGATCGGTATAAACTGATGATAAACGGGATCGTAGCGATAGTCAACCCCCGCCAGCGTCTCCCGCAGGGACTGCTCGTCCGCATCCAGGGACGCGCACAGATCCTCCAGGTCCGCATACTGGTCCCGGAGGCGGGCGTTGAGGAAGCTCAGAAGAATGTAGGGGTCCTTGGGCAGCAGCATGGCAGCCCCCTTTCTCTGTAAAGGGAAAATACTTGCGATATTCTGAAAGTAAATAATTTTACCGCACGGGTGTGTAGTTGACGGATGCTTCCTCCTCTGTGGTCTCCAGCTTGAAGATCACGGGGCGCAGCCCATCGTTGCAGGAGCAGATGGCCACGCCGGGTTTGCGGATCCAGTCTCCGTAGTAAAACAGGCCCTCCCCTGCGCCGTGAGCCAGGGCGAAGACGTACTGGTAAATGGCCTTCCACGCCTCATCGCACAACCCCTCCGGCTTGGCGTAGTCGGCGTAGAACACCTGGCCCTCCCGCATCATGGGGCAGGGACCCAGGCCCTTCAGCGCCGTATTCCGCCGCCAGCTCTTCATCCAGGGTGGTTTTCAAGACGGTGATCTTGACTTTTTTCATGGATCGTCCTCCTGGTAAAGATCAAATGTGATAGGTGGAAATTCAAACAGGGGCTTTTCCTTCCTCTGCATCCCCCGCTTGGGCTTCTCTAACCCCAGTGTGTCATAATATGCGTCGGAGAAATTCAGGACCGACGGGTCAAAGCCCGTCTGGAGCTCCTTCACCCGCTGGAATGGGTCCCGGGACCGGATGTGGAATGTCTCCGCCAACAGGTCCAGGGATGCGTCCCGGCTCTTGGCAGCCCGGCCAGGTGTTGGCATCGTTGTCCTCCAGAAGCTTCCGGAACCGGGGCTCGTCCAGCAGAAAAATCTGGGCCAGGGGGCTGGTGCATTTGCAGAAGAGCACGTGGGACAAAAACTCCCGGAAGTCCGCCCCCACCGGCAGCACGTAGGTGCCCTCCCCCGCCAGCTCCGGCTCCACGCAGTACACCGCCTCGTCCCCCGGCAGGAGGACGAAGTGGGTGCCGCTGCTGCCCCAGCCGAGGATCTCGGCGTTCTCCGGGGTGCAGAAATACCGCACCGGATCGGCGCCCGTCTCCGGCTCCAGCTCCAGCATGGAGAAGTCCAGGGGCAGGCCGAAAAACGTCTTGACGTCCTCTCGAGTTGACATAAAGTTCTCCCCACTCCACTCTGCTCCCGCCAGGCCTTTGCCCGGCGAGGCCCCGGGAAGGTGTCATCTACAGCTTACTTCAGCTTCTCCGCCACAAAATCGTCCACGGTGGCCAGGGCGTCGTCCAGCTTCAGCAGATCGCTGCCGCCGCCCATGGCGCTGTCGGGCTTGCCGCCGCCCTTGCCGCCGCAGACGGCGCACACGCTCTTCACCAGATCGCCGGCCTTGACGCCGCGCTTCACAGCCTCGGGGCCGCAGACTGCCAGGAAGGTGATCTTCTCCCCATTGGCAGAGGCCAGCACTGCCACCACGTCGGGCTCCTTGTCCCGCAGGAAGTCGCCCATCTGCCGCAGGGCGTTCGCGTCCATGCCGTCCCGGTGAATGGTCAGGACCTTCAATCCGCCCACGTTCCTTAGCGGCCGTCAGGAATTGACGGGCCTCGCCCAAGGACGCCTCGGACTTGAACTTCTCCAGCGCGTGGCGCAGCTCCTTCAGCTCCGCTGCCTGCTGTTCCGCCTTGGCGGCCAGCTCTCCGGGGTTGGTCTTTGAGAACTCTGAGCCACATGGAACAGCAGCTCCTGGTTGTTGTTCATGGTCTCCAGGCTCAGTTGCCCACGGTGGCTTCAATGCGGCGCACGCCGGAGGCAATGGAGCCCTCGGACTTGATGCGGAAGGTGCCTGCCTTGGCGGTATTGTCCAGGTGAGTACCGCCGCAGAACTCCATGGAGAAGTCGCCCATCTCCACGACGCGGACGGTCTCGCCGTACTTTTCACCGAACACGGCCACAGCGCCCTTCTTTCTTGGCCTCCTCAATGGGCAGCACCTCGGTGGCCACGGCGTAGCCCTCCAGGATGGCGTCGTTGACCAGCCGGTCGATCTCCGTCAGCTGCTCCGGGGTGATAGCCTCAAAGTGCGTGAAGTCAAAGCGCAGCCGGTCCGGCTCCACCAGGGAGCCCGCCTGATGCACGTGGTCGCCCAGGACCTTCTTCAGGGCCGCATCCAGCAGATGCGTGGCGCTGTGAGCCCGCATGATGGCCTTCCGGCGCTCCATGTCGATGGATGCGGTGACGGTCTCCCCCACGCTGAGGGTGCCGGAGACCACCTTGCCGGAGTGCATGAACTTGCCGCCCTTGTTCTTCTGAACATCCGTCACCTGGAAGGTGCCATTGGGTCCCTGAATGGTGCCGTGGTCTCCCACCTGGCCGCCCATCTCGGCATAGAACGGCGTCTGGTCCAGCACCAGGATGCCCTCCACGCCCTGAGCCAGCTCGTCCCGCAGTTCCCCGTCGGCCACCAGGGCCAGGACTCTGCCCTGCTCGCTGGAGCGATCATAGCCCTACGAACTCCGTGGCGGGCATGTCCTTGCCGAACTCGATGCCGGCCCAGCCCAGGTCGCCCAGGGCCTCCCGGGCCTTCCGGGCGCGGACCTTCTGCTCCTCCATCAGGGCCTTGAAGCCCTCCTGGTCCACGGTCATGCCTGCCTCCTGGGCCATCTCCACGGTCAGATCCACGGGGAAGCCGTAGGTATCATAGAGCTTGAAGGCGTCAGCGCCGGAGAACACGGTCTCCCCCGCCGCCTTGTGGGCGGACAGCATCTCGTCATAGATCTTCATGCCGGCGTCCAGGGTGCGGGCGAAGTTCTCCTCCTCGGTGCGGATGACCTTGGTGATATAGGCCTGCCGCTCCCGCAGATCGGGATAGGCGCACTCGTTCTCATGGACCACGGTGTCGCACCACCTCGTAGAGGAAGGGGTGGTTCACTCCCAGGAGCTTGCCATGGCGGGCGGCCCGGCGCAGCAGGCGGCGCAGCACATAGCCCCGGCCCTCGTTGCTGGGCAGGACGCCGTCACAGATCATCATCACGGAGGAGCGGATGTGGTCGGTGATGACCCGCAGGGAGACGTCCTTGGCCTCGCTCTGCCCGTAGTGGGCGCCGGTGATCTCGCTGACCTTGTTGGTGATGTTCATAACGGTATCCACGTCGAACAGACTGTTCACGTTCTGGCACACGCAGGCCAGGCGCTCCAGGCCCATGCCAGTGTCGATGTTCTTCTGCTTGAGCTCGGAGTAGTGGCCCTGGCCGTCGTTGTCAAACTGGGAGAAGACCACGTTCCACACCTCGATATACCGGTCGCACTCGCAGCCCACGGTGCAGCCGGGCTTGCCGCAGCCCCACTGCTCGCCCCGGGTAGTAGATCTCCGAGCAGGGGCCGCAGGGGCCGGAACCGTGCTCCCAGAAGTTGTCCTCCTTGCCGAACTTGAAGATGCGCTCCGCGGGGATGCCGATCTCCTCGCCAGATGCGGAAGGCCTCATCGTCGGCGGGGGTGGTCTCATTGCCGGCGAAGACGGAGGGGTACAGCCGGTCCGGCTCCAGACCCACCCATTCGGGAGAGGTCAGGAACTCCCAGGCCCAGTGGATGGCCTCCGCTTGAAGTAGTCTCCGAAGGAGAAGTTGCCCAGCATCTCAAAGTAGGTGCCGTGGCGGGCGGTGTGGCCGATGTTCTCAATGTCGCCGGTGCGGATGCACTTCTGGCAGGTGGTCACCCGATGGCGGGGGGGCTCCTGCTCCCCGGTGAACCTGTCCCTTGACCACGCCCCCCAGCTGTTGCAGTTCCCCGCTCCCGGATGGAACGCCCGTCAGCGCCCGAAAGGGACAGGGATGCTGCCATGGCTCCTCCCAGCAGGGATCTTCAGCTCCGGGGTGCGGATCACCGGAAACAAAACCGGACAAAAAATCTTTCTGAATCGGAAAAAATCTGGATGCCACCCAGGCGGGACGGGTGCGGAGATTGGGCTCGCTGAAAGAACACCAGTATATCCCCTCTTTTCTAAAGCAGAAAAACCGCCCCTGACGCACGTCAGGGGCGGAAGAACTTCCACGGTACCACCCTGATCTGTCCCATGGGGACATCTCATGTCATCCGCTAACGGGGATGAGCCGTCCCGCTCGTCGCGGGCTGCTCCAAAGTGGCTGCTCCGCAGCACAGGCAAGGGGCTCGCACCGTCTCCCCTCTCGCTTGGCCGGTCTCGCGAAGCTGGCTTTGTCATAGCTTTTCGCTGTTTTCAGACACAATTATTATAAACGTTTCTGCCCGGTTGTCAACGGGAAAATCACAGGTTTTTTCCCTTGCCTCCGGAAATCCCCGGGACCTTCTTTCCTGTCAGAATGCAGACGCCGTCCGCCACGCACTTGCCACAGCCGATGCAGCTGGTAGGTCCGCTCTTCCGGCTGTACGCCGCCCAACAGTAAAACGCAGTGCCCGCCAGAATGATCCCCGTCGCCAGAATCTCATGCCACGCCATGTTGCAGCCCCCCTTTTTTGTTTTTAGTCTACCACACAAAGGGGGCACCAGTTTGTCTGTGGCAGCTGCAACAGCCGCAGGCCCAGCAGCGGCAGCAGCTCCGCCGCAGGAGCCGGAAGTTCCGGCAGTGGAAATTCCTGGGGCTCCACCACGCCGCCGCCCGGCCGGGGCAGCTGCCGCTGGACGCAGAGGACCGGTTCCGCCAGGCTGGACAGGGTGAGACTGTCCCTGGAGGACAGGCCATAGGTGACCACCGTCTCCCGCCGTGATGCGCTCCAGCGGCGCGGTACAATCCCCGGCACCAGCAGCACCCGGCACAGGGCGGCCGTATCCCCAGCTCCCCGCACCCCGGCGGGTCAGGACCAGCAGTGGCCAATACTGTTCCGCCAGCGCCTCCGCCCGCTATCCGCCCCCAGAACGCCGGGCGGCAGCAGCTTTCTCCACGCCGGGGACAGCAGAAGATAACTCCCTCCATCAAAACACCTCCCGGCTAGTGTCTGCTGGAGGTTGGATTCCATGCAAAAAATTTGCTCGTCATTTTGCCCCTGCCGTGCTATACTGGAACGTGAGATTTTGGAAACGGGGTGATCTCCTTGCATTTCTGGGCCCATCTGCGGACCGTGAACCGCCACCGGGCGCTGGTGCGGAAGTACTGCTTCCGCCTGGGGCTGTACTGGCAGGGCCTGACCCATGACCTGTCCAAGTACGCCCCTGTGGAGTTCTTTGCCGGGGTGAAATACTTCCAGGGGGATCACAGCCCCAACGACGCCCAGCGGAAGGACCACGGCTACAGCACCGCCTGGCTCCACCACAAGGGCCGCAACCGCCACCACTTCGAGTATTGGACCGACTACAGCCTCACCGGCGAGGGGATAGCCGGCGTGGAGATGCCGAAAAATACGTAGCGGAGATGTTCTGCGACCGTCTGGCCGCCAGCAAGGTCTACCGGGGAAAGGATTTCAATCCCGGTGACCCTTACCAGTTCTATCTCCGGGGCAAGGACCGGCGGCTGCTGATCCACCCGGCCACCGCGGCGCTTTTGGAGACCATGCTTTTAAAGCTCCGGGATGAGGGCGAGGACGCCGCCTTTGCATATATCCGGCAGGAGATCTGGGAAAGTCCCAGGATGCCCCACCGCCGGACCCCCGGCGCTTTTGACAGGTGCACAGACTGTTCCCCTCCCACTGATGCCGAGAAGAGCCGTATGCCGGCGAGCAAACATTGACCATGTTTGCTCGCCGGCATGAGACTGGGCAGCGATTTACTTGATATGGGCGCCGATCTCCGTCAGCAGCCGCAGCAGGGGCCGCCACAGGTCCGGGTGGTGCTCCAGCAGAAAGGTCTGGACCTCCGGGGCCGTCAGGCCGTCTCCCCACAGCAGCACATGGCTGCCGGAGGCGAACTCCCCACGGCGGTGGGGGCCACGGCGGAGACCGCCACGGCGATTTTGGCGGCGATGGCCGCCACGCCGCCGGCATGTACCCCCACGGCGCTGACGCCCATGGCCAGATACCCCAGAGCCGCCACGCCAAAGCCGCCAATCCCCCGCCACGATGCCCAGGGACAGCATTCCCATGGCCAGCACGCCGAAGGTGAACAGGCCCACCCCACGATGCCGATGGCCACCACGCCGATGGCGCAGTTGCCGATGGCGATGATGCCCCTTGGCCGTGTTATCCATGGACAGTTTCCCGTTCCGGACGAAGCCGAACCGGATGGACACCAGGGGCAGGCCGAAGATGCGGGTCTTGCTGTCGTAGCGGTAGACCCTGCCCTTCACATAATTGGTCAGCTCGTCCACCTTTTTTTCCAGCCGGTCTGCCTGCTTGGAAGAGATTTCCCCGCTTCCGCCGCATGGATTGTCCGGCTCCTCCATCCAGTCCTTCACCAGATAGTCCACCGACACGCCGAATATATCTGACAAGGAGATCAGCTTCACAAGCTCCGGCATGGCGGCGCCGCCCTCCCACTTGCTGACCGACTGCCGGGTGACCCCCAGCCGGTCCGCCAGCTGCTCCTGGCTCATGCCGGACTTCCGCCGCAGCCCCGTCAATTTCTCGGAAAATGTCATCGGAGAACACTCGCTTTCTCATTTGGATGCCCTTATGATAAGCCACCCGCCGCGCACCTGGCAAGAACGCGGCGGGTGGAACTTTGTCAACCCCAGGTTGCACCCCTTGAGGCCCAGGGGATCTCCAGATTTTTGCCAGGCTCCGGGCGCTATGGCGGGAGTTCCTGCTGCGACGAACGATGAGGCAGGGTGTTTTACCAGATCCCCAGGGGATGATGGCCAGGGTGCGGGTCACCGTGGTCTTCGAAGCCACGATGGCGGCTTGATGTCCGGTGTCACCAGGTGATGGGGATAATGGCAGGGTCCGTCCCGATGGCGGCGGTCCGCGCCGCCGTCCCAGGCGGCGGCCGCCGCCGTGACGGAGGAGGTGTCGTTGACGGCAGTACCGGCGAACAGGCCGAAGCCCTCGTTGGAAAGGCCCAGCATGCCGCCCAGAGTGGGGAAGATCAGAGCGGCGATGACGTTGAACAGGAAGATGACCGAGATGGACTGGGCGATCTCCTCGTCATCGGCCCCGATGACCGGGGCAGTGGCGGCGATGGCGGAGCCGCCGCAGATGGAGGAACCTACGCCGATCAGAGTGGAGATGTTGCCGTCCATGTGCAGGGCCTTGTAGAGGGCATAGGACACGATCAGAGACGTGGCGATGGTGGAGACGATGATGGGCAGTGACTGTCCCCCCCACCTGAACACGCTGGAGAGATTCATGCCGAAGCCCAGCAGCACCACCGCCAGCTGCAAAGGATGGCGAACACCGGGCCGCCCACCACCTCGAACCGCTGGCCCAGCAGCCAAGCAGGCACGGCGATCACCAGGCAGATCAGGATGCCCGGCGCGTTTTTCCTGACAAATTCCATAATACAATTCCTTTCCATCTGTTTCATTCGGGGTTGTATCATATCACGGCGTAAAGGATTTGTCCCCGGGGCAGAGGTCCGCTTGATGACAATGCCAGGCTCAGTGGCAAGGGGGGATCTCCGCTCTGATAGTCCATCCAGGCCGGGCAAAGAAGCCGCTCTGCTCCTCCAGCCCTGCCGCCCTTGCTGAAGCTGCTGGCAACCTCCACCTGCGTCCCATCTTTCAAAACCACCGGAGAGCACGAAGTCAAAATCGCCGGAGAAGATCTCCGTATAGGCCTTCCCATCCGTCTGCTTCCACAGCCCTGGTATGTGGAGGACCTTTCCCTCCAGGTCTCCGTCCGCCAGAATGGAGAGTACCACTGTCAGCGTGTTGTCCGCAGGATCCGGGTCCTCCAGCCAAGTGAACTCCGTGGAATAAGAGATCGCCGGGTCCCCGCCGTCCGGCTCCCGCAGCTCAAGCCACTCGCCGTTCAAAATATCATCGCCGAAGAGCTGGTAGGTTTCATTTTCACCGTCCAAGGGTGGCAGGACCGTGCCCTCTGGGGCCTGAATCTCCAGCATCAGGTAGAATACCCCATCCATGCCGAAGGCCGCCATAGGTGTCATCATGGCTCTGCCTGCGGAGACCGCACCCGGCAGGCCGCCGCTGAGGGTGTCCACCACCGCCTGCTCCCCCGGGTCCAGCCCGCCGAAAAAAAGCTGTCCCATAGCGACGCAGTAACAGCCGCCGCCGTGCCCACCAACAGCACTGCTGCCAGTACCGCCGCCATCCCCCGTTTCATCCACAAGCTCCGGTGCTGGACCGGCGGTCCGGCCTGCTCCGCCATCAGGGCGTCCGTCAGGGGCGGACCTCCCTGCCTCCGTGAACTGCACCCGGTCCAACTCACTCTGATAAACATTCCTGTCCATAAGCGCCTCCCAGCGTGTTCCGCAATTTTGCCTTGCCCCGGTAGAGATACGTGCTGACCTGACTGGCCGTGCAGCCCATCAACGTCCCGATCTCCGCCGGCTCGTATCCCTCGTAATACCGCAGGTACACCGCCTGGCGGTATCGCTCCGGCAGGGCCTGCACCGCCGCCAGCACGGGGCTCTCCCCTGGCTCCGGCAGATGGACCGCCGCGTGGGCCGCCGCCTCCAAGGGCAGGCGCCGCCGGACCCAGGCGGACTTCTTCCAGTCCTTGCAGCAGTTGACGGCCACCCGGATCACCCAGGCCCGCCAGTACTGGTAGAACTCGAAGGGGCTGGTCTTGTTGGGGTCCAGCCAGACGGCGTTGCCGGCGGTCTTGCCCATCTTCTTGCCCTGAGAATCGGTCAGCAGGGTGATGGTCATGGCGTAGGCATCCTTGCCCAGCTTGCGGCGGATCAGCTCCGTACCGCCCAGCATATTGCTCCACTGGTCATCGCCGCCGAACTGCATATTGCAGCCGTAGTGCTGGAACATGTAGTAGAAGTCGTAGCTCTGCATGATCATGTAGTTGAACTCGAGGAAGGACAGGCCCTTCTCCATGCGCTGCTCATAGCACTTGGCACGCAGCATGTTGTTGACGGAGAAGCAGGCGCCCACATCGCGCAGCAGCTCGACGTAGTTCAGCTTCAGCAGCCAGTCGGCGTTGTTCAGCATCAGGGCCTTGCCCTCGGAGAAGTCGATGAACTTCTCCATCTGCTTTTTGAAGCAGGCGGCGTTGTGGGCGATGTCCTCCTTGGTCAGCATCTTGCGGAAGTGAGGTGCCCTATGCCCCAGGATCCCAGACAGCGGGACGGCTGCCGATTCACCGCACAGAACATCACAGCGGCCCAGGAGAAGAATCCCCTTTGCCAAGATCTCCGACATCGTCTATGAACTGCTGGAGAAGGCCATCTTCTCCTCCGCCATCCCGCCGGGGAGCAAGCTGAACATCTCCAAGCTGGCGGAGCAGATGGGGGTCAGCACCTCCCCGGTGACCCGGGCGGTGGAGCGGCTGGAGGAAAACGGCCTGGTGACCGCCGTCCGCAGCAGCGACAGCAAATACCGCAGCTACTTCGTCTTTGACCTCAGCAGCGAGTCCCTGGAGGACCTGTTCGTGGCCCGGCGGGCCATCGAAGGAGAGGCGGCCTTCCTCTGCGCACAGAAGCGGACCCTGATTGACCTGCCCAGGCTCCAGAAGCTGGCGGACCAGTTCCAGTCCGCCTGGCAGGACTTTGCGAAGGATCTGGATACCGCCCCCACCGCCTCCGAGCGGGCCAAGATCGACCTGGAGTTCCACCACCAGCTGGTGCTGACCACAGAGAACGAGTATCTCATCGACATGTTCGAGACCCTCCAGGGCACCCTTCACTACCTGTCTATCCGCTCCTGCGAGTTCGTTGCCACGGAACAGAAAAAGGACAATCTGATCGTCATGGGCTCCCAGCACGTGGCTATCTGCTCCGCCATCGGCCTGGGGCTGCCGGAGCTGGCTCGCTCCGCCATGGGCGGCACATCGATTTCTGCTGCAGCCGCTGCCTCATCAACCGCACCTTTCACGCCGCCGGATCCCGCTGACGGCGGAACGAAAAGCGCCCAGGGCAAAGCCCTGGGGCGCTTTCGTTTATAGGAGTGTCGATTTCAGCAAAGTTATTTCTGGGCCGCCAGCTTCTCGTACTGGGCGTACCGGGCGGCGCACTGCTCCTCCGCCTCGGCGAAGAGCTGCTCGGCGATCTGAGGGAATGTGCGGGTCAGGCCGGAGAACCGGACCTCGCCCGCTGGAAGGGGTTCTTCCCCTCCGCCGCCAGCTCAGGGCTGTACCGGTACAGGTGCCAGTAGCCGCACTCCACCGCCAGCTTCTGCTCCGCCTGGCTCACCTTCATGCTCTTGGCGATGCCGTGGTTGATGCAGGGGGCGTAAGCGATGACGAGGGACGGGCCCTTGTGGGCCTCGGCCTCCTTCAGGGCCTTCACCACGTGGGCGGGGTTGGCGCCCATGGACACCTGGGCCACATACACATGGCCGTAGTTCATGGCGATCAGGCCCAGGTCCTTCTTGGGGGTCTTTTTGCCGCTGGCGGCGAACTGAGCCACCGCACCGATGGGCGTGGCCTTGGAGGCTTGGCCGCCGGTATTGGCGTACAGCTCGTTGTCCACCACCAGGATGTTCACGTCGATGCCGGAGGCCAGCACGTGGTCCAAGCCGCCGTAGCCGATGTCATAGGCCCAGCCGTCGCCGCCGTACATCCACATGGTCTTTTTCACCAGCTGGTCGGCGTTGTCCCGCAGGAACCGCACGTCGGCGCTGGAGTCGGCGGTCTGGTTCAGGGCGGCGATCAGGGCGTCGGACACGGCCCGGGTCTTGTCGCCGTCGTCGCCGTCTTGCAGCCAGCTCTCCAGGGCGGCCTTCAGGGCAGCGTCGGAGGTAGTGTCCAGGGCAGCCTTGGCGTGGGTCTTGACCTGGTTGCGCTGCTGGTCCACGGACAGGCACATGCCCAGGGAGTATTCGGCGTTGTTCTCGAAGAGGGAGTTGGACAGGGCCGGTCCGTGACCGGCGGAGTCCTTCACCATGGGAATGGAGGGTACGGAGAGGAACATGGCCTGGGCGCAGCCGGTGGCGTTGGCGATGTACATCCGCTCGCCGAACAGTTGGGTCATCAACTTCATGTAGGGGGTCTCGCCGCAGCCGGCGCAGGCACCGGAAAACTCCATCAGCGGCCGCTGGAACTGGCTGCCCCGGACGGTGAACTTGTCCAGAGGATTGGCCTTCTCGGAGAGGGACAGGCAGTGATTCCAGTTGTCCTGCTCCGGCATCTGGGACTCCAGCGGCTTCATCACCAGGGCCTTCTCCCTGGCGGGGCACACGTCGGCGCAGCTGCCGCAGCCCTGGCAGTCCAGGGGATCCACCTGGATGCGGAAGGTATAATTCTCCATCCCCCTGCCGTTGGCCTTGTGGGTGATGCAGCCGGCCGGGGCCTGCTCCGCCTCCTCCTTGGTAAACAGGAAGGGCCGGATGGCGGCGTGGGGGCACACGAAGGAGCACTGGTTGCAGCCGATGCAGTTGTCCGGCAGCCACTGGGGCACATCCACGGCGATGCCGCGCTTTTCGTACTTGGAGGTCTCCACCTCCGTCACGCCGTCGGCAAAGCTGAGGAACTTGCTGACAGGGATCTTGTCGCCGGCCTGGGCGTTGACGGGGATCAGCACGTCCCGGACGTAGTCCGGCACACCTGCGGCCTCAGTCTGCTCCAGGGGCTCGTCGGGCAGGTCCTTCCAGCTGTCGGGCACTCGGATCTCCTCCACGGACTGGAGGCCCCGGTCCACAGCGGCGTAGTTCATGTTCAGGACCTTGTCGCCCTTCTTGAAGTAGCTGTGGGTGATGGCGTCCTTCATGTACTGGACGGCCTCATCCACCGGCAGCACGCCGGAGAGCTTGAAGAACGCCGCCTGGAGGACCGTGTTGGTCCGGTTGCCCAGACCCAGCTCCTGGGCGATGGACACGGCGTCGATGGTATAGAACTTCACATGGTTCCGGGCCAGCGTCCGCTTCACGTGGTTGGGCAGATTCCGCTCCAGCTCCTCCCCCTTCCACAGGGTGTTCAGCAGGAAGGTGCCGCCGGGCTTCACCTCGTGGACGATGTCATAGGAGTGGATGTAACTCTGCTTGTGGCAGGCCACGAAGTCCGCCTGGGTGACGTAGTAGGCAGAGCGGATGGACTCCTTGCCGAAGCGCAGGTGGCTTTTGGTGACGCCGCCGGACTTCTTGGAGTCATATTCAAAATACGCCTGGACGTACTGGGGCGTGTTGTCGCCGATGATCTTGATGGAGTTCTTGTTGGCGCCCACGGTGCCGTCGGAGCCC
>VOFD01001874.1_pt1 | contig 22774 bp, 32 predicted proteins | sample 5384101 | NCBI WGS metagenome assembly VOFD01 (sample SAMN12384723, study PRJNA508395) | human gut metagenome | isolation source: healthy gut C | host: Homo sapiens
TGATGGGCCTGTAGCTCAACCGTTTCCGCCCTGTTTCCCGTACCAGCCCCCGCTCCGTTCGCATCCGCTGTTCAGGAAACTAAAAACGATCATTGTTTTTGTTCTCCGCCCCTCGGGAAAGGCCGAAAAAGATCTGGAAATGAATGATTCACATCCAAGCATATTGTACAAGACGGTTCGCATTCCCTTTGTGCAGTACTTCCAGTATCTACGCCGAAAGCATCTCAGCGGCATATATCCTGCTTTAGAAAATCTCTATTTCGTCCTGGAACAACACCTCAATATGATCATAAGTAAAGATATTCACCCGCTCAATCCACTGACACAAAATCATCTTCCGGATCGAGAACTCCGCTTCCATCGCTTTGTCGTACAGCTTTTGCAGTTCATGATGGGTATCCACATGACTTTTCAACTGACGCAGCACTTCTTTGTCAATCCGCTCCGCTCGATAAGTGCTTTGTGCAGAGCATCTCTCACGGTGCTGAACCCGGTTGTAGCATTTATAGACGGGGATTTTCTCATTGTGCTCCATCACTCGATGAGTTTTTCGAACAGTTGATGCAAATATCCTTCCTCCACAACAGCCGCAGTAAACATTTCCCGATAACAGCGCTCTTCCCACCAGCTTTTTGGGAAGCTGCCCCTGTTTTCTCTGCTCCATTACTTGCTGTGCCGCCTGAAATGTTTCCGGTGAGATGATTTGCAATTCCGGGTTGAGCTGTGAACGAACCCCTCCTCTGCACATGACTCCGGTGAACAACTCTCGGTGTAAAAATGCGTTAATAGAGCTTGGATGGAACACTTCACCATTCCGGTCATAGATACCCTGTGCTGCAAGCTCTGTCGCAATTCTTCGTCCGCCATATCCGTACCGGATATAGTAGTCGAAGACTATACGGATGACCGCTGCTTCACCAGGTATGATTTGCAGATCATGCACATCACGTCCCCTGGGGTTGACCCGCCCCGTTTTGACAAGCCTATAACCATACGGTGCTCTTCCTCCACAGTAGAAGCCCTCACTGGTAAGCTGCTGCATCCGGGTCTTGGTCCGTTCGGAGATTTTCAAACTTTCACCGGAAGCCTGCCAATAGCGAATGTAATTGATCAGCTTGTCGGCGTGGCTCTCAAATCTCTGCGGTCCCTCTCGGGCACTCCAAATCTCAATTCCCAGCATGGAGAGAGCCTCTACAAAAAAACGGAGTCTCCGAATCCCGTCGCCCCAATCGGTCAAACATAAAGACAAGAAGGATGTCAAACTTATGTTGTTTGGCATCCTTCTTGATTTGCTGCAGGACTCTGCGGTCTGCTGTGGGAATCTTGAATCCTGAGATTCCTTTCTCGTAGAACTCCTTAATGATTTTCCAGCCGCGGGCGGCGGCAAACCCCGGCACGCCTGCCGCTGCATGGGAATGTCATCCTCGTGCAACTGCTGGACAGTGGATACCCGGTACAGGCAATAGACTCGATTCATTATGAATTCCTCCCTTAGATGTTTAGTTGACAAGGGAAGTATAGCAAGTATCGCTTTACATTTTCACTTAATTTGTGTATTACACTATTACAAATAATTTTATTTGTTATAGTGTTGAAATTAGCGTGTAGATATGTTATATTAGTTAAAAAGGAGGGTGGTTTCGTGTTTGTATCCGGTGGGAATGTACATGATCAAATTAAAGCTATGATTGTCGCACAAGGTTGGACAATTACTAAGGTTGTCTCGAAAATGAACGAAACTCGTCCCATAGACAAGCAAACCACCGTTCAAAATATTTCTAACAAACTTACTCGAGGTACCATAAAATTTTCAGAGGTAACGGAAATTGCAAAAATAGTCGGTTGTACCCTATTGTGGGAGCCAATTGACACAATGGAGGTAGCTCAAAATGATTGAATATTCCGCTATTTTTGAACGCATTATCAAGCAATATACAGACGATGAGTTACAGCAGATTTGTAAAACTCTTAATAGGATATATAATATCTATGATTCCGAAGGATATCGATGGACACAACTTCAATATGTTTTAACTAAAACATCAGAAGCAGATATTTCTGCTTTGCGTAGATCCCAGCTATCCAATCAAGTAATAAACGATTTGATACTCAGGTTTTACCCTTGTGAAAGAGTGGTAAAATACTATCTAATAAAAAAACTGCGCACACTTTCAAATCAAATTGTTGCTTTTGAAATGTCTATCGGAAATAGCAGGATTGATCTATGTAGAATCAATGGTCATTCTTATGCCTATGAGATCAAAACATCTTATGACACTTTTGATAGATTAGATACGCAGATGGCCGATTATATGGATACGTTTGAAAAGGTTTACTTGGTTATTCCATTTGATCGCAAAGACGATGCTGCCTGCCATATCCCGGAGAATTGCGGAATAATTACTTATAGGATTTCGAAGAATGGAGAGTTGATTTTTCATTATTTAAGGAAAGCTAATACTAATATGTGTGATATTCGTAAATGTATTAGCAGTCTCTCAAGTGCAGATATTTCTCAATTTCTTAAGTTGCTTAAAATTCAAAATATACCAACACTAAAAGACGAAAAACTCTCTATGCTATTTTCTAAATCAAACCGGGCTTTGTGGAGCGCCTATAAGAAACTGTTAAAAATCAAATATGCGCCTAAATGGGATTATTTAATAAAACATTTTAGCGAAATTTTGCCAATAGATATGCAAAAACTTTTTTTCAACTTCCCTCAATCCAAGCCTTTTGCATATTACACGACAACAAAAAGAGGCGGGACAGTCATAGTAAACTGTCCGCCTTCTTACGATTCATGTAATTCAAGCATCCATTTCATACATTGTATAAATATAGTGCAACATAGCGATCATTTTCCATTGTGCCTGATTTTTTCCGCTCTTTTCACCACTCAATATCTGAGAAATTTCATAGCATCCAGGGCATTTCTCGTGGTGTTCTTGGTCAAACTCCTCCCAATACTCAGAAGCAACAATCGAAGGCGCTATATACTCAGGGAATTCAGACAGCAAAGGTTTCCGCCCTTTAAATGCGACAAAAAAATTGTTCTCCTGTGAATAGTATATGCCAACTGGACTGATTGCACCTCCGGTTGTTGGCAATGCAGCACTAATTGTTGCATAATCCCCAAACCCATTGAAGCGAGACATATAAGATGTAGAATAAAGATCTTTTAATGCATTATCAATTTCGGCGATAGGTTCTTTATCTATCATCTTATTGTTTGCTAAATTTTCGGGGCGATGTGCTTTGATGGCTATGGATGTATACCCTATTTTCTTTTTTGTGGTCTGAAATGGTTTTATAAATTGGTTTAAATACTGGACTCGTACATGAAGCAGTATCAATATCAAAGATAACAAAATCTTCTTGTCGAATGTGTGGAAGTAGTTGCTCAAAAATTGAATCAAATTCCTGTGGCTTTAACCGAAAGGCAACTCGTTGAAACTTTTCTTGAAAATAATCTTTATCCGCAAGTATTCGGGTCATTGATATATCCTCTGACATATAAGAAATCACAGGAATCACTTGATCAGAAAACCGTTCCAGTACTACTAATTCTTTCATAGCAAAAGTCTGGTTGACGTATAATACGAGTAATATATTCTCGAATTGCATCAGATGTATTTCGAAGTTTTGATGATTTGTAGAAGTCAACTAAGACAGACATGTGAGGCGCATTTTCAAGTATATCGGCCAATTCTGTAAGAAAAGAATTTTTCATATTGCTGCGAGTCCGTTCTTGAACTAACTCTATCATCGGAATGACTGTATTATCAAAAACTCCCATCATACTAAGTTGCCTGAGAACACTGACCTCCACAGTCCGGTTTTTCATAACAGGGACATACATTTAAAATCACCTCCCAATGCTTATTGCTGGGCTTTCAAATCCACGTAGCTTGCAACACCATCTAATCCAGGATACACAAAAGCTCGATTAATTCCGCACCAGTCGAGTTTATTCCTCATCTCATCAAAACAAGTATGTGAAATAACCATTTTGGTAATTGGGAGCCCCATTTCAGATAATGTAATATCTATTGGCTTAAGCGGATTTTTAATGAACAGTGAACACTCCCTTTTGAGCAGATATTCGGGGGTTAATGTAGGATGGAGTATGTAAGACGATCTCATCAGGGCAGAAAACAAATCATCAACATCACTACTATCACTAAAGGAATCCTTGTCAATGATATAAACTGCGGCATCAATATCTTTTCCACCTTCGACAGAAAAGTAGGCCGCAATTAGTGGGTTTTGTGTCCAATCCAAAAAACGGGTCGGAACACCATGATGTTGACCGATGGTCCATTGATCCCATGAGTTCATGTTGCGCAAATCAAGATAGGGTACTGACATATCTACAAAACGATGCATGGTTTGCTCTTCCAAGTCTTGAAGAGCATCCAACTGCTCCGCTTCGGTTCCTTTGAGTTTTTGATGAATATACTTCACGTCCAATTTTGGGAATGAGTTTGTAGGATTTGTTATGGATTCCACGAAAAAGATTTTGCTCCGTACAATGGTTAGCGAGATATGTCATGTACTCCATAAAGCCATGAATATATATTTCGTCCATATAACTCACTTCCAAAAAGAAATTATTGGTATAAGTGTATCATATAATTAATGGAAAGGCAAAAGTATTATTTTAGATGCCAATATATTTATACGACTATACGATGGATGCGAACTGCTTGCGGTAAAAATTTCTTAAAACCAGGCAAAAATGCGAACGACTCGATAGTCAACACAGAAACGAATTGTACATAACACAATACATCCATTTTGAATTCAATATTTGAGCATTTTAGAATCTATCATTCTATTTTCTCTCCAAATTTGTTAAAGAAATGCGAATCATAGGCAGCGATGGCTTTCTTCTTGGGGCTGACCCCGTCGGGGTACTCTGTGCTGTCTCCCGAGCGCAGGGCGGCGATCTCCGCCTTCATTTCCAGGATCAGCGCTTTCAGTTTCTCCTCGCACTCCTTCTCTGTACGGTCCATAGACATTCCGGGAGTGCTTTTTGCCGTCCGGCCACACCGGAGAGTATCTTCCCTCCCAGAGGTGGTCGTTGAGCTGCTTGAGGTATCCGGTGCCTGGCCTGCGGCGGGCGGGCTGGATATGGGGTGAACGGTTTCCTGTTGCAGGCGGCCTTCTCTGTTTCCTGTTCCGGCCGCTGCTGCACCTCAGCCTTGGCGATGCCCTGGTCGATGCTTATGACCGCCGCTTTCCGGCGCATCTCGTCGGTGATGTGGGTGTAGGTATTCAGGTGGTGGCGGAGGAGACATGGCCGATGATGGTGGAGAGCGTCTTTACATCCATTTCGTTTTCCAAGGACATGGTGGCAAAAGTATGCCGCAGATCGTGAAATCTGACTCCTTTTGCACCCGGCCCGCTTCAGAATGACCTGGAGGCGCTTGCGGACATAGCCCGGATCGATGGGCTGTTCCGGCTTGATGCGGGAGGGGAACATCAGGTCAGAGAAGACACCCTTTTTGTACTCCGCCAGCAGCTCCACCATGGCAGGTGGGAGGATAATGGTTCGTTTGGCCGCTTTCGTCTTGGGCTCGCTGGGAATGAGCTTGCCGCCCACAGGATAGAACTGCTTGTCGATGCGCAGCTTCCCCGTGGCGAAGTCCAGATCGTCCCACCGGAGGGCCAGTAGCTCGCCCCGGCGCATGCCGGTGGTCAGTTCCAGCAGGAAGAGTTCGTACATCCCCTCCGCCTTGGCTTGGATGAGAAAGCGCCGGATCTCCTCTTGGGTCAAAATCTTCATCTCTTTCCCCTTGATGGGCGGGAGCCTGCACCCGGCGGCGGGGTTGGAGTGGATCAATTTCTCCTCCACTGCCTTGTCCAGAGCCATCTGGCAGACGGCGTGGCAGCTGCGCACCGAGCGGTCTGCCATGCCCTTTCCACGCTTTTCCGCATTGTTCTTTCTGCCGCGCTCTCCTTCATGGTCCGAAAGAACTGCTGGAGCTCAGCCTGGGTTAGGTGGTTGAGCTGGATGTGGCCCAGGCCGGAGATCAGGTGGTTGTAGATCCAGCCCTCATAGCTCAGTTGGGTGGTGGGTCTGAGCCGGGTCTTGGAGTAATTCTGGTACCAGTAGTCCATCCACGCCCCAAAGGGCATATCAGGCCGGACCTGAGTGGGGCGGTGGTTGCCGCACTGCTCCTTCAGCTGCTCCAGTTTCTCCACGCACTCTCTCTTGGTCTTGGCCAGCACATTTTTCGTCTTTGGGTTTGCCGTCTCATCGTAGCCTACTACCACCCGGCCTCCCAGCGGCCGTCCTTCCGCAGGCGGACAGTGCCTTCGCCCTTCTTTCTCTTGCCTGCCATTTGCTCACCTCACCATGATACTTTCCATAAAGCCGCCCATGATTTCGCTGGCCCGCTTCTGCATATCGCCCGTCACATGAGTGTAGGTGTCCAGCGTAAAGGACGCCTGGGTATGCCCCAGGATGCCCGAGAGTGTTTTGGCATCCACGCCGCAGGCCAGAGCGTGGGTAGCGAAGGTATGCCTAAGTCATGGAATCTGATACTGGGCAATCCCGCCTTTTTCAACATACCTTCATATGGACGTAGGCCGCATTGGGACGGGTGGGCCGCTCCGGGCGGAGCGGGTCTGGGAAGATCCACTCCGTGTAGGAGCTTTTCCTGCGCTCCGATAGAAGCTGGGCCGTGCTGGGCGGCAGGGTGATGGTCCGCTTCCCGGCCCCGGTCTTTGTCTCTCCGGCGGTCAGCCTGCCGCCCCTGTTCCGCATGGATGGTCCGTCGGACGGAGAGGGTCCCGTGGGCCTCGTCGAAATCGGACCACATGAGGCCACAGATCTCACCCTGCCGCAGGCCGGTGGTCAGCTCGGTGTAGAAGAAGTCGTGCCAGACACTGTCCGCCCGGATCACATCCATGAATTGCTCCAGCTGAGCGTCGTTCAGGACTTGCTTGGGCGCGGCCTTTTTTCTCGGCAGGACGATGCCGTCGGTGGGGTTCCTGGCAATCAGGTTTTCCTGCACCGCCGCGTCAGGGCCTCGTGGAGGACACCGTGGATACGGCTGACGGTGGAACCGGCCAGCTTGTACCCGTATTGGGGGTGCTCCTCCTGACGGCCATGCTCCTGGAGTTCCCAGTACAGCTGGCGGATATCCTCGACAGTGATCTTTCCCACCGGCTTGTTCCCAGGCGGGGCTTGATATTCCGCTCGACATATCCCCGGTATCCTTCCAGAGTGGAGGGCCGCACCGAGGGGGCAGCGTACTCCTCCAGCCAGCGATCTGGCTACTCGCCAAGGGGCATTTTGCTCTCCTCCCGCAGATCCACATCCCGGTACTCCTCGATGTTTCGATGGAGCTTTTGCCAGCAGTTCCTTCTGACTTCCAGCAGACAAGTAGCGGAAGATGGAGTCGCCGTTGCTCTTGTGGCCAACCACGATTCGGCCCTCCCAACGGCCATCTTCTCTTTTTCTGACCATACCGTCGCCGGATGGCCTGCGTTTTGCCATAGGCTATTCCTCCTTATTCTGGTCGATCAGGCTACCGTCGTCCTCGTCCAGAGCCTCCAGAATCATGCGTACTCCCAAACGGAATCCCAGGATGAAATTTTCCAGGGCCATGGTGCTGTCGATCTCGTTCTCCGCATTGATGAGCCGGAGCAGCAATGTTTTTTCCTTGTCCTCCAGCAGAGCGGTGAGTTTTTCTCGCACTCCGCCGACTGTTCCATGGCCTTTTTCAGTGCAGTCCCCGATTTGACGATCTGATCGTTGGGCGTGATGTTTCCGAAGTACAGGTTTTCCAATGTGTCTCGCATGTGTGCCGCCTCCTTATCAGCAACACACAATACCACAGAAACAGGAAATAGCCAGGGGCACGGCGCACTATTATCAAATTGTTATCATTTGGGGGCGCAGTTTCAGTTGTCAGTTCCCGCTGGGCATCAGATCCCGAGGGCTTTTTGTTGTTTACAGTGCCGTAATTTTTGAGGGGAGTCACATCCCGCCCATGATCATGCCGCCCTGGGTTTGCTCCTCCGCGTGGTCGTCCGGTTTGTGGCCCATAGCAATCTTCTTTTCCTGAATCTTTCTTCGAAGTTTGCTGTCGACCTGGAGGCCGGTGCTGGATCGAGGCAGGGAGTGAGTCCTCGAAGATCCGGCTCATGTGGTAGAGCAGGCGGGTGACCGCCAGCATGACGGAGGGTGGATGGAGGGCGTTTTGTACTCCAAAAGAGAGCTGGGCGTACTGGTTCCCCCCTGGGCGGCAGAGCGGCTGAACCAGGCCTCAGCCAGCGGATGCCCTCCTCCGGGTCCCGCACTTCCATATCGGCAGAGAGAAACAGTTTGCCAGAGCATACTGTGCCTCCGTCAACCCTGCTCTGCCGCCTGGGTGAACCAGTGCTTCGCCTTTTGACTGTCCGGGATCAGCAGGGGACCGTCCCGATAGAGCTGCCCCATCCAGTATTGCGCGTGGGTATCTCCGCGTTCGGCCACCACTCCAGCTTCTCCGCCGCCCGGTCCGGTCGTCCAGAGAAAGGTACTCGTCCCGGATGATCTGCCGTAGTTCCCAGCAGGCATAGACTCACCCTGCACTTGCTCCGCCTCGTCGTGGCCAGCCAGTTCAGCGTCCTCGAAGTGATCTCCCCCAGACGGATGCGCTCCGCCTCCTGGATGACAGCGTTTTTGATCTGCCGGAACTCCTTCTCCTGAGACAGCTTTTCTTCTCTCTGGGTTTGTCGTGGTAGTAGCTTTCCACCTCACCCTGGAGGCGCACCATTGGTCGTAGCACGCCTGAACTGCCGGTATTTCCTCCAGCCTGTCCACTACCTCGTCCACGGTTTTCTTCACAGACTTGGGAAGATATCCATAGGATCTTTCTTGCCCTTAACAGTTTCCAGTTGTTCGGCCAACTGCTCCATTTTCTGTTCGATGGCTGGATCTGTGCAAATGCTCCGGGACATCTCTTGTGTGAGTTGTCGAATGGCCCGGCGGGTCTCCCGCACCAGTTCATCCCTTGACTGTGACTTCTGCTCGTAGGTGTGGAGCATCTCCTGCTTGAAGATCTGGTTGGTCAAAGTTGACTTGATCTTGCGGATGCCCTCCCGCGTGAGATATGCCTCGCCCGGCTGTGTCGACCACGCCATCATGTGGACGTGTGGGTGATCACCCTCGTCATGGTAGGCGGCGTACCAGCGGAAGTGATTGGGCGGGATGTTCATCGCGGCGGCGATGTCGTTGCGATTGGCGCGGAGTAGATTCAGCCACGCACTGGCATTGTCATAGCCAAGCCTGGCCGCATCCTCCCGTTTCAGGGAGAGAATGTGGGTCCAAACGTTCCCGTTGTAGTGATCCAACTCGCGCATTGCTTGCTCCAGGTTCACACCATCCTCGTCTCCAAAGAGCCCGTGATCACCAAGTCGTTCCGCTGCGAGGCCGAGTGGCGATGTACTTCATGTAGCCTTCTGATTGCTGAACTGAGCCCAGTTCTCCTCCAGTGCCCTGGTGATGAATACAGAGGCGTTGGCTTTGGTAGGCTTGTCTTTGTAGTCGGAATACTCGTCCAGCTTCCGCGCCTCCGGAAAATCCTTCGTCAGTTTTCTGATGAGTTGCTCCTGCTTTCTCGTGGGAGGACGGTCATCCGGGAGCAGTTCCACCCGCTCCCGGGTCCCAATGTACCGCAGATAGCCGCTGACCGAATTGCTTCCTCCGCACTTGAGGTAGGACTTTTCACGATCAATCCTGCCACTCATCGCCCTCCTCCCAAGCTCCACGCACCCGCTGCTCCAGGGAGATGCGGCCATTGGTTTTCCTCACATTCTGAACGCTCTCCGCCCGTCGCCGGCGCAGATCCTCGCCGCTGAACTGATAGGCGTCGGCGAGGATACCGGCTACCATGTCCTGCTCCACCGCCTGCCGGAAGGCGAGGGAGGACAGCCGCTCCTCCAGTTGTCCCAGCCGCCCGTCCAGGTAAGACTTGATAGATGTTGGCAGGAACAGGCCGGCATCGTTGGCGCTGAGGTAGTCCAGATAGAAGTCCACCGCCCGCTCGACGAAAGCGGTCATACTCCGGCTCCCGTCCTCCTGAAACCGGCGCTCCAGAATGGCTTTCTTCTCCGGGGTGAGATAGAAAGCGAATCTCTCTTTTTTGCCCATAAACTGCTCCTTTCCGGGGCGTGCCCCCTGTTTTTTCGTTATGGCAGTAGGGGTTTGGGGATTGTGACCACAAACGTGATCCCCGCCGCCTGTTTTTGACCCCACTTTTGATACACCGAAAACTCCCGTAACGACCCGCACTGCGGGGCGAAGTGACCGGCCGAAGGCGCCACCGGCGACCCCGGCTTTTATCCTGCTCTTTCTTTCGTCCCTCGGTTCCGTTTCAAAAAGCCCCGAAGGGTGGGCCGCTCATTGGGCCTCCAACCCCAGCGAATGAAACCGCTGGGCTTCGGGAGGGGGGAACATGTTGTCCTCCGTAAAAGGCCACATGGGCGTTCTGGGGGGGGGCTTTCAGCGGGCCAAATCCTGCGAGGATCGGGTTCACGGCGGCTCTGAGGCGGGCGGGGCTTTCCTCCTCGCAGGAGTTTTTTGCCGGAACTGCCGCTCGTAGAACAATTCGATTGCTGCCTGGATTGGACGGATGGTGTAGAGCAGGTTTCCGTTGAGGGGTCTGCCATCTTTGCTCCGCACCATCGTCGGCTCGGTACGGATGAAACCTTTCTCCTCCAGGCTGCGCACATACTTGCTCACAGTGTTCTCACTCATACCCAGCGCCTTGCCGATGGTCTTGTAGCTGGGGTAGCACTGGTAGGTTTCTCTGTCCTCAGATGCTCAGCAGATAGCAGTAGATGGAGATCTCCGGGTAACTGAGGCCGATGTGAAAAACTTCGTTGGGGAGTGAGAAAAGTTTTTCCGGGATCCGTTTGGGCCACGGTTGAAACTTCATATGCAACACCTCCCGTGTGCTCCTCCACCCACTGCACGAACTTCTCCTTCGGCACCACTATGCGGCTGCCTACGCGCAGCACTGGGAAACCCAGCTGGTGCATGAGTTCGTAACCCCACTGGACGGTGACACACCAAGCACTTTGGCCACCGTTGCTGAGTTCAGGAACAGCGGCAGGTCGTCGTAGCTTTTGTATTCCGATTCTTTCAATCAGCATCCTCCTTTTGAACATCACGGACATCATCTGGATGGACCAGCTGCAAGAATTCTTCCACGGAATTGACCACACCGGCGTCCTTTAGCTGCTGGTAGCGGATCAGGTCGCAGAGCGTTCGGAGATTGACCTCCGCACACTCCAGCAGCTTGTCCATGGCCACGATCTGCTGTTCCGTGCTGAGTGAGATGGGCTTGTCCGGCTCTTGCAGGTAAGCTCGCAGCGCATCCGCTTCCGGCATCTCTTCCCCCAGGACTGCCTGCATCTCCCGAAGGACGTAGTCCATAGTTTCCTTTTCAGCGTTAGCAGTCAGTGCTTGTCAGGAGCTGTTTTGAGCTGTTTCCAAATACGTTCATGATCTTGTACTCCTCTGTAGGTTTCATTCAGAGCCGCCCGGCCACGGCCAGAGCCGGGGTTTCCGAGATCCGGAAATTTTGCCCTCTACTTATCAGGACACTCACAGGCAGTTTGTAAACCAGAAAAACAAAATATTGAGGGACCCTGTCATAAGACAGAGCCCCTCAGCTGTTCGTGGAGCTTTTTCAGCCGCTTCGATACCGCCGCCTTGGACACGCCGTAGATCGTCCCGATCTCCCCCATGGTCAATCCCTGGCCATATCGGAGTTCTACAAGCTCACGGCCCTGAGCTCCAAGACCATCGACGGCTTTCCGCAGACATTCCAGCTGGAGGTTCCGGAGTACCTATCCTCCACGGGACGCCTGACACATTCCGAACCGAACAGCACCGTTTCAAACTCACTTTTACTCAGATGCCTTTGGTCCTGCTTATCCTGCGCCTGTTCCCGCTTCCGATCCTGCTCCAGGAAGTCTGCGACCTCCCTTGGCACTGATACTTGCTCAGGTTCTTGTCCACCCAGAGGGTGTTCAGAGTGGTGGCGTCGAACCCGGTGAGGAACATATTCACCACGATCAGCAGATCCAGCTCCTTGTTCTTCATCCGCAGGGAGACGTCTTTGTAGTAGTTTTGGAACTTATCGCTGTCGGTGGAGTAGTTGGTGTGGAACGTCTCGTTGTAGTCCCGGATAGCGGCGTCCAGAAAGTCCCGGCTGTTCTGATCCAGGGCGCTGGTGTCCTCGCTGTTCTCCTCGTCCAGAATGCCGTCCGCTTCCTCCTCGTTGGCCCCGTAGCTGTAGATCGTTGCTACCCGTAGCTTTTTTGGTTGGGTCAGCGGCCATCTGTTTTTGAACTCCTGGTAGTAGAGTTTGGCCATGTCCACCGAGGCCACGGCGAAGATGGAGTTGAAGCCGCTGATCCTCTGCTTCTGCTTGATCTCCTCTACCGCGCCGTTTTTGCCAGAGGCCACCTCCGCGATGTTGGTGAGGGTATTGAACAGATAGGTCTTGTCGCCACGGTAGGTCTTCTGGTCGAAGTGCTCCAGGATATACCGGGTCACCAGTTCGATGCGCTCCGGCGCCATGAAGGCCTTTCTCCCGGTCGATGTCCCAGACGCCCTTGTCATCAATGTCCGGCTCAGCGTCCATAGTCTGGATGTAGTCCACCCGGAAGGGCAGCACATTCTTATCGTTGATGGCGTCCACGATGGTGTACGTGTGGAGCTGGTCGCCGAAGGTCTGGGCGGTGGTGAAGAACTGCGCCCCGCCGGCGGCCCGGGCATTGGCGGCAAAGATAGGGGTGCCGGTGAAGCCGAACAGATGGTATTTCTTAAAATTCTTCACGATGGCCGTGTGCATATCTCCGAATTGACTGCGGTGGCACTCGTCGAAGATGATGACCACCCGTTTTCCATAGACCGGGTGGATTTTCTCTTTTTTGATGAAAGTGGACAGCTTCTGGATGGTGGTGATGATGATATGGGCGTTGTCGTCCTCCATCTGCTTTTTCAGGATGGCGGTGGAGGTGTTGCTGTTGGCGGCTCCCTTTTCAAAGCGGTCATACTCCTTCATGGTCTGGTAGTCCAGATCCTTCCGGTCCACCACAAACAGCACCTTGTCGATATATGCCAGCTGGGAGGCCAGCCGGGCGGCCTTGAAGGAGGTCAGCGTCTTACCGCTGCCGGTGGTGTGCCAGATGTAGCCGCCGCCCTGGATGGTCCCGTACTTCTTGTAGTTGTTGGCGATCTCGATGCGGTTCAGGATGCGCTCGGTGGCAGTGATCTGATAGGGCCGCATGACCATCAGCATATTTTCAGAGGTAAAAATACAGTACCGGGTCAGCACATTCAGGAGGGTGTGCCTGGCGAAGAAGGTGCGGGTGAAGTCGATGAGGTCGGGGATCACCTTGTTGTTGGCGTCCGCCCAGAAGGAGGTGAACTCAAAGCTGTTGCTGGTCTTCTGCTTTTTGGCCTTGCCGGAGGACGCCTCCCGGATGGCGTTGAACCGGGTGGAGTTGGAGTAGTACTTGGTGTTGGTGCCGTTGGAGATGACGAAGATCTGTACATACTCGAACAGGCCGCTCCCCGCCCAGAAGGAGTCCCGCTGGTAGCGGTCGATCTGGTTGAAGGCCTCCCGGATGGCCACGCCCCGGCGCTTGAGCTCGATATGTACCAGGGGCAGGCCGTTGACCAGCACCGTCACATCGTAGCGGTTGTCGTGCTTGGCCCCCTGCTCCTGGCTCACCTCATACTGGTTGATGACCTGGAGGCGGTTGTTGTGGATGTTCTTCTTGTCGATGAGGGAAATAGTTCTTGGAGGTGCCGTCGTCCCGCCGGAGTACCTGCACGAAGTCCTCTTGGATCTTCCGGGTCTTCTCGACAATGTGCTCGTTGGGGTTGGCAATGGCGTTCTGGAAGAACTGCTCCCACTCGCTGTCGGTAAACTGGTAATCGTTCAGGGTAGCCCTGCTGGTGAGCAGCTGGATGAACTCCCGCTCCAGCGCCGCCTCGCTTTGGTAGCTGTCGGAGCGTTTTTTCACCGGCTCGTAGGAGGTGACCACGGTGTTTTCGGTTGTGGCGGCAATAATATTAAAAAGAAGTCATGTTGTACCATCCTCCGCAGAACGGCAGTTGAAATACGCCTTGCATGGTGCCGTTTCAAAGAAATGGACTCCCATGAAAGAAGTATAGAACCTATACCAGTGCCCCATTGTAATCCGCTCGGATTTTACGGAAAGCATTTCAAGAACATTCTTTTTCCGGGTATTCATCACGAGATACTGTACGCCCAGATACTCTATCAGGATATACAATGCGCATAGCGATTCGATTGCAGCCTTTTGATTGGCATGCTTAAATGCCGCTTTCCCATTCCACATTTCGTCTCTGTGATGCTTTACTTTGTTGTAGACATCCCACCAATGTGGGTTGTGGTGGTGCTTCCATGCTTGCCATGGCTGTATATCCCGATATGCATGCTGCTCTATTGCCAATACTTCATCAGCAATTTGGGGGCGGTGCTGCATCAGGATGTCTCTATAATCATTGATACCGACCTGGTCTATATTGAAATCGGGTGAAAAAGATTTGCACAGTTGTTTGCAGATCGTGTCGATCTCTCCGCAGACTGACAGGATCAACTGCAGATATTTTGTTGAGTAGGCGTTGTCATTGATTTTGTCAATGGCACAGAACGGCTCAGTGGCAAAAAACTCGTTCTCCAACTGCAAATAGTAATTCCAATATAACTCAATAAACCTGTTGATATCCATGGTAAGGCGATTCCTTCCGTATCACTATCACTGCTTTTCCTGAAAACTCAGCAACTTGTCCCGGTAGTATTCGTACTGCTTTTTCCGGGCCTCGATTTCGGCGGGCAGGCCGCTGGTCAGGTCGTTGCAGAGGGCGTCAAAGCGGTCAGGATGGAGACGATGCGACGTTGTTCTTCAATGGGCGGGACAGCAATTTTGGCTTTGCTGATGTTGTCATTATATAGCCGGGCAATCGTTCCACCAGTAGAAATAGCCCAGGGCTGTAATTGATAATAATAAAACAGGTAATTGATAATAATAAAACAGGTATTTGTTTAATACTTTGTTTTCGTCATTATCCAGCCAAACAATATTTGAGTCTTGATAATAGGCTGGTTCCCCGTCATAAATCACGGCCCTGCCAATAGTTCCAGCTGCTGAAATCAGAACATCACCTTTTTCGGGAAGGAATATTTCTGCCGATACTCGTCAAATTTTTCCCGGCTAATATATGCGTCGGGCTCTTTCCCAAATGTCCCTATTTTGAAAAAAAAGGGACGTCGCCCTCACTGCTTGTTTCTGCTTTCATGATTCGTTTGCACATGCAAACGTTTCCAATATCACCCAGTGTCATCCAAGTAGCATTTTTATTATCCGTCAGTAACTCATCCCGATAATACTCATACTGCTTCTTCCTCGCCGTGAGTTCAGTTCCGCCGTGAGTTCCGTAAAGGAATCCAGGATGCGGACGATTTCCTGCTGGACTTCCATAGGCGGGGCTGGGATTGTTATTTTGCCAATATCGTCTTTATTTACTTTTATCGGAACAGCATTAACCAAAGTTCGCTTTCTTAGTTCTTTACGCCCATGTAAACTTTCTATTGCATATTTAAGATACTTGCTGTTAAAAACCATAGTATTTGGCCTTAGCAGCGCAAGTGACACATAGTATGCTAACGGTTCATTCCGATCCACCACAGTACACACGCCTATAGACCCTATTCTGGTCATTAGGATATCATCAACCTGAGGCTTAACTTTATATTTACTGTAATCCTCAAATGATATATATTTTTTAGTTTCGTACAAGTTGTTTATATTTTCAACACTTACAAATTTTACACCTTCACTTTTATAATCAGGTGTACTATGCGTTCCATCAAAAATTTCACAAGCAGTGTTTAGCCTTTTATACTCCACCCCATCCGGGCAAAGTTCCCTGAATCAATTCTTCCAATCTGCTCATATCATCACATCTCTTCTTTTTTGAATCACTAATTCTCTGGCCGCTAATCCAAATTGCAAGTAATCATCGCTGTTTACCTCTGTCATCTTATAAACACCGCTTTTCAAATTCCAGATAGATAACTTCTCTATTCCGAGCAGATAAACAAAAAAGTGAAGTGTTTACTTTCGGTTATTCCGAGAGATCATCTCCTGGAGTAATCTGGATAGCTGGAGCGTCTCTTCTCCGGGCCAAATAAATAATTCAGAGTGAACGAATAAATCATACTGGTTTAGTTTAGCATAATGTCCCTGATTCAATTTCTGAATTTTATCGCTGAACGACTGAATAAGTGCCCAGTAAGGGCTGTTTTCCAGACTATCAGTCTGAGCTTTTACCTGCACTCCTCCAGTATTGGACACCTAATTGTGCCAATCGATCAATATTTCGCATTTTCTGCGGCCCATTATCCAGTATAAAGTGGATGTCCAGAGACTGCTCGCCTCACGGTCTTCTGGCGGCACCGCTGATGTCTATCCTCAATTTTTAAATCAATATATCGTTGGGGAAATAAATGCTCCAAAATAATCTTGCAAAACATTCCTCGTATTTGTATTTGGTGTGCAGGGAGCGGACGAGGATGTCGACTCCCGCAGCACCTGCTCCCGGATCTTCTGTCCTCCTGCTCCATAGGTGGAGACGGACAGGTTGTACTCCTGCTCCCGAATCTCCTCATAGGCGGCCAAGTGGGAGAAGTGGGTGACCTCGGCGCGGCCGGCGAAGGTGTCCACGATGCGGTCGATGTTCTCCGGGGTCAGCCGATTGTTGTTGGTCACCTTGATGCACTCGCCGGAGGCGTCGATGAACAGGGTCTTGTTGTCCGCCTTGTTCTTTTTTCAGTACCATGATGCAGGTGGCGATGCTGGTGCCGAAGAATAGGTTGCTGGGTAGCTGGATGATACAGTCGATAAAGTTGTTGTCGATGAAGTACTGGCGGATCTTCTTCTCCGCCCCGCCTCGGTACAGGATGCCGGGGAAAGCAGACGATGGCGGCGGTGCCGTTGGACGCCAGCCAGCTGAGGCTGTGCATGATAAAGGCCAGGTCCGCCTTGCTCTTGGGGGCCAGCACTCCGGCGGGGGCAAAGCGGGGATCGTTGATCAGCAGGAGGGTTATCGTCCCCGGCCCACTTGATGGAGTAGGGGGGATTGGAGACGATCAGCTCAAAGGGCTCATCGTCCCAGTGCTGCGGGTTGGTCAGGGTGTCCTCACAAGCAATATCAAACTTGTCAAAGCCGATGTCGTGGAGGAACATATTGATACGGCACAGGTTGTAGGTGGTGATATTGATCTCCTGGCCGTAAAAGCCGTTGCGGACAGCGTCACGGCCCAGCACCTTCACAGCCTTCAGCAGCAGAGAGCCGGAGCCACAGGCGGGGTCGTAGACCTTGTTGACCTCGGTCTTGCCCACGGTGCCCAGGCGAGTCAGCAGCTCGGACACGTCCGCCGGGGTGAAGAACTCGCCGCCGGATTTGCCGGCGTTGCTGGCGTACATGGTCATCAGGTACTCATAGGCGTCACCAAAGGCATCGATCTGGTGGTCCTTCACGTCGCCCAGCTTCATATCGGCCACACCGTTGAGGAGTTTCCATTGTCATCGCCTCCTTGCGACACAAACCTATACCACACCTTCCACACAATAGCCATCAAAATTTCAGGAGGTTATTCAGACTATCTGCCGCCTGCCGCAGTTCCTCCTGGATGCTTCATTGGGCTTGCTTTCGCTTTTTGGCAGTATGGGCCAGATAGGATGCATAGTTCTGCCGGGTCATTGCGGTCCTGAAGTGGCCCAGCATTTGAGAAACCTCTTTTGTGTCCATTCCGTTTTGCAGGGATAGGACGGCACAGGTGTGCCGGAGGTCCACGAACCGGATGTGATCCAGCCCGGCCTCTTGGATGATCTCATCATGCAGCCGGCGCACCATCTGGGGCGAGTAGGGCCTCTGGGTGGCTGGGTGCATGAACATGAGCGGACTTCCCGGGTGTTTGGCGTGCTCCAGGCATAGAAGTTCAACCGTCTCCGTTGTCAGATTGACGATCCTGGTGCCACCCTCGTACTCCACCAGTTCCCGCCGCTCCACTGCGCGTTTCTCGGTGATGGTCAGCGTCCGCTCCTTACATCCAGGTCGCTCCACTTCAGGGCAATCAGTTCACCCTGCCGAAGTCCTGCTGTCAGCGCCAGCAGGAACATGGGGAGATGGCCCAGCCGCGCCGCTGCATCCAGATAATCCTCCACCTCTGCTGGCGTCAGCACATTGGCGCTGACCTTCTTGGGCTTTGGATAGTGAAACGCTCTGGCGGGGTTGTCCGTTATCAGCCCATCCCGGATCGCCTGATCCAGACATTGCTGGAGCAGACGGTGGATGTGCCGCATGATATGCTCCCCCAGCCCTGGGTATTCAGGGCTTTCCGGGCGATGGCCGCCGAACCGCCTACGTTCCTCCAGAAAATCTCCCACCTGTTCTGCGGTCAATTCAGAGAGCGGTATCTCTCCAAGTCCGGGGAGAATGTGGTTCTTGAAGATGTAACCATGAGCCGCGTATGTAGTCGGGCGGCTCTGGTTCTTGTCATAGGCCTCCTGCCAGTGGAGGACGTACTCTCGCAGCGTCATATCCCCACCTCCCTGCATTGCCGCTGCAGATTTCGAAAGGCCACCCACGGGAACCCGCTTGTTTGAGTATCCGCTTGTGGAGATAATAGAACTCGTGGAGCTGATACGGCGCTCCGGTCTTGGGGTTGAGGAACACATAGCAGCCAGCTTCCGGTACCCGTTCCAGCAGATGCTCCGCTCTGCTGTTAAGGGTCAGCAGCCGCTGTCCCTTGAGGATATGCCGGCAGCGGATATGAAAATCGGCCCACGACAAGGTGATGAGTTCACATTGCCGCAGGCCGCTGGAGAGCCCTGTGTAGATGAGAGGTAGTGTGCCCAGTTGTTCCGCCGCATTCAGATACCGCTGGAGCTGTCCCAGGCGCAAGGGAGCTGTTTGATACGCTTCTGCTTTGGCTCCCGGCAGAGCCGCACCGGGTTGTAGGGAATGCGCTGGTCACGGGCCGCCTCATCCATGCAGCGCCGCAGGAGCAGATGAATGCACCAAACGCTTCTGGCGCTCAGCCCCTGGCCCCGCAGGCTGTCATAGAAGAAACTGGTGACGGTGTCTTCTGGTCCGCCAGTTCTGCCAGCGGAGATCAGGTTGCGGTATCCCTTACGGTGCTGCCGCTCCATTCCGGGGAGGATGTGGCGGTAGATCAGGTTGTGGTATCCGCCTACGGTGCTGCCACTGGAAAGAATGGAATATTTGCATGACTGCTCCCGAACCCGTCGCTTGATTCTCTTGCAGAACCAGCGGTCGCATCCGATTCGGGATCCACTGGCCAAATAGCGTTTCAGCAGGAAAGCACAGAAGTAGGGGAAAGTATAGATTTCTGCATATCGTCGCCTCCTTAATGCCACAGGCAATATCCGCAACAATACCACAGGGATGGACTTGGCAGTCCCGTTCTTGGCCTTCACCTCAACAGGGATCAGGGCGCTTGCCGTTCGGACGAAGAAATCCTGTTCCAGCGTAGAATCGTCCCGTTTATAGTAATAGAGCTTGTATCCCGCCTTGACCAGTGCTTCGCCAACCACATTTTCGTAAAGCGCGCCCTTATAGACGCCGAGATTTTTGTTGGTCCGCAGATCCTCCTGGGCTTCTTCGTCCAGCATGGCCACAAGCAGGCCGCTGTCGGCAAAGTAGATTTTATACTTGGTATCGTCATAGTTGCCCTGCAGCGGCAGCTCCGGGAAATTCAGGCAGTAGCAGATATTGACCATTCCCGCATCATCCAGCCATTCCACACATCCTCTATAGTCACGGAAGCGAGCGCCGGAGGCGACTTTGGAGATTTGAAACTTCTTGTTGTCCTTGGCAAGCTGCACGGGAATGTGGTTGAATACATTCAAGATCCTGGTCTGGTCGATGCCCTCGGCGTATTTGCGAATGTCCTCCTTGTAGTCCGCAATCAACTGTCTCTGTATCTCAAGCGACCCCTCAAAGGTACCTTTTTACAATGAACTCACGAACAACGGCGGGCATTCCGCCCAGGATACAGTAGTCAAGGAAGAGCGAGCTGCACACCGACATCTGTACCTCATTGAAGGGCGTGAGATCTCGCATATGCTCCAGCATATCTTCGATGAAGGTATCGTCATAGCCTTTGGCCCACAGGAATTCCTCGAAATCCAGCGAGAACATCTCGTAGTCAGACTTGTAGCCCACGCTGTTGCTCTCAATCTTGCGGTAGTTAATGCCGAGCATGGAACCGCTGCAAATGACGTCGAACCGGCCGTCAATCTTGAAGAATTTGAGCGCGGTCGCAATGTCGGGAAACTCCTGCAGTTCATCGAAGAATATCAGTGTTTCACCCTCAATAAACCGTTTGGACGGGTCCATTCTGGAGATATTCTTGATAATGTCTTCCGCCCTTATACCCGTCCGCTGTGATCATTTTATACTTCGGTTCTTCCACGAAGTTGATGGTGATCACACTCTGGTAACTCATCTCTCTAAACCGCTTGATCGACTCGGTCTTCCCCACCTGTCGGGGCCCCTTGACGATCAGCGGCTTTCTGTCGGGGTTCGCCTTCCATTCGGCCAGGAATGCATCGATTTTTCGTTTCAAATAAAGCATTTCACTCGCCTCCTTCGCCACTATTATACCGATACCCGATGGAGAAATCAATCGAAATCACAAAAAATGAGCGAGTTTTCTTTTGCTCTACACATTTTATGAGCGAGTTGTTGGGGCGAATACACATTTTCCAGCTTCCGAGCGAGCCATATTATGCCGGGCATATTTCTTTGTTTTTATGCGGCGCATTTTCTGCGCCTCTGTTCTGAGGTGATTGGCCTGTCATCGCCCTTAAAACGCGGGCGGAACATCTTTTTAATACACAGAATCCAATCCCACACAAATCCCAAAAGGCGAAAGAATTCCTTGAAACAAGCAGGGCAGAAGAGTTTTAAAGAGGAACTGCAGAGGAAAGGGCCAGGGCGGTGGGGAGTGCCGGCTGAAGGAATTTGGGGGCCCATCCATGAGGGAAAAAGCCCAAAAACCTGCTGGGGGCGGGAACCAAAAGCCGTTGGTCAAAAAACGGCTAAGACCCATGTAAGACCACAGATAAAACAATTCCATAACCGGGTGTAGCGCAGTTGGTAGCGCGCTTGCTTTGGGAGCAAGATGCCGGGAGTTCGAGTCTCCCCACTCGGACCAAAAATCCGTCAAAATCTTGTGATTTTGACGGATTTTTCTTAACTTTTACAGCAAAACACCCTATTAAAATTCCACTATCTATTTTTGCTTTTCTTGAGGTGCCGAAATATGGTAATAGAGACAAAACGGCTGATCCTGCGCCCCTTTTTAGAGGATGACGCGGCGGATGCCTACGAATATCTGAAAGAACCCGCGGTCAACTGCTTTGCCTGCATGAAGCTGCACTCCCTGGACGAGGCTAAAGAGGAGATGAAAAAACGGCTCGGTGAGACGGAGTACTACTTTCGCCATCACCCTGAAGGAGGGCGGCAAGGTCATCGGAGAGATTGACGCATACCCGGAGGCGGGCGAGCCCCACGCGGGCGAGGATGCCGTGCGGGACACCTTCAGCCCTTGCTGGATGCTGAACGAGGCCTACCAAGGCCAGGGGTACGCCTTCGAGGCGGCCCAGGCCTTCTTTGACTACCTCTTCGCCCAAAAGGGCGCAAGGCGAATTTACGCCTACACCGAAGACTATAATCTTTCCAGTCAGCACCTGTGCGAAAAGCTGGGCATGCGCCGGGAGGGCATGTTCCTGGAATTCATCTCCTTTGTGAACAATCCCGACGGAACCCCAGGTATGAAAACACCGTGCAGTATGCCATCCTGAAAAAAAGAGTGGGACCGGCAGCAGTCCCAATAGGCAGTTGGAGGTATGATATGGGTGTAGCTTCTGTTTCGGAGTATGTGGCATCGCTGAACGAAGAGCAGCGGCGGCATGTCAGCGCATTCATTGACTTTATGAGTGCGGAATATCCGCAGCTGACTCCTAAAATCTCCTTTTCCATGCCCATGTGGCTGCTGGGGAAGAAGATGAATGAGGGATATGTAGCAATTTCCGCGGCGAAAAGCCATTTCTCCATCCATTTTTCCGATGAGGCGTTTCTTAACCGCTTGGCGGAGAGTTTGCCTGCCTGTAAAAAGGGAAAACGATGCATCAACATCAAATACGGCGATGAATCGTCCCTCCGTGCGGTAGAGGCAAGCATCCACGCGATTTTATGGAGATCTGCCATTTTGAAGGGGGCGCACCCCGATGAACGGCACAGAGGAGATCGGCTGCTGCGGTGCCTACTGCGGGACCTGCCGGGAGTATTTGAGAAGACCTGCAAGGGTTGCAAGCCGGGGTATCTGGACGGATCCCGTGAGCTGAACCGGGCCAAGTGCAGGATGAAGAAGTGTTGCCTGACTAAAGGTCACATTACCTGCGCAGATTGCGAGGAATATGACCACTGCGAGACCGTTCAAGCCTTTATCAACCACCCAGTCTATAAATACTCCAAATACAAGCAGGCACTGGAGTACATTCGCGCCCACGGATTATGCTGCCTTTTTGAAACGTGGCGGAGCCCTGAAACATGCGCTTATGGTAAGTACCCCGAACAGGACACCTGAAAGAAATAGTGCCCGCTGAACATCCACAGATTTCAGAGCTTGTTAAATAC
>VOFD01002507.1_pt1 | contig 22707 bp, 26 predicted proteins | sample 5384101 | NCBI WGS metagenome assembly VOFD01 (sample SAMN12384723, study PRJNA508395) | human gut metagenome | isolation source: healthy gut C | host: Homo sapiens
AGGGCAAAGCCATCCTCGCCAGCGCCCGCAAGGGCGCGGCCATCGTGGCCATGTGCATCGAGGGAAAACAGATCTCCTCCGAGGAGCTGGCGCAGTTCCTCGCCGACCGCGCAAACAGCGGCGCGGGAGACGTGGCGTTCGTCATCGGCTCGTCCCACGGCCTCTCGGACGAGGTCAAGCGTGCGGCGGCGCTCAAGTTCAGCCCTTCGGCGTCTGCCAGGTCGGCAAGGCCTTCCGCAACGAGATCACGCCGGGCAACTTCACCTTCCGCACCCGTGGCCGGGTACCGACCTGGAATGGTTCTCCTACTGGAAGGACTACTGCGAGAACTGGCTGCTGAGCCTCGGCATCAAGAAGGAGCATCTGCGCCTGCGCGACCACGAGCCTGCAGAGCTGGCCTTCTACAGCCGCGCCACCACCGATATCGAGTATGCCTTCCCCTTCACCGACTGGGGCGAGCTGTGGGGCATCGCCGACCGCACCAACTACGACCTGAGCCGCCATCAGGAGGCCTCCGGCAAGAGCCTCGAGTATTTCGACAGCGAGACCAACGAGCACTACATCCCCTACGTCATCGAGCCGTCTCTGGGCTGTGACCGTGTGGCGCTGGCCTTCCTGTGCGAGGCTTATGACGAAGAGCACCTCGTGGATGCCAAGGGCAAGGAGGACGTCCGCACCGTCCTGCACCTGCATCCGGCGCTGGCTCCCTACAAGTGCGCTGTCCTGCCCCTGAGCAAGAAGCTGGGTGCTGACCGTTTGCCGGGCAGCATTCTCTTTCTACCTGTAGTATAGCACAGCACCGCAGAAAATGCAACGCCATAAAAAGATTCTGGGTGGACATCTCCTCGGAAAAAGGGTATACTGGACACAAGATCAACTGTGTGCCGTTTTTGCACGGCGGAAAGGAACTTTCGTGGAAAACTTCAACGAACTGCTGAAAAAATATGCCGATTTTGTTGTCCGGGTGGGGGTGAACCCCCAGCCGGGCCAGACTCTTATCATCCGCTGCTCGCTGGAGGCTGCTCCGCTGGCGCGGCTGTGCGTCCGCAGCGCCTTTGAGGCCGGGGCGCGGGATGTGCAGGTGGACTGGAACGACAATGCCGTTTCCCGCAGCCGCATGGAACTGGGCAGCGAGGAGGCCCTGACGGACTTCAAGCCTTACCAGCTGCGCCGCTATCTGGACTACGCCGAAAGCGAAGGCAGCGTCTGTGTGCTGCACCTCATCGCCGATGATCCGGAGGTCTACGCCGGGCTGGACAGCGCCAAGATCAGCCGGGTGAACGCCGCCAACCGGAACTTCATGGCCCCGTGGCGGGAGTACACCATGAACGACCGGGTCCAGTGGTCTATCGCTGCCATGCCGAGCGCACCGTGGGCGAAGAAGATGTTCCCCGACCTCGATACCGATGCGGCCATCGAGAAGCTGTGGCAGCTCATCTTCGATGTCTGCCGTGTGACCGGCGGCGACCCGGTGGGCGAGTGGAAAGCACACCTTGACCGCCTGATGACCCTGCGCGACAAGATGAACGCCTTCGACCTCGAAAGCGTCCACTTCAAGAGCAGCAACGGCACCGATCTGACCGTCGGTCTGGCCGACAAGGCCAGCTGGGAGAGTGCCGGCAGCAGGAACGAGAAGGGCGTGGAGTTCCTGCCCAACATCCCCACCGAAGAGGTCTTCACCGCGCCCCACAAGGACAAGGTGAACGGCATCGTCTACGGCACCAAGCCCTACGTCTTCAACGGCCAGCTCATCAAGGGCTTCCATGTCACCTTCAAGGATGGCAAGGTCGTGGAGCATGGCGCTGAGGAGGGCGCTGACCTGCTGGGTCAGCTGCTGGACACCGACGAGGGTGCCCGCAGCATCGGCGAAGTGGCGCTGGTGCCCGCCTCCAGCCCCATCAACCGCAGCGGCGCGCTGTTCTACAGCACCCTTTTCGATGAGAACGCCGCCTGCCACATCGCCTTCGGCGCCAGCTATCCCGGCACCACGGCCGACGGCACCCGTCTTTCCAAGGAGGAGCTGCTGGAGCGCGGCATGAACCAGTCGGCCATCCACGAGGATGTCATGATCGGCGCGGAGGACAGCGAGATCACCGGCAAATGCCGCGACGGCCGCACCGTGACCCTCTTCCAAAACGGTGTCTGGGCGCTGTAAGAGATTTTTCAACGAAATCTCTTGCATATTTTGACGGAGTATGGTATATTCTATTTGTACGATATAACTTTATGGAACGTGGGCCGCAAGGTCCGCGTTTCTTGTTTGTTTGGAGGTTTTTTTATGGCGAAGCAGTCTGGCGGCAATACCGCCCAGAGAGTCGAAGCGCTTGTCCGCCCCACCGTGGAGGGCATGGGGCTGCGCCTGTGGGACGTTGTGTTTGAAAAGGAAGGGCCGGACTGGTATCTTCGCGTCCTCATCGACAAGACGGACGGCACCACCATGGACACCGACACCTGTGCCGATGTCTCCCATGCGCTAGACCCCATCCTGGATGAGGCAGACCCCATTGAGCAGAGCTATTATCTGGAAGTGGGCAGCCCCGGCCTGGGCCGCAAGCTGACCCGCCCGGAACATTACGAGGCCGTCAAGGGGCAGAAGGTCAGCGTCAGGCTGTTCCGCGCCAACGAGAACGGCACCAAGGAGTTTTCCGGCATCCTGACCGGCCGCGAGGGCAGCACCATCACGGTCGAGACGGAGAACGGCACCGTGAACTTTGAAGCGTCGGCCGCCAGCACCGTGCGTCTGTGCGACGACGAGGATCTGTTTGACTGAAAAAGAGAAAGAATTAGGAGGAACCCGAAAAATGGCAGCTGCTAATAATGAATTTTTTGAAGCTCTCTCCATGCTGGAGCACGAGCGCGGCATCACCGCGGAGTACCTGATCGAGAAGATCAAGGCAGCCATCGTGATCGCTGTCAAGAAGAACTACGAGGTCGAGGACGACAACGTCATGGTCGAGATCGACCCCGCCACCGGCAAGTTCAATGTGGCCCTGCTGCAGAACGTCGTCGCCGATGAGGACTGGTACGATGAGCACGCTGAGATCGGCCTGACCGAGGCCCAGAAGCTGCGCAAGAGCTACGAGATCGGCGACCGCGTCGTCACCCCGCTCAAGACCAAGGACTTCGGCCGCATCGCAGCCCAGACCGCAAAGCACGTCATCCGTCAGGGCATCCGCGAGGCCGAGCGCAGCCAGCAGCTGAGCGAGATCCAGAGCCGCGCCCATGACATCATCCAGGCCACCGTCACCCGTGTGGACAACGAGAAGGGCATCGTGGCCCTGGACCTGGGCAAGGGCGGCGAGGCCATCCTGCCCCGCAACGAGCAGGTGCCCGGCGAGACCTACACCGAGGGCGAGACCCTGCAGGTCTACGTTGTGGACGTCGTCAGCGGTGAGCGCGGTGCCCGCGTCATGATCAGCCGCACCCACCCCGGCCTCGTCAAGCGCCTGTTCGAGCTGGAAGTGCCTGAGATCTACGACGGCACCGTCGAGGTCAAGGCCATCAGCCGCGAGGCCGGCGCCCGCACCAAGATGGCTGTCTGGTCCAAGGACCCCAACGTCAACCCCGTCTCTGCCTGCATCGGCCCCCACGGCGACCGTGTGGCCGCTGTGGTCGAGAAGCTGGGCGGTGAGAAGATCGACATCGTGAAGTGGAGCGAGGATGTCTCCGAGTTCATCTCCGCTGCCCTCAGCCCCGCAAAGGTGGTCAAGGTGGAGCTTCTGCCCGGCGAGACCCGCTCCTGCCGCGTGACCGTGCCGGACCAGCAGTTGAGCCTTGCCATCGGCAACAAGGGCCAGAACGCCCGTCTGTGCGCCCGCCTGACCGGCTACAATATCGACATCCGCCCCGAGAGCGGCTACTACGGCGAGGAAGAGCCGAAGGCCGAAGAGACCAAGACCGAGGAGAGACCGCAGAATAAGCAGCCGCCCCATGCCGAAGGAGGGAAAACCGGATGGCACAAAAAAAGATCCCTGCCCGCCAGTGCATCGGCTGCATGACCAGCCGCCCCAAGAAGGAACTGGTGCGTGTGGTGCGCGCACCCAGCGGAGAGATCAGCATCGACCCCGTGGGCAAGAAGCCCGGCCGCGGTGCTTACCTCTGCCCGGATGCCGCCTGCCTTGCAAAGGCAAAAAAGAAGAAGGCGCTGGAACGCTGCTTTGAGCAGCCGGTCCCAGCCGAGGTATACGATGCACTGGCCCAGCAGCTGGCCAGTGTGGAAGTAGAAAAGGAGGCCGACCGCGATGGCAAAGAAGCATAACGCCCCCGCAAAACCGGCCCTTGAGCCGAATGAGGCCCTGTTCCAGGCCGTGAGCCTCTGCCGCAAGGCGGGTGCATTGACCATGGGCTTCGATGCAGTGGAGGAGGCCGTCGTCAAGGGCAAGGCGTGGCTCGTCATGACTGCGTCGGACGCCAGCCCCAAGACCGTGCAGCGGCTCAACTACGCTGTGGGCGATATGGTGGACGTCATCCCCATGCCGCTGACACAGGATAAGCTGGCTGACATCAGCCGCAAACCGGTGGCCATTTATGCTGTCACCGACCGCAACCTCGCCAAGCTCTGCTTTGACCGGCTGACGGCGTGCGGAGCGATTCAAATTGAGGAGGATATGAGCGAATGATCGTAAAATATAAAGTGAGCGATTTTGCAAAGGACCTGAGCATCTCTGCCAAGAAGGTCCTCGATGAGCTGAACGCCATGGGCAGCACCGGCAAGAAGAACAGCTCCAATCTGGAAGAGAACGAGCTGAACTACCTGCTGGAAAAGTTCAGCAAGGATAACAGCGTGGCAAACCTGGACGAGTTCCTGAACAGCGCCAAGGCCCCCAAGGCCGAAAGCCTGCCGAGAAGAAGGCAGAGCCGAAGGCGGAGAAGAAGCCGGAGGCCAAGAGCGAGAAAAAGCCCGAGCCTGCAAAGGCGGAGGCAAAGCCCGCCGCCAAGCACGACAACGGCAAGAAGCCCGAGCAGCACAAGAAGCGGGAGGAGAAGACCGTCTCTCTGCGGGATCTGGCCCGTGAGACCGGCGCAAAGGCAGCAGCTGCCTCCCGCACAGGCCGTGTCCGTGCGCCGCGAGGACAATCAGGTCACGGTGGATACCCGCACCGTGGATATGAACGTGGACCGCTTCGATGCCCGCTACGACGATCTGGCTTCCACCAAGAACACCGAGAACCGCCGCAAGCCCACCCCCCAGGGCAACAAGCAAAAGTTCACCCAGCGCGGCCAGCGCCAGCGCCAGCAGTTCCAGAAGGGCAAGCGCGAGACCGAGTTCGAGCGTCTGCAGCGCATCCAGCTGGAAAAGGCCCGCAACGCACAGCTGAAAGTCCTGATCCCCGATGAGATCACCGTGGGCGAGCTGGCCGCCCGCCTGAAGCAGCAGGCAGGCAAGGTCATCGCCAAGTTCATGCAGATGGGCGAGATGCACGCCATCAACGACGTCATCGACTTCGATACCGCTTCTCTTCTGGCCGAGGAGTTCCACGCCAAGGTCGAGAAGGAAGTCCACGTCACCATCGAAGAGCGCCTGTTCACCCAGGAGGAGGATTCTCAGGACGATCTCGTCACCCGTCCCCCGGTCGTCTGCGTCATGGGCCACGTTGACCACGGCAAGACCAGTATCCTCGACGCCATCCGCAAGACCAACGTCACCGCAGGCGAGGCCGGCGGCATCACCCAGGCCATCGGCGCCTATCAGGTCAAGGTCAACGACAGCCTCATCACCTTCCTCGATACTCCGGGCCATGAGGCATTCACCTCCATGCGTGCCCGCGGCGCCAACATGACTGACATCGCCGTTCTGGTGGTTGCTGCCGATGACGGCATCATGCCCCAGACCATCGAGTCCATCAACCACGCCAAGGCAGCCAATGTCAAGCTTATCGTGGCAATGAACAAGATGGATAAGCCCACCGCCAACCCCGAGCGCGTGATGGAGGGCCTGACCAAGTACGGCATCATCACCGAGGACTGGGGCGGCGATGTGGCCTGCATTCCCGTGTCTGCCCTGACCGGCATGGGCATCAACGACCTGCTGGAGCGCATTGCTCTGGAGGCTGAGGTCATGGAGCTGAAGGCAAACCCCAACCGCCGCGCCAAGGGCGCGGTTGTCGAGGCCCGTCTGGATAAGGGCCAGGGCCCCATTGCTACCATTCTGGTGCAGAACGGCACCCTCCACTCCGGCGATGTCATCATTGCCGGTACCGCCGTGGGCCGCGTGCGCACCATGCGCAGCGACAAGGGCCAGCTGCTGAACGATGCAGGCCCCTCTACCCCCGTGGAGATCACCGGCCTGACCGCAGTGCCGGAAGCAGGCGACCTGTTCGAGGCTGTTGAGGACGAGCGTCTGGCTCGTGAGCTGGCCGAACAGCGTATTGCCGCCGCCAAGGAGAAGCAGTTCTCCTCCTTCCAGAAGGTCACTCTGGATAACCTGTTCAGCCAGATGGCACAGAACGACATGAAGGAGCTGGCCATCGTGGTCAAGGCGGATGTGCAGGGCTCCGCCGAGGCTGTGAAGCAGAGTCTCGAGAAGATCTCCAACGACGAGGTGCGTGTGCGGGTCATCCACGCCGGTGTCGGTGCCATCAGCAAGTCCGACGTCGACCTGGCCGATGCCTCCAACGCTATCATCATCGGCTTCAACGTCCGCCCCGACAACGTGGCCAAGGAAGAAGCTGCGGCCACCAAGGTGGAAGATGCGTATGTACCGCGTCATCTATGATGCCATCAACGATGTCACCGACGCTATGAAGGGCATGCTGGCTCCCAAGTTCCGCGAGGTCTCCCTGGGCGAGCTGCAGGTCCGTCAGGTCTACAAGATCAGCAATGTGGGCACCGTTGCAGGCTGCCGTGTGACCAGCGGCAAGATCACCCGCGACAGCAAGGTGCGTGTGGTGCGTGACGGCATCGTCATCACGGAGGACGAGATCGCATCGCTGAAGCGCTTCAAGGATGATGCCAAGGAAGTGGCCGAGGGCTACGAGTGCGGCGTTACTCTGGCAAAGTTTGCCGACGTTAAGGAAGGCGACGTGTACGAAGCCTTCAAGATGGAAGAGTACCGCGATTAAGATCTGAAATATCCCTCTCCGTCATTGCTGGCGCAATGCCACCTCCCAGGTGGGAGGTAACGGAACGTTTGCCGTATCCACGCAAAAAGCTCGTCCCTCGAGAAACGAGGCTATGTCTTTTCAGAAGAATATGGGCCGTCTGGCGCAGGATATGAAGCGCGAGCTGATTGCCATCATCGGCAGGCTGAAAGACCCGCGTCTGGAGGGCGGTCTGCTCACCGTCACCCGTCTGGATGTGACCCCTGATCTGGATGTGGCCAAGGTGTATGTGAGCGTGATGGGCCGCGAGGACGGCCCAAGCCTGCCATCGAGGCACTGAACCGCGCCGCAGGCCATGTGCGCACTGAAGTAAGTAAGAAGATGCACATCCGCAAGGCTCCCCGCTTCATCTTCGTAGAGGACGACGGTGCCGCCTATGCAGCCCACATCAACGAGCTGCTCCGCACGCTGAACGTGAATGGCGACGCAGAGGAAGACCTCAGCGCCCGGAGGAGACCGAAGAATAATTCCGCGCTGCGGAAAGGATGGATCATCGAATGACAGAACAGCTCAATGTGCAGCAGATGGCCCAGCGCTCTGTGCGGCGGACAACATTTTGATTCTGTGTCACAAAAACCCGGATGGTGATACCATTGGCTGCGGCAGCGCCCTCTGCCACGCGCTCAAGGCGCTGGGCAAGACGGCAGCTGTCCTCTGCTCCGATGCAGTGCCCTCCCGCTACAGCTTTACCGCGCCGGTGCTGTTCCGGGGCGGCTTTGAGCCGCAGACGGTGGTAGCGGTGGATGTCGCCAGCGTGCAGCTCTTCGGAGAAAACAACGGTATGACCCAGTCTCACGCCACATGGATCTCTGCATCGACCACCACACGGGCAACAGCGGCTATGCGGATTTCACCCTGCTGGACGGCAATGCGGCCGCAACGGCAGAGCTTCTGTATGAGGTCATCAGCGAGATGGGCGTGGAGATCACCCCCCTCATCGCCAACTGCCTCTACACCGGCCTTGCTACGGACACCGGCTGCTTCCGCTTCTCGTCCACCACGGCAAACACCCACATTGTGGCGGCGAAGCTCATTCTGGCGGGCGTCAGTGGAAGAGCTGAACACTCTGCTCTTTGATACCAAGCCCCGTGAGCGCATGGAGGCCGAGCGCATTGCCCGCAACCATCTGGAATACTCATCTGGATGACCGGTGCGCGCTCATGTACCTCACCCGGGACGAGATCGAGCAGAGCGGGGTGGACCCTGCCGACCTGGAGGAACTGACCAGCCTGCCTGTGAGCATTGAGGGCGTCAAAGTGGGCTGCTGACTCTGCCAGCAGCCCGGCGGCAGCTACCGCATCAGCGTGCGCGCCGCAAAGGGCGTGGACGCCTGTGCCATCGCACGGCGTCTGGGCGGCGGCGGCCACACCCGCGCAGCAGGCTGTGAGCTGCTGGGCAATCTGGACAACGCCAAGAATGCAATTCTGGCCGAAGTGCAAGCCGAGCTTGACCCGAAATGCAGGAGGAAGCTGATGCAGGGCATCCTGATCGTAGATAAGCCCATGGAGTGGACCAGCTTCGATGTGGTCGCCAAGCTGCGCGGCGTCCTGGGCACCCGCAAGCTGGGCCACAGCGGCACCCTCGACCCCATGGCCACCGGCGTGCTGCCGGTGTTCTGCGGCGGTGCCAGCAAGGCTGTGGACCTTCAGCTGACCACACCAAGACCTACTGCGTGCGGCTAAAACTGGGCCTGCGCACCGACACCGGCGATGTGACCGGCACTGTGCTGGAAACGGCTCCGGTCACGGCGGGGCGAAGCCGAGCTGCTGGCGGTGCTGCCGCAATTCCTCGGCCCGCAGATGCAGACGCCGCCCATGTATTCGGCCATCAAGATCAACGGTCAGCCGCTCTATAAGCTGGCCCGCGAGGGCGTCACGGTGGAGCGGAAGGCCCGCCCCATCGAGATCCTGGACATCCGGTACGGCGGCAGCCCGGTGGAGAACGAATACGTCCTCACCGTCCGCTGCTCCAAGGGCACCTATATCCGTACCCTGCTGGAAGACATCGCTGCTGCGATGGGCCAGAAAGGCACCATGAGCGCTCTGCGCCGCACGACGGCAGGCGTCTACACCGAAGCCGATGCCCACACGCTGGAAGAGATACTTGCGGCAAAGAGCAGGCCCCGACGCACTGGAAGCTTTGATGCTGCCGGTGGAGAGCGTGTTTGAGTCTCTGCCTCTGCTGGTGGCAGAGCCTTGGGTGGAACAGCACCCTGGTACAATGGCTGCCCCACCAGCCGGTATCCGGCAGCAGATGGCCGCTACCGGGTGCGCAGCGCCGCCGGACAGTTCCTCGGGCTTGCAAAGGTCACCGGCGGCGTGCTCAAGGTCGAAAAACTCTTTGTAGAGAGAAACGAAAAGGACTGAACATTCATGCAGATCTATTCACAGCTTGCGCCGCTTGCGCTGGGCGGTGCCCACGGCTCTGCTGTGGCAATGGGCTTTTTTGACGGCATCCACATCGGCCACCGCGCTGTCATCAATGGCGCAGTGGAGTGGGCCAGGGCCCATGGCGCGGCCCCGGTGGTCTTCACCTTCCGCCTGCCCGCCGAAAACAAGATGAAGGGCAAGCGGCTGCTCTCCACCGAGGACAAGCACGCCCTCATCGCCAGCCTCGGCGTCGAGCACTACCTCTGCCCCGATTTCGAGGAGATCAAGGCCATGACGCCGGAGCAGTTCGTGCTGGGCATCATCCGGGACTGCAACGCCCGGGCGCTGTTCTGCGGCGAGAACTTCACCTTCGGTGCCAAGGCGGCGGGCACACCGGAGCTGCTGCGTCAGCTCTGCGAGCCGCTGGGTGTAGAGGTAGTCGTCCTGCCGATGGCACAGTTTGAGGAGAAGCCTGTTTTCCACCCGCATCCGCACCGCTCTGGAAGGCGGTGACATCCCGGCGGCCAATGCTATGCTGGGGATGCCCTACGCCATCCGCTTCACGGTGCATCACGGGGCGGGCCTTGGCCGGACGCTGGGCGTGCCGACCATCAATCAGCTCTACCCGCAGGGCTTCCAGCTGCCCCGGTACGGCATCTATATCACCCGCACCAAGATCGGAGAGCACTGGTATCCTTCGGCCACCGGCCTTGGCACCCGGCCCACCGTCAACAGCGACGAGAGCAAGGTGACCTGCGAGACCTTCATCCCGGGCTTTACCGGCGACCTTTACGGCACCGACCCGGTGGTGGAGTTCCACGCCTACCTCAGCCCCAGCAAAAAGTTCGACACGCTGGATGAGCTGCGCGAGTGCATCGACCACGCAGCCCAGCGCGCGCAGGAATACTTTGCGGAGTGACGGCACCGTCCGCTGAACAAAAAGAAAGAAGCACCCTGCTGATGCGCTTGCATCGGCGGGGTGCTTTCTGCTTGGTCAGAAGTAGAAGCCCGAGAGGTAAAGGTGCTCCACGGTCTCTTTTTTCGGCGTCGGAGAGGGATGCGTCTGCGGCCATGGCGGCGCGGATGCTCTCCCGGGTGTCGGGGTAGGCAGAGAGGGAGGAGAAGCAGGCGGTGCTGTCCGCGTCGAGACGGAGGACGGTGCGGCTCTGGGGCGTCCATTCCGCCCAGCCCGGGGTGCCGCTGGTCATGAAATCGGCGAGGGACTGCTTCAGGCGGGAAGAGAGGGCCTGTGCACCCTCGGAGGAGAGGTCGGCACAGCGGGAGAAGCTGCTCTCGCCCGACAAAAGGGCCAGCAGGATGCCGTGGAAGGAGCCGAGGCCCGGGATAGCCGTCTGACTGTCGGTCCCGCCGTAGTCGATGAGGCCAAGCCAGACCGGAGCACTGCCGCCCAGCGCTTCGGCGACGGCTTCGGTGCTGCTCCAGCGGCAGAGGGCTGAGCCGTACTTGACGGCATAGGCTCGGGCCGGGCCGGAGGCGGGCCGCAGGTCGTCCCGGACGAGGCCGCTGAACTCAGTGGCGCTGCTCAGGAGCAGGAGGGGGACGGCGCTCCGGGCATCCCGGGGGAGCAGCGCCTCGTCGGCATAGAGGATGGAAGGCGCACCGAGGGCCGCGATGCGGGCCGGTTCGAGGCCGCAGAGCCATTCCCGGACGTCCGCCCCCGGCGTCAGCAGCCATTCGGCGGCGGAAGCCGTGTCAGCGAACCGCCCGTCTTCCACGGCCAGCGGCGCGAAGCGCTCGGCCAGCTGACAGGCCGAGGCGTCCGGGTCGGCCAGAGACCAGCCGCCCGAGAGCGCGGCGGCCCGTTGGAAACGGCCCCGGGAGAGGGGGCTGGCCGCGAGGGCAGCCGCCATCCGTCCGCCGTCAGAGAAGCCGCAAAGGGTGATGTTGTCGGCGTCGCCGCCGAAGCGGCGGATGTTGTCCCGCACCCAGTCCAGCGCCCGGGCGATGTCCAGCAGGGCAAAGTTTCCGGTGGCGTCGGAGCCGGAAGTGAGGGCGGGCAGACAGTTCCACCCGAACAGCCCCAGTCGGTAGTTGAGCGCCACGAAGACGCAGCCAGTGTCCCGCACAAGTGCGCTGCCGGGCAGCTCCTGCGGTGAGCCGGAAAAGGCGCTGCCATGGAGATAGACGAGGACGGGCCGCTTTTTTGCCTCCGGCACGGAATAGATGTCCAGCGTCAGACAGTCCTCGGTGCCGAGGGGAAAGCTGGTGTACTGATACGCTGCCGGGGCGGGAGCGGTGCAGTCCCGCACCGTCCGCCAGCGGGCAGGCTCTCGGGGGGATGTCCAGCGGTCCTCGCCTGTGGGTGCGGCTCCGTAGGGGATGCCGTACCAGCAGAGGGTGCCATCCTCCCGCGCCCTGCCCCGCACCGGGCCATACTGGGTCGGGCGGAGGGGCGTGACGGGGGAGAACAGGCCGTTTTCGGATGGGGAAGGAGCGGCATCGGCCGGGCAGAGCGGGCAGGCCAGCGCCGCTGCGGCGGCTGCGCTCCCTTTCAGGAAGCTGCGGCGGGAAAATTCACATAACATATAGAGATACCTCATTTTGATAACAGACAGATTATACCATGATTTAACAGGAAAACAACATCCTCATTTTTGCGGATCTGTAAAAATTTTTCTTGCTTTTTACGTTGGTTTCTGTTATACTAGCCCTGTTACCGCGATACGGGGCTGGGAGTATGCCCATCCGGGAGTACCGTTTTCCCGCTGCTGTGTCGCTGGCAAATAAAATTTTATAAAGAGGTACTGTTACTATGAACAAGCAGGAAGTTATGGCCAAAGTCGCTCTGACCGAGAAGGACACTGGCTCTCCCGAGGTTCAGGTCGCTCTGCTGACCGCTCACATCAACGAGCTGAACGAGCATCTGAAGAAGAACCCGAACGATCACCACAGCCGCCGTGGTCTGATGAAGATGGTTGGCCGCCGCCGCAATCTGCTGGCCTACCTCCAGAAGAAGGACATCGAGCGTTACCGTGCTCTGATCGCAACTCTGGGTCTGCGTAAGTAATAGAAAACAGAGGGCAGGTACCGCAATATGGTGCCTGCCCTTTGCTCTTTTATGTTGGATTTTCCCTTGTATCCCAGGCACTGGAACAAATAGGCCGCTGCTGCGTGTTGCAGCAGTAAATCGAGCGCCTGTGCCTTGGTACGGACGCTGGATTTATTGCTATGATGCGCGGCGGGCAGCCTTTTGGAATATCAAACGGACATAAGGAGGCAAACCAAATGGCAATCGAATTTGGTTCCCGCAAAGAAAACTTTGACAACTTCAAAGTTTACGAGACTACGCTGGCAGGCCGCCCCTTCAAGGTGGAGATGGGCAAGATGTGCGGCTTGTCCAACGCAAGCGCCCTCATCCGCTACGGCGAGACCTGCGTGATGTGCAACGTGGTCATGAGCCCCAAGCCCCGCGAGGGCGTCGATTTCTTCCCCCTGAACGTGGAGTACGAGGAAAAGCTCTACGCCGCAGGCCGCATCCCCGGCAGCTTCATGCGCCGTGAGGGCCGCCCCGGCGAGCGCGCCATCCTGACCAGCCGCGTCGTGGACCGTCCCATGCGCCCCCTGTTCCCGAAGGAGATGCGCAACGACGTCTGCATCACCATGACCGTCATGAGCCTGGACCCCGACTGCAGCCCTGAGATCGCCGGCATGATCGGCGCTTCGCTGGTCACTGCCGTGTCGGAGATCCCCTGGAACGGCCCCATCGGCGGCGTGCAGGTGGGTCTGGTGGACGGCGAGATCGTCCTGAACCCCACGCAGGAGCAGCGCAGAAAGAGCGACCTCGCCCTGACCGTCGCTGCCACCATGGACAAGATCGTCATGATCGAGGCCGGTGCCAACGAGGTGGATGAGGACACCATGCTGGACGCCATCAAGGCCGCTCACGTGGAGATCAAGAAGATCATCACCTTCATCAACGGCATCGTGGCCGAGCGCGGCAAGCCGAAGATCGATTTCCAGGTCGTGGGCCTCGATATGGACGTGTTCCACGCCATCAAGGAGAAGTATCTCGACGACTTCAAGGCCGCTATGGATACCGACGACAAGAATGTGCGTGATGCCGCTCTGCTGCCCATCATGGACAAGATCGCTGAGGAGTACCCCGACCTGACCGAGGCCGACCTCGACCTCGTCAGCTACAAGATGCAGAAGTACGTCGTCCGCCGCTGGCTGCTGGATGAGGGCAAACGCGTGGATGGCCGCGGCATCAACGAGATCCGTCCGCTGGCTGCAGAAGTCGGCATCCTGCCCCGTGTGCATGGCTCCGGTATGTTCACCCGCGGCCAGACTCAGGTGCTCACTACCTGCACCCTCGGCGGCACCAAGGACAACCAGCTCATGGATGACCTGACCGACGAGCAGACCAAGCGGTACATCCACCACTACAACTTCCCGCCGTACTCCGTCGGCGAGGCCCGCGCACCCCGCAGCCCCGGCCGCCGCGAGATCGGCCACGGCGCACTGGCCGAGCGCGCTCTCCTGCCTGTGCTGCCCTCTCTGGAAGAGTTCCCCTACACCATCCGCTGCGTGTCTGAGGTCCTGTCCTCCAACGGCTCGACCTCGCAGGCCTCCGTCTGCGGCTCCACGCTGGCCCTGATGGACGCGGGCGTGCCGATCAAGGCTCCCGTCGCCGGTATCTCCTGCGGCCTCATCACCGAGGGCGACCGCTGGATGACCATGCTGGACATTCAGGGCGTCGAGGACTTCCACGGCGATATGGATTTCAAGGTGGGCGGCACTCGCAAGGGCATCACCGCCATCCAGATGGATATCAAGATCGACGGCCTGACCTACGACATCATCGCCGAGGCCTTCGAGAAGTGCCGCAAGGGCCGTCTGTACATCCTCGATGAGATCATCAAGCCGGTCATCGCCGAGCCTCGCCATGAGCTGAGCCGCTGGGCACCCAAGATGTTCAGCATGATGATCCCCACCGATAAGATCAAGGACGTCATCGGCAAGGGCGGCAAGGTCATTCAGGACATCTGCGCCACCTGCAACTGCAAGATCGACGTGCAGGAGGACGGCCACGTCTTCGTCTCTGCGGTGGATCAGGAGGATGCAAAGCGGGCCATCTTTACCATCAGGACCATCGTGGAGGACCCCGAGATCGGTGCCATCTACAAGGGCAAGGTCACCCGTCTGATGAACTTCGGCGCCTTCGTCGAGATCGCTCCGGGCAAGGAGGGCCTCGTCCACATCTCCAAGCTGGACACCAAGCGGGTCGAGCGGGTGGAGGATGTGGTCGCCGTGGGCGATGCCATCGTCGTCAAGGTGACGGACATCGACCAGCAGGGCCGCATCAACCTGAGCCGCCGCGACGCCATTCTGGCTCTCGAAGCCAAGAAGGCACAGCAGGAGCAGGGCTAAATCACGTTTTCCAAAATGCCTCCGCGCACCTCGCGCGGGGGCATTTTTGTCTGCCGGGCGAAAAAATTTTAATTCCCTACCAGAAAAGTTTGTTGTAAGGGTTGACAAATCCTGTCAAGGCGAGTACAATAAACGCAATATCACAAAAATGGCTGTGAAGAGAAGAGTAAGCTTTCGCATGAGCCTTACCAGAAAGCCCGGAGGATGGAAAAGGGCAGGAAACAGGGAGCTGAAAATGGTCTCGGAGCTGCGCGGACGAAGAGCAAGAGCACTAGTCCGCGACGGGTGCGCCCGTTAAAGCGTCCGGCTGTAAGCAGAAAAATTCTGCCGCAGTTTTGAGGCAGTGTCCGTGAGGATGCTGTGAACCAAGGTGGTACCACGGAAGTTTCAGGCCTCCGTCCTTGTGCAGCGCATGGCTGGCAGGGACGGGGGCTTTTTTTGAGCTTCCGTTCAAGGCGGGCGCGGACTGTGCCGCGCCGCCGCTGTACATTATATCCAATAATAGAGAGGGAAAAAACTATGATTACTCGTCGTGATTTTCTGAAAGTTACCGGTGTCGCAGCCGCTGCTGCTGCCCTGACCGCCTGCGGCGGCTCTTCTTCCACCGCAAGCTCTGCTGCTTCCGGCACTGCCGCTTCTTCTGAGGCTGCTTCCGCTGCAGCAAAGCTGGACAAGGTGAAGGTCGCTGTCCCCAACGACACCACCAACGAGGCCCGCGCCCTGACCCTGCTGGAGAAGAACGGTTTCTTCAAGCTGAAGGCAGACGCCGGTCTGACCGCCACCAAGAACGACATCGAGGAGAACCCCCTGAATGTCACCGTCGATGAGGTCGAGGCTGCTCAGGTCCCCAACGTCCTGCAGGATGAGGACTACGCTGTCATCAACTCCAACTACGCCATCTCCGCTGGTCTGGACCCCATGACCGACGCTCTGGCAATGGAGGACGGCTCCTCTGCTTACGTCAACGTGCTGGTCTGCAAGGAGGGCAACGAGAATGAGCCCAAGATCAAGGCTCTGGTGGCTGCTCTGCAGAGCCAGCAGGTCAAGGACTTCATGGATGAAAACTACAAGGGCGCTGTCGTCTCCGTCGTCGAGAACCCCACCGACGGCTACGATCCCTCCATCGACTATGACGCACTGAACGGCGAGACCGTCAGCTGCGCCGCTACCCCCGCTCCCCATTGCGAGGTGCTGGAGGTCTGCAAGGACATTCTGGCCGCTAAGGGCATCACTCTGGACATCCAGGAGTACGACGACTATGTGATCCCCAACACCATCGTCGAGGACGGCCAGTGCGACACCAACTACTTCCAGCATCAGCCGTATCTGGACAACTTCAATGAGGAAAAGGGCACCCATCTGGTGACGGTCGCCGGCATCCACGTCGAGCCGATGGGCATCTACGGCGGCAAGCAGGACAGCCTTGCCCCCATCGAGGGTTAAGACCCTACTAAGGAGTAAACTGTGATCGAGATCAAACACCTTTCCAAGACCTTCCAGATGAAGGACGGCGCGGTGAATGCGCTGAAGAACATCGACCTGACCATCCCCGATGGCTCCATCTACGGCATCATCGGTATGTCGGGCGCGGGCAAATCCACGCTGGTGCGCTGCATCAACCTGTTGGAGCGCCCCACCGAGGGCAGTGTCGTCATCGACGGCACCGCGATGGAGACCCTGTCTCCCGCAGCCCTGCGTGAGCGCCGCCGCGACATCACCATGATCTTCCAGCAGTTCAATCTGCTGATGCAGCGCAGCTGCCTGAAGAACATCTGCTTCCCGATGGAGCTTGCGGGCGTGAAGAAGGCCGATGCCGAAAAGCGCGCCAGGGAGTTGCTGGAAATGGTGGGCCTGCCCGACAAGGCTGACGCCTATCCGGCCCAGCTCTCCGGCGGCCAGAAGCAGCGCATCGCCATTGCCCGGGCCCTGGCCTCCAACCCCAAAGTCCTGCTCTGCGATGAGGCCACCAGTGCGCTGGACCCCAACACGACCCACGCCATCCTGACCCTCATCAAGGACATCAACAAGAAGCTGGGCATCACCGTGGTGGTCATCACCCACCAGATGAGCGTCGTGGAAGAGATCTGCGACTCCGTCGCCATTCTGGACGGCGGCGTGGTCGTGGAGCAGGGTGAGGTGCGCGAGATCTTCGCAAATCCCAAGACGGCTGCGGCCAGGCGCCTCGTCGCCCCCAACGGCGGCAGCGCGGCCCGCGACCTCTCGAGCTTTGCGCCCGACGATCACGTCGTGCGTGTGACCTTTAACGGCTCATCCACCGCAAAACCGCTGGTGGCGAGCCTCGCTGCGGAGAAGGGCATCCTCGTGTCTGTGCTCAGCGCCGACACCCGCGATCTGAGCGGCCAGTGCTACGGCTCCATGCTGCTCAAACTTCCCCGCGATACCGAACAGGCAAAGCAGGCTGCGGCCTATATGCGCAGCCAGAATGGTGTGACCGTTGAGGAGGTGACCGGAGAATGAGCTTTGCAGATTATGGCTTCGCCATTTGGGAGACGTTCTACGTGACCGTCCTCTCCACGGCATTTTCTCTGGTCCTGGGCCTGCCGCTGGGCGTTCTGCTGGTGGCTGGCGATAAGGACGGCGTCCTGCCCCTGCCGGGCTGGCTGATGCACATTCTGAACATCATCATCAACATCCTGCGCAGCGTGCCTTTCCTCATCCTGATGATCTGCGTCTTCCCGCTGACCCGCGCCATCGTGGGCACCACCGTCGGCACCAAGGCCACCATCGTTCCGCTGGTGGTCGCGGCCTTCCCTTTCGTGGCCCGTCTGGTGGAAACCAGTCTGCGTGAGCTGGACGAGGGCGTCGTGGAAGCTGCCCAGAGCATGGGCGCGACCCCCTTCCAGATCATCACCAAAGTCATGATCCCGGAGTGCCTGCCCGGCCTCATTTCCAGCATGACCACTGCCCTGACGACCATCCTCGGCTACTCGGCCATGTCCGGCGTCATCGGCGGCGGCGGTCTGGGCAAGATCGCTCTGTCCTACGGCTACTACCGCTATCAGACCAACATCATGATCGTCTGCGTCGTGCTGCTGGTGCTCATGGTGCAGGTGTTCCAGACCGTCGGCACCTTCTGGGCGACCAGGAGTGATAAGCGGCTGAGAAAAAGGAACGCCTCTCCCAAAGGGAGCGCCTTTCGCGTGTTTTCCGGCAGGGAACAAAATTTAACGAACCGATTCCCCGCCGGAGGCCTGCCCTCTGGCGGGGAATTGTGCTATACAGACAAACCCAGTAAAGGAGTATGTTGCAATGAACCGTGATACCATCTGCGTGCAGGGCGGCTACACCCCCGGCAACGGCGAACCCCGCCAGATCCCCATCATCCAGTCCACTACGTTCAAGTACGCTACCAGCGAGGACATGGGCAGGCTGTTCGACCTCGAGGCCGACGGCTACTTCTACTCCCGCCTGCAGAATCCCACCTGTGACATGGTGGCGAAAAAGATCTGCGAGCTGGAAGGCGGCACCGCCGCCATGCTGACGTCCAGCGGTCAGGCGGCCAACTTCTTTGCGCTGTTCAATATCTGTGAGGCAGGCGACCACATCGTGGCGTCCAGCACCATCTACGGCGGCACCTTCAACCTCATCTCCGTCACCATGAAGAAGATGGGCATTACCGCCACCTTCGTGGACCCACTGTGCAGCGAGGAGGAGCTGGACGCTGCCTTCCAGCCCAACACCAAGGTCGTGTTCGGCGAGACCATCGCAAACCCTGCCCTCACTGTGCTGGACATCGAGAAGTTCGCCAAGGCCGCCCACGCCCACGGCGTGCCCCTCATCGTGGACAACACCTTCCCCACGCCGGTCAACTGCCGCCCCTTCGAGTGGGGCGCTGACATCGTGACCCACTCCACCACCAAGTACATGGACGGCCATGGTGCGGTGCTGGGTGGTGCCATCGTGGACGGCGGAAAGTTCGACTGGATGGCCCACGCCGACAAGTTCCCCGGCCTGTGTACTCCCGATGAGAGCTATCATGGCATCACCTACGCGGAGCGCTTCGGCAAAGAGGGCGCTTTCATCACCAAGGCCACCGCACAGCTCATGCGCGACTTCGGCTCGATGCAGTCCCCCATGAACGCCTATATGCTGAACCTCGGCCTTGAGAGCCTCCACGTCCGGATGCGGCGCCACTGCGCCAACGGCATGGCCGTTGCAAAGTTCCTTGAGGCTCACCCGAAAGTGGCCTATGTCAACTACTGCGGCCTCGAGTCCAGCCCTTACCATGCACTGGCCGAGAAGTATCTACCGAACGGCAGCTGCGGCGTCGTCTCCTTCGGTCTGGCCGGAGGCCGCGAAGCCGCCAGCACCTTTATGAAGGAGCTGAAGCTTGCCGCCATTGAGACCCACGTTGCCGATGCCCGCACCTGCTGCCTGAATCCGGCTTCCAGCACCCATCGCCAGATGAACGACGAGCAGCTGGCCGCTGCCGGTGTGCCTGCCGAGCTGGTGCGGATGAGCTGCGGACTGGAGAGCAGCGAAGACCTCATCGCAGATATTGCACAGGCACTCGATAAAATCTAAGGAGAAATCGCTATGCCGCTGATCATCCCCAAGACCCTTCCCGCCTACGACGCCCTCTACGAGGAAAACGTTTTCGTCATGCACCGGGAACGGGCGCTCTCCCAGCACATCCGCCCACTGGAGATCCTCATCCTGAACCTCATGCCGACGAAAATTGCGACCGAGACCCAGATCGCCCGCCTGCTGGCCAATACGCCCATTCAGGTCCACATGACCCTGCTGCAGACGGCCAGCCATGCGGCGACCCATGTCTCTGCGGCCCACCTCGAGGCATTTTATAAGACCTTCGACGAGGTGAAGAACAACCGCTACGACGGCATGATCATCACCGGTGCGCCGGTGGAGAAGATAGACTTTGAACAGGTGGACTACTGGCAGGAGCTGTGCGAGATCATGGACTTCAGTGAGACGAACGTCTACTCCACCCTTCATGTCTGCTGGGGCGCACAGGCGGGGCTTTATTATCACTATGGCATCCGCAAGCAGCTTCTCGACCAGAAGATGTTCGGCGTCTTCGAGCACAAGTCACACGCCCCTCGAATCCGCTGGTGCGCGGCTTCGATGAGGTGTTCTACGCCCCTCACAGCCGCCACACCGGCATCTCCCGCGAGGATGTGCTGAACTGCAAGGCCCTGCGCATCCTCGCCGAGAGCGACGAGGCAGGCCCCTTCCTGATGAGCACCGAGAATGGACGGCAGATCTTCGTCACCGGCCACCCGGAGTACGACAAGTACACACTGGACGCCGAGTACAAGCGGGATGTCGGCAAGGGCCTGCCCATCGCGGTGCCAAAGAACTATTACCCGGAGGACGACCCCGCCCAGCCGCCCCTCTTCCGCTGGCGCGCTCACGCACATCTGCTGTATGAGAACTGGCTGAACTACTACGTCTACCAGAATACGCCCTACGACTTGGGAGCCATCAAGCGGGTGGAGCACGGGGAAGAATAAACAAAGAACGCCCTCTCCGCACGAAACGAGGAGGGCATTTTTGTAAGGAGAATTTGTATGGGAATCGAATCAGAATGGAAAAACCGGGGCATCCGGGTGGGCAAGCTGCCCTGCGGCCCGCTGGACAAGATCAGTGACGTGCCGGGCGTCACGGTGGGCCACTGCACGCTGGCGGACGGCGATGTCCAGACCGGCGTGACCGCGCTGCTGCCCCATCAGGGCGATATTTTCCACGATAAAGTGATGGCGGCCAGCCACGTCATCAACGGTTTCGGCAAGACCACCGGCCTTGTCCAGATCGAGGAGCTGGGCACGCTGGAGACGCCCATCCTCTTCACCAATACCCTCAGCGTAGGTACTGTGGAGACAGCGCTGGTGAAGTATATGCTGGATAAGAACCCCGACATCTGCGAGACCACCGGCAGCGTCAACCCGGTGGTCTGCGAGTGCAACGACAGCGGCCTCAACGACATCCGGGGCCTCCACGTCACAGAAGAAAACGTGCGGACCGCGCTGGCCGACTGCCGCGCCGACTTCGCCGAGGGCGCTGTGGGCGCGGGCCGGGGAATGCGCTGCCACGGACTGAAGGGCGGCATTGGCTCGGCCTCCCGTGTGGTGGAGCTGGACGGAAAACAGTACACCATCGGTGCGCTGGTGCTCTCCAACCACGCCGTCTTCGATGACCTCGTAGTGGCAGGCACCCCCATCCAGAGCCTGCTGGACGCCCACATCCCGCCCCACGAGGACAAAGGCTCCATCATCACGGTGCTGGCGACGGACATCCCCTTGAGTGAGCGCCAGCTGCGGCGGCTCTGCCACCGGGCGCTGGTGGGCCTGTCCCGCACCGGCTCTTTCTGCGGAAACGGCTCCGGAGAGATCGTCATTGCCTTCACCACTGCGAACCGGGTGCCCCATGACTCGGAAAAGGCCATCCTGCCGATGGGCATGGTCCACGACGATGCCATCAACCCGCTGTTCCGGGCCGTGGCCGAGTGCGTGGAGGAGAGCGTCCTGAGCAGTCTGCTCCATGCCGAGACCGTCACCGGCCATCATGGCCGGACGGTGAAGTGCTTGAGTGATCTGCTGAAATATAGCAATTCAACTTTTTAATGCAGCAGCAACAGCGTTGAATTGCATACCGCAAATATGCTGTTTTCATGTCGCACTAATTTCTTGCCTTGCGATAAAATCGAAGCCGCGGGATGCGCAATGCATCCTGCGGCTTTTGTGATTGCAGATCGTCGAAAACTGTGTTATACTGATTTTGCCGCTTTGGCGGCAAGGCACTGCACATACGGCAGGCGGTTGGCTTACACTTCCCGAAAAGGGGGTGAGGCAATGCGGATTACTTTCCATATTGGTGAGTTTACTATCACCATTATCGTGAAAAAACGCTGAACCGCCACCTCGGCAAAGGCGACGGTTCAATAGAGCTTAAAACCATAGAATAGAGGCTGACCGCTTGTCGCAGTGCCTTTTCTGTTTTTAGTATAGTTTGTTTTACGCGAATTGTCAAGCACGGGGAAGTTATTTCCGCCGTGCTTTTTTCTTCCGCACGCTGTAGCCGAAGGTCCCCAGCTTTTTGCCCAGAGCCAGATATTCGCCGTGGCTGTAGACGATGAGCCTGGCCTTGTCGAGGCAGAGCTTGCCATTCTCGTCCAGCAGGCTCTCGTCCACGTCGCAGGCGGCGACTTCGGCGAGGAAGAGGTCGTGGCTGCCCAGCGGGATGACCTGCGTCACCCGGCATTCCAGATTGACGGGGCTTTCGGCGAGGATGGGGCAGTCCGTCAGCACCGAGCCGGGGGCAGAATGGAGTTTGCAGGCCGCGAATTTATCGAAGTCCCGGCCGCTCCTGACGCCGCACCAGTCCACCGACTTCACCAGTGCCTCGGTGGGCAGGTTGATGGCGAACTGTCCGCTCTCCCTGATCAGGTGGTGGCTGAACCGCTCGGGGCGGACGCTGATGGATACCATGCTGGGCTGGGTGCAGATGGTGCCGGTCCAGCCGATGGTGATGAGGTTGGGCTTGTCCAGCCCGCCGCAGGATACCAGTACCGGCGGTTCCGGGTTCAGAAGGGTGCTGCCCCGCCAGCTCTGTTTGCTCATCCGTGGTACTTCCTTTCGTAGGGTGCCCAGGTCCGCTCGCTGATGATGTAGCGGGGGCGGGCCTTGGTTTCCATATAAATTCTTGCCGATGTATTCGCCGATGACGCCCAGACACACCAGCTGGACGCCGCCCATGAAGCAGACGATGCAGATGGTGGAGGCCCAGCCGGCCACGACGCTGCCCCTGACCGCCTGCACGATGGCCCAGAGGACGCCGATGAAGCTGATGAGGCTGACCACGATGCC
>VOFD01002951.1_pt1 | contig 22694 bp, 18 predicted proteins | sample 5384101 | NCBI WGS metagenome assembly VOFD01 (sample SAMN12384723, study PRJNA508395) | human gut metagenome | isolation source: healthy gut C | host: Homo sapiens
TACCGCCAATCCATAAAGAAAGGAGGAATCGTATTATGATGAATAATTTCAAATATTGATGAACAAAAAAGAGAATCCCACATTTGTGTTGCTCTTGGGCATGTGTCACCACATGCTGGGCACCACGTCGTTCGCCATCAACGGCATGAGCATGGGGCTTGCCACGATGTTCGTGCTGGTGTGTTCGAACGTTGCCATTTCATCCATCAAACCTCGTGCCCGACATGGTGCGCATCCCCATCTTCGTGGTGGTCATCGCCACGTTCGTAAACCGTGCTTCAGATGGCTTTGTGCATGCCTGGCTAAAGCCACGCTGGGGCTGCTCCATCCCTGCCTAATGTGGTTAGTCAACTGTCCCCCCTGCTGGGAAAGTTGAGGCTTTCAAGCCTGCAAGCACGGGCCCCGTCCCCTCAAGTTCTTCGACGGGCTGCATCGGCTGGGGCTTTACCACTCTTAATTGATTTTGGCAGTGAGTTGCCAGCACATGTGTTAAGTTTAGAATATGACCATCCTGCCCGAAACGCGACATGCTGGTGTTCGTCTTGGCCTGAGCGTTTATCGTAATTGCTACCTTATTAGCCATCAACCAGTTCGCGCATAACGCATTGTTATGACGAATTAAAACAGAAACTGAGAGTATGGAATACATCTTGATATTTATCACGGCAGTGTTTGCTCATTAAATACTGCAAGGCTCGTGGTTCCTCGGTGAATCTGGGTCCGTTCCTCATGTGTCGAAGAAGCAGAAACCGCTATGGGGGCAAATGTGGCGTCTTCAGCTACGCAAGGCTGCCACCATCGTAACGTATGTCATCTGTGAAATTTAGCTGATGCCTTTCAACTGGCTCTGCCATGCACTTTACTCGCGTTTATCCCCGGAGTAGCCAAAAAAAATTCGTTCAGATGGTTGAAATCATTCTTAAAAGTTGTAATGCCCGCGCTAAATCAGGCGCTCGGAGTGTTTCTTAAGTTGCCTATTACCACCCAACTGCCGGTCGGCGGGGGCGGTGAGGTTGCGCACCGACGACATGTAGCCCGTTTTCCCCTCCGAAATCAGGATGGCTGCCGTGTAGCCCAGCGAATACGTGTAGTCAGCATCGAAGTTCGACGGGATGGCGCAGCGGCCTTCGTAGCCGAAGAAGTGGCTCAGCGGCGAGAATTTGCCTTTGTACTTGCCTTCGGCCTTCAGCTTGGCCAGGCGTTTGGCCGCCATTTCGATGAGGAGCTTTTCCGTTTCGATGAGCGACACCTGCACGTTGCCGTGCGGGTCGCGGTCCAGCGTCAGCTGGCGGGCGATGCCTTTGGGCAGGTCGCGGTACACCTGGCTGCTTTCGGGCGAGAGCATCCCTTTCACGTACTGGCGTTTTTCGTCGTCCGTTTCCAGGGCGTTGAAGTCTTCGTTGTGTGCCAGCAGGTCGTTCAGTTCGGCAATCAGCCGCTTCATGGCGGGGATGAATTCGATGAGCCCTTCGGGGATGAGCACCGTGCCGAAGTTCATTCCGGCGTTGGCGCGTGCCACGATCACGTCCACGATTTGTTCCACGATGTCGTTCAGCGTCATGTTCTTGGCTTCCACTTCTTCCGACACGATGCACATGTTGGGCTGGCTTTGCAGGGCGCATTCCAGGGCGATGTGCGAGGCCGAGCGACCCATGAGGCGGATGAAGTGCCAGTATTTCTTGGCCGAGTTGGCATCGCGCTGGATGTTGCCGATCAGTTCGGAGTACACCTTGCAGGCCGTGTCGAAGCCGAACGAGGTTTCGATCATTTCGTTCTTCAGGTCGCCGTCGATGGTCTTCGGGCAGCCGATGACCTGGATGCCGTAGTTCTTTTGCTTGTAATATTCGGCCAGCACGCAGGCGTTCGTGTTCGAGTCGTCGCCGCCGATGATGACGATGGCCTTGATGCCCAGCTGGCGGCAGATTTCCGCGCCTTTTTCGTATTGTTCCGTTTCTTCCAGCTTGGTGCGTCCCGACCCGATGATGTCGAAGCCGCCCGTGTTGCGGTATTCGTCGATGATGTTGCCAGTCAGTTCGAGGTACTTGTGGTCCACCAGCCCGCTCGGGCCGCCGAGGAAGCCGTACAGCTTGTTCGCCGGGTTCAACGCCTTCAGCCCGTCGTACAGGCCGGAGATGACGTTGTGCCCGCCCGGGGCTTGCCCGCCGGAGAGTATCACGCCCACGTTCACTGCCGGGTGTTCCTTGGCTTCGCCCGCTTCGAATGTGATGAGCGGCATCCCGTAGGTGTTGGGGAACAATTGCTTGATTTCAGCCTGGTCGGCCACCGACTGCGTGGCGGCGCCTTCCCGCAGCGTGACGTGCCCTTTGAGCACGGCGGGCATCTTCGGCTGGTAGTGGCCCCGTGCTATTTGCAGGGGGCTTTTGGTCATTAATTCCATATCACTGATAATTTGATGTGTTGATAAATTGCGTCTGTTTGGTGACGCAAAAGTAGTGATTTTTTTTGAAAGGGGGAAGAGGCCGCGTGCGCGGGCAGGGCTGCCGCGGCGGCATGTAAGCCGCCATCCGGAGTTGTCGTCCGTGCCGGGGCGGCGTGCGTGCGGAAATTTTATTCCGTACTGACGGAAATTTTATTCCGTGCCTGCGGAAATCCGGCTGCGTAGTAACGGCGTTTCCTCCTTGTCCCGGTGCCGGTTGGCATGCGTCAGCCTTTCATGGCGATGGTCTCTATCTCGACCCGCGCGCCCATGGGCAGGGCTTTGACGGCGAAGGCCGAGCGTGCCGGGCAGTCGGCGGCGTAGACCTGGCGGTACACGTCGTTCATGGCGGCGAAGTCGGCCATGTCGGTCAGGAACACGGTGTGCTTCACCACGTCGGCGGAGGTGTAGCCGCCGCCTCGAGGATGGCCGCGATGTTCTTGAACGATTGGGCCGTCTGCGCGGCCACGTCGTCGGACTCAATCCGCCCGGTGGCGGGGTCGACGGGCAACTGTCCGGAAATGTAGAGCGTTCCGTTCGCTTCCACCGCCTGGCTGTAGGGGCCGATGGCGGCGGGTGCCTGCTGCGTGTTGATGATACGTTTCATATTTTTTATTATTGGTATTGGCCCTTCGGGCGGGATTAGGGCAATGCCCGAGATTGGGGCAATGCCCGAGATTGGGGCAATGCCCGAGATTGGCTGCACGGGATTAGGCTTCGCCGATATTGATGCAAATATAACGCAAATAAATTTCGTATGCAAGGGCTAACAATCCCGGCATCTGGCCTAATCTCGCGCAGCTAATCTCGGGCGTAGCCCCAATCTCGCATGCAGTGCCAATCCCGGCGCAGCCTAATCCTGCTTCATGATTTCCATCTGGTGCCGCACGGACTCCTCGTGTATGGCCACGAGCACCGTGCGCATGAAGTCCTCGCTCATGCCCATTTCGGCGGCCTGCGCCACGCGCTTGTGCAGGATTTCCTCGTAGCGTTGCTCTTGCAGGATGGGCATGTTGTGTTCCTTCTTGTACGTGCCTATCTCGCGCGACACCCTCATGCGGCGTGCCAGGAGGGCGAGCAGGTCGTTGTCTATCTCGTCTATCTGCTTGCGCAGCAGGGAGAGGTTTTCGGTGGTCTGCTTCGTGTCGCGTATGACGAGGTTGCCCACGATGAGGGCGAGCACGTCGGGCGTGACCTGCTGGGCGGCGTCGCTCCAAGCGTGGTCGGGGTCGCAGTGCGACTCGATGATGAGCCCGTCGAAGTTGAGGTCCATGGCCTGCTGCGAGAGGCGGGGCGATGAGTTCGCGCTTGCCGCCGATGTGGCTGGGGTCGCACAGGATGGGCAGCCCGGGCAGCTGGCGGTGCAGCTCGATGGGGATGTGCCACTGGGGGAGGTTGCGGTACAGCTTCTTGTCGTACGAGCTGAAGCCGCGGTGGATGGCTCCGAGCCGCCGGATGCCGGCGTTGTAGATGCGCTGCAACGCGCCTATCCACAGGTCGAGGTCGGGGTTCACGGGGTTCTTGACCAGCACGGGGATGTCCACGCCTTCCAGCGCGTCGGCCAGTTCCTGCATGGCGAAGGGGTTGGCCGAGGTGCGCGCGCCTATCCACAGGATGTCCACGCCGTATTTCAGGGCTTCGAACACGTGTTTGGCCGTGGCCACTTCGGTGGCGGTGTACATGCCCGTTTCGGCCTTCACTTCCTTGAGCCAGCGCAGGCCTTCGGTGCCCACGCCCTCGAATCCGCCCGGCTTGGTGCGGGGCTTCCAGATGCCTGCGCGGAATATCTTCACGCCGCATTCGGCCAGGCTGCGGGCGGTGTTCATCACTTGTTCTTCTGTCTCGGCGCTGCACGGCCCGGCGATGAGCAGCGGGCGCTTCGGGTCGATGCCCGGCAGCAGGATGGGTTGTAAGTCTGTCATAATCGTTTAATCGTTTAATCGTTTAATCGCTTAATCGCGGAACTGCTTAATCGTATAATCGTAGAACTGCAGATGTTCTCGTTGACCGTTAATCACTAATCATTAACCGCTAATCACTAATCGTTAATCACTAACCGTTAACCGCCGGAGTGCCTCTTCCAGCATCTGCTCGTTGCAGCACAACGAGATGCGCACGTGGCGGGTGCCGCGCTCGCCGAAGATGTGTCCCGGGGTGATGAACACGTGCTTGCCGTAGAGCACCTCGTCGGCCAGTTGGGCGGCATCGCGGTAGCGGTCGGGGATGCGCGCCCACAGGAACATGCCTACCTGCCCGGGGTCGTAGCGGCAGCCCAGCGCGTCCATGATGCGGCAGGCGGTGGCGCGGCGGCGGGCATACACGCGGTTCATCTCGTCGTGCCACGCGGGCGGGTTGTGCAGGGCCTGCACCGCGCCCTTCATCATGGGGCGGTACATGCCCGAGTCCACGTTGGACTTCACGCGCAGCACCCATTGCACGAATTGCGCGTTCGAGGCCAGCATGGCCATGCGCCAGCCCGCCATGTTGTGCGCCTTGCTCATGGAGTTCAGCTCGATGCACACGTCCCGTGCGCCCGGCACGGAGAGGATGCTCAGTTTCTCGTCGTTGAGGATGAAGCTGTAGGGGTTGTCGTTCACCACCACTATCCCGTGCCGCCGGGCGAAGTCCGCCAGCCGTTCGAACAGGCTGCGTGTGGCGCGCGCCCCGGTGGGCATGTTGGGGTAGTTCGCCCACATCAGCTTCACGCCGGTGAGGTCCATGCGTTCCAATGCCTCGAAGTCGGGCGTCCAGCCCCGCGCCTCGTCCAGCGGGTAGGGAATGACCCTTGCCTCGCACAGGCGGCTGGCCGAGGTGTAGGTGGGATAGCCGGGGTCGGGCACCAGCACCCCGTCGCCGGGATTGACCAGGGCGAGCGTGGTGTGCAGTACCCCCTCTTTCGACCCGATGAGGGGCAGTATCTCCGTGTCGGGGTCGAGCTCGACGCCGTACCACCGGGCATACCACCCGGCCCAGGCCTGGCGCAGCTCGGGCAGGCCGTTGTAGCTTTGGTAGCCGTGCGCGTCGGGCCGCCGGGCATCGGCGCACAAGGCTTCGATGGTGGCTTCGGAAGGCGGCAGGTCGGGGTTGCCGATGCCGAGGTTGATGACGTGCTTGCCCTCGGCGTTCATTTGCGCCACTTCCCGCAGCTTGGCGGAGAAGTAGTATTCGGAGACTGTGTTCAGTCGGTTGGCAGGAAGTATCATGTTAATTGAAAGTTGAAAGTTGAAAATGGAAAGCGGAAGCTAATTGAGAGTTGAAAATTGAGAGTTGAAAATTGAAAACGGTCCGTGCGGCGCAAGCCAACTTTCAATTTTCAATTCTCAACTTTCAATTCTCAATTGTTGCAGGCCTTGTATTCCCCCAGGTTCTGGAAGCCGCTTACCAGGGGCCGGATGGCATCGAGCGACTGGCGGTAGCGGGTGTAATCGGTGAACGTGAGGTTGATGTAGAACTGGTATTCCCATTCCTTGCCGATGATGGGCAGTGACTGTATCTTGGTGAGGTTGTTGTGGTAGAACGACAGGATGGTGAGCACTTTCGAGAGGCTGCCTTCCTCGTGGGGCAGGGTGAACACCAGTGTGGCCTTGTCTACTTGTTCGCCCTGCGTCATGCTCCGCGCCAGTTCCGGTTGCGCCACGATGAGGAAGCGGGTGAAGTTGCGCTTGTTCGTCTCGATGCCCGCGGCCAGCACCTCCAGCCCGTACTGGTCGGCGGCCAGCCGGCTGCAGATGGCGGCGGTGCCCCGCAGCCCCTTCACGGCGATGTCCTGGGCGGCCAGGGCGGTGTCCTCGCTTTCCACGGCCCGCATGTAGCGGTGGCTGTCGAGGAAGTCCTCGCACTGCATCAGGGCGATGGGGTGCGAGCGCACTTCGCTGATGTCGGTGATGCGCTGCCCCGGCAGGGCGGCCAGGTGGTGCTCGATGCGCAGCTTGTGTTCGCCCGCGATGAGGCAGCCGCTCTCGCGCAGCAGGTTGTGGTTTTGCAGCAGGCTGCCCGCGATGGTGTTTTCTATCGCCACGATGCCCGGCAGCGCGGGGTCGGCGGCCAGGGTGCGGAACAGGTCTTTGAACGTGTTGCAAGGCACCGCTTCCACCCGTTCGCCTTGGAAATATTCCCGCGCGGCAATTTCGTGGAACGCCCCGCTTACTCCTTGTATGGCTATCCGTTTCATTGTAAATGGTGTTTATGTTGCTAAATCGCTGAATCGCTGAATCGCTAAATCGCTGAATCGCTAAATCGCTGAATCGCTGAATCGCTAAATCGCTGAATCGCTGAATCGCGTAACCGTCGAATCGTTTCCTGCGTTTCTGCGATTTTGCGCTTCCGCGTTTCTGTGTTTCCGCGCGAAAAAAAATCCTGCCCGAAAGGTTTCGAGCAGGATTTCTGTTTATTCCGTTTTTAATCGTCTCTATGGATAGCATACGCTTATCCTGCTCTCACCGGTTGGGGTAAAAGTAAAAATAAAAGTATGCGTAAAATCGTGTCATGCTTCGGTTGCTTGAATGATTCCGGTTGCAAATATACGCATGTTTTGTGATTTGACAAATAAATTGAAAAGAAAATGCGGAAAAATGTTACAGCCGTGCGCGTATGGGGAGGCGGGCGGGGGACATAACGAAAAAGGCGCAAGCCCCTTGGAGGGGGCATGCGCCCAAAAGAAAAAACATGAAATAAGAGGTTTATCAGAATGTCCAGCCCAGGCGGAACGAGGGTTCGCAGAAGAAGCCGAACGAGCTGCTGCGGGCATGGTCGTCGATGGTTTCTTCGAGCAGCGTGTCACCCAAGTTGTCGGTTGTCTTCACGGTTACCTTGCCTTCGGTGGTGGTGGTGAAGCGCAGGCCCAGCTCCGCGCCCACGTACAGGTTCTTGAACACGTAGAAGTCCACGCCCGTGAACAGCCCTGCGCCGAAGCTGGTGCTGGCGCGGTTGCCCGTCGCGCCGCTGCCGGTGACATCGTAGTTGGCACCCTTGACGGTGGTGCTGGCATCGTTGTAGTCGTTCGTCAGCTTGTACGAGGCGGTTTGCACCCCGAAGCCCACCTCGGCTCCAGCATACGCGCTCCCCCGCTTGAAGGAGGCAAAGTGGTATTCGAAGCCCGGCGCGATGGCAAACGAGCCGGTGCTGCTCTTCGACTTGTATTCCACTTCGCGCTCATCGGCTGTACCCTGGTTGATCACACTGTAGGAGAGATCCGTGCGCGGCGATGCCGTGAAGTCAATCGTTCCGCGGATGGCCATTCTCTCGTTGAAGAAGTAGCGCACCTTGATGCCTTGCGTGCTGAACACGCTGTTGCCGAAAGGCGTGAAGTTCAATTCCACGCCGAAGCTGCCGGCCTGCGGGCCATACGTGGTGGTTTCCTGTTCCTGCGCTTGCACGCCAGCCGTGGCCAGCAGGAGGGCCGCCACGAAGATACTTGCCTTTTTCATACGGATAAAGTTTTAAAATAGTGAATGAATAAGTAAATTAACGGGGGCAAAGATAGCGAATGGAATTAACAAAAGCTAACAAAAAGCGTATTATTTTCGGGGAAGCTGCATTTGCGGTAACAAAGGTATCTTTTTCGGTGAAACGGATAAGGCCGGGGCAGGAAAGTGTTCGTACCTTTGCCGCCGCAAGCAAAGAAAAATCATCTGCTTTCGCTCGCGCGATTTGCGTCAATCGTCTCCCTCAATCTGTAATCTGAAATCTGTAATTTGAAATAAAATATGAAGAAACTGTTTATCCTAATGGCATTGGCCATGCCGGGCATGGCGTGGGCGCAGGACACCACCGCCGTGCGTTACAACCGGGAAATACAAGAAGTGGTGGTCACCGGCACACGCCATGTGACCGATGTGCGCCACCTGTCGCAGACGGTCACCGTGTTCGACCGCCCGCAGATAGAACTGGAACATGCTCCCTCGTTGCTGCCCATGCTGAGCGAGCAGGTGCCGGGGCTTTTCGTCACCGCGCGGGGCGTGATGGGCTTCGGCGTGTCCGACGGGTCGGCGGGCGGCATCTCGCTGCGTGGCCTCAGTGGCGGGTCGGGACGCATGATGGTGCTCATCGACGGGCATCCGCAGTACATGGGGCTGTTCGGCCACCCCATCGCCGATGCCTACCAGTCGTTCCTGGCCGAGCGGGTGGAGGTGCTTCGCGGCCCGGCTTCGGTGCTCTACGGGTCGAACGCCATGGGCGGTGTGATTAACATCGTGACGCGCCGGATGCCCGCCGACGGGGTGAGCACCCAGGCCACCGTGGGCTACGGTTCGTACAACACCCTCCAGACCGAGGCCACCAACCTGGTGCGCAAGGGACGCTTCAGCAGCGCGGTGAGTGCCTCGTACAACCGCACCGACGGCCATCGTGCCAACATGGGCTTCGAGCAATACGGCGGTTATGCCCGGCTGGGCTACGACTTGTCCGACGCCTGGCGGGCTCGTGCCGACGTGAACGTGACGCACTTCAACGCCGCCACGCCCGGCACGGTGGACGCGCCGCTCGTGGATGCCTTCCAGCGCATCACCCGGGGCATGACCTCGCTGGCCGTGGAGAACCATTACGAAAAGACTTCGGGAGCGGTGAGCTTCTTCTACAATTGGGGCCGCCACCGCGTGGACGATGGCTACCAGCCCTCGGCGGGCGAAACGCCGTTGGACTATCAGTTTAACTCCACGGACTACATGATGGGACTCTCGCTCTACCAAAGTGCCACGTTCTTCCGGGGCAACCGCGTCACGGCGGGCTTCGACTGGTACCGGTTTGGGGGTGATGCGTGGAACGAATACTTTGCCGGGGAACGGGCTGGCGAGCGGGGCACCATCATGGGGATGGAGCAGCCCCGCGTGGAGGACGAGCTGGCGGGCTACGTGGATTTCCGCCAAAGCATCGGCACGTGGCTCACGTTTGATGCCGGGCTGCGGGTAGACCACCATTCGCAGGCGGGCACGGAATGGGTGCCGCAGGCAGGGTTGTCGTTCCACCTGCCCCGCGCCGCCGAGGTGAAGCTGTCGGCCTCGAAGGGCTTCCGCTACCCGGTCATCCGCGACATGTTCATGTGGGGAGCGGCCAATGACCAGCTGGAAGCCGAGCGCATGTGGAACTACGAGATTGCCTATTCGCAACGCCTGCTCGACGGGCGACTGACCTACGGCGTGAACCTGTTCTACATCGATGCGGATAACCTCATCGTGTCGCAGATGGTGGACGGCCGTCGGCAGAACGTGAACACGGGCGAGGCGCGCAACGCGGGCGTGGAGGCGCAGGCTGCCTGGCGCATCAACGCCACGTGGTCGGTGGACGGCAACTACAGCTACCTGTACATGGCCAACCCCATCGTGGCAGCACCCGAGCACAAGCTCTACGTGGGCGGCACGTTCAGCAAGGGCATTTGCCGCCTTTCCACCGGCGTGCAATACGTCGCGGGTCTTTATACTTCCACCGAACCGGTGATCAAGGAGGACTTCGTGCTGTGGAACGTGCGGGCCGACTTCCAGGTAGCCCCCTGGCTCAACCTGTGGCTGCGCGGCGAGAACCTGCTGGCGCAAACCTACGAAATCAACCTGGGCTACCCCATGCCCGGTACCACCGCCCTGGCCGGGCTGAGCGTGAAGTTCTGAGCGGGGGAATAATAAGTAAAAAAGAGTTTGATTTAAAATCTGCCAACAGGCCGTTTGTTTTATAAAAACGCAATAGGAAGTTTGTCGTCCGGGCACGGTCGTAGAGACGGGGCGTGCCCCGTCTCCGTAGAGCACACATAGTCCTGCCGTCTTGCAAGTGGCGGCAAACTGTGTGAATATTAGGAGAGAGATGTAGAGACAAGGCATGCCTTGTCTCACAAGGAGGATAGGGACAGATACATTTTTCCCGTGGCACGGGAGACAAGGCGTGCCTTGTCCCTACAACACGTCTGCCACAGAAACAGGATGTACTATAAAAAGATACGCGGATTTGGAATAAGACATCATGCCCGCAAGAGTGCCGGCAGTGGGCTGCTCTTTGCGGGCATGGGCGTATTTTGCGTTATTTGGTTCGCTCCCTTGGGGAAGGGCTATCCCAGCATTCCCTCGTCGTTCCACGAAGCGATGAGGTTGCGGTCGCCCCAGCCGTTGTCCACGCGCGCCACGTTTATCCAGAACTTGTTGTCCTCTATCCAAGGTAGCGGGTAAGCGGCCTTGCGGCGTGTGTAGGGATGCGTCCATTCGTCGGCGGTCACGGCATACTGCGGGTGCGGTGCGTTCAGCAGCACGTTGTCCGTGCGGTCGGCCGTGCCGTCTTCTATCTCCTTGATTTCGGCGTATATCTGTTCCAATGCCTGGACGAAGCGGTCCAGCTCGGCCAGCGACTCGCTCTCGGTGGGCTCTACCATGAGCGTGCCGTGCACGGGGAACGACAGGGTGGGGGCGTGGAAGCCGTAGTCCATCAGCCGCTTGGCGATGTCGGTCTCCGTGATGCCCGTGGCGGCCTTGAAGCCCCGGCATTCCAGGATGAGCTCGTGGCCCACGTGGCCGGTCTCGCCCGTGTACACGATGCCGTAGGTGTCCTGCAACCGTTTGGCCAGGTAGTTGGCGTTGAGGATGGCTATTTGGGTGGCACGGGTGAGGCCCGCTTCGCCCATCATCAGGATGTAGCCGTAGGTGACGAACGTGATGCCCGCGCTGCCGTAGGGTGAGGCCGATACCACGTTGTCGCCGAAGTCGGTGGCGGGCAGGTAGGGCACCAGGTGCTTGGCGCAGCAGATGGGGCCTTCGCCCGGGCCGCCCCCGCCGTGGGGGTTGGCGAACGTTTTGTGCAGGTTGAGGTGGCAGATGTCCGCGCCGATGAAGCCCGGGTTGGTCAGCCCCACCTGGGCGTTCATGTTGGCACCGTCCATGTACACTTGCCCGCCGCAGCGGTGGATGATGTCGCACATCTGGCGGATGCATCCCTCGAAGATGCCGTGCGTGGAGGGATAGGTGATCATGCAGCCCGCCAGGCAGTCGGCGTGTGCTTCGGCCTTGGCCCGCCAGTCGTCCAGGTTCGTGTTGCCCCGTTCGTCGGTGGCCACCACCACGGGGGTGAAACCTGCCTGCACGCAGCTGGCCGGGTTGGTGCCGTGGGCGGAGGCGGGGATGAGGATGACGTGGCGCTCCCGCTTCGCCCCGGGCGTGCAGGTAGGCGCGGATGGTCATCAGCCCGGCATATTCGCCTGCCGCCCCGCTGTTGGGCTGGAAGCTGCATCCGGCAAAGCCCGTTATCTCGGTGAGGTAGCGGCTCAGGTTGGTCAGCATCTCGCGGTAGCCTTCCACCTGGTCGGTCGGGGCGAGGGGATGGATGCCGGTGAACTCGGGTCGGCTCAGGGCGAACATTTCCGAGGCGGCGTTCATCTTCATGGTGCACGAGCCGAGCGGTATCATGGAGTGCGCCAGGGAGATGTCACGGCGTTCCAGCTTCTTGATGTAGCGCATCATGTCCGTCTCCGTGTGGTACAGGCGGAACACTTCGTGCGTGAGGTAGGGCGAGGTGCGTTCGTATTTTCTCGTTGAACGACTTCAGCCCCTCGATTTCTTCCGCCTCGGCATAGGCGGGCACGTTGCCCGCGGCGGTGGCGAATATCTCGATGAGGGTGTTCACGTCGTCCAGGTCGGTGGTTTCGTCGATGCTCAGTCCCACCTGGTCGTTGGCAAAGTAGTGGAAGTTCACCTCCTGCTCCAGGGCCACGGCGCGGAAGTCGTCTGCCGTCACGCCCTCGGGCAGGTTGATTTTCAGTGTGTCGAAGAAGTCGGCGTTCTGCTGCGTGTAGCCGTACACGGGCAGCAGCTCGTTGATGTACGTGGCGATGGAGTGGATGCGCGAGGCGATGCCGCGGATGCCTTCCGCCCCGTGGTACACGGCGTAGAAGCCCGACATGACGGCCAGCAACGCCTGTGCCGTGCACACGTTGGATGTGGCCTTTTCACGTTTGATGTGCTGCTCGCGGGTCTGCAAGGCCAGGCGGAAGGCCGGGCGGCCGTTGGCGTCCTTGCTGATGCCGATGATGCGTCCCGGCATGTCGCGCTTGTACTCGTTGCGGGTGGCGAAGAAGGCCGCCGAGGGTCCCCCGTAGTACATGGGTGTGCCGAAGCGTTGCGCCGAGCCGAACACGATGTCCGCCCCCCATTCGCCCGGCGGGGTGAGCAGGGCCAGGCTCATCAGGTCGGCGGCCACGGCCACCTTGCATCCGGCGGCGTGGGCGTCGGCCACCAGGGCGGCGTAGTCCTCGATGCTGCCGTCGGCGTTCGGGTACTGCACGATGGCCCCGAAGTGGCGGGCGGTGAAGCGCGCGGCGGCATAGTCGCCCAGTTCTATCTCGATGCCCTGCCCGCCCATGCGGGTGCGGAGCACGGCCAGGGTTTGCGGGAACGTGTGGCGGTCCACGAACAACACGTTCGCGCCTGCCTTCACCTGCTCGCGGCTGCGCAGGTGGTACATCATGGTGGCGGCTTCGGCTGCGGCGGTGGCCTCGTCGAGGAGCGAGGCGTTGGCCAGCGGCATGGCGGTGAGGTCGGCCACGGCCGTCTGGAAGTTCAGCAACGCTTCGAGCCGTCCTTGCGAGATTTCCGCCTGGTAGGGCGTGTACGAGGTGTACCACGCGGGGTTCTCCAGCACGTTGCGCTGGATGACCGCCGGGGTGCAGGTGTCGTACCACCCTGGCCGATGTAGGAGGTGAACAGCTTGTTTTTGGCGGCCAGCTCGGCCACGTGCTCCGCATAGCGGCGTTCGGTGAGGGGCAGGGGCAGGTTGAGCGGCTGCGGCAGGCGGATGTCCGCCGGGATGGTCTGGCCGATAAGTTCGTCCAGCGAGTTGACTCCGATGGCCTGAAGCATTCGGGCTTCGTCCTGTTCGGAAATGCCGATGTGGCGCGGTGCAAGGAAATCCATAGGGCTATAATATTATATATGTATGATGCGCGGGACGGGATGCCCGCGTTGTTTTCCGGCCTCAAAGGTAGTTTTTATTTGGAGAAAAACAACAGCAAGGGGCGAAAATGTTTCGGCGCAAGGCACGTTTTGGGAGGTGGGAAACCTCCTTCTCCGCCCCGGCGGAAGCCCCGCTGCCGACGGGCGTTCGTTGACTGTGCCGACGGACGTTCGTTGACTGTGCCGACGGACGTTCGTTGACCGTGCCGACGGACGTTCGTTGACTGTGCCGACGGACGTTCGTTGACTGTGCCGACGGACGTTCGTTGACTGTGCCGACGGACGTTCGTTGACTGTGCCGACGGACGTTCGTCGGTTGTGTCGAGAAACGTTCGTCGGTTGTGTCGAGAAACGTTACTCGGAGGTGCCGAGAAGCGTTACTCAGCGGTGGTGAGAAACGCTTCTCGGCGATACTAAGAAACGCTTCTCGCGGGTGGCGGGAAGCGTTTCTCTTTGCGATTACTGTTGGGTTTTAATTTCAGGGGCTTATGGATGTGCTGGCTGGTGGGTTTGCACGCGCCTGTGCGGTTAGAAGTACTTTACTTCTTTCCCCTCGATGGAGGTGAGCAGGTTGTTGGCCAGGCGGCTCGCGCCGAAGCGGAACAGGCGGTTGTCCAGCCATTCCTTGCCGAGGATTTCTTTCACTATCGTGTAGTGCTTCACGGCATCTTCGGTGGTGGAGATGCCTCCGGCGGGTTTGAAGCCCACTTTTGCCTGGTTTTTCTCGTTCCATTGGCTGATGGCCTGGCACATCACGTAGGTGGCTTCCGGGGTGGCGGACACGGAGGTCTTGCCCGTGGAGGTCTTGATGAAGTCAGCCCCGCTGGCCATGGCGAGCAGTGCTGCCTTCTTGATGTTCGAGGCGGTGTGCAGTTCGCCCGTTTCGAGTATTACTTTCAGGTGCGCGTCGCGGCAGGAGGCCTTGATTTCGCTCAGTTCGTCGCACACTTCCTCGTAGCGGCCTTCGAGGAACTTGCCGACGGATATCACCACGTCAATCTCGGTGGCTCCTTCGAGCACGGTCATGGCCGTTTCGGCCACTTTCACTTCGAGGAAGGTCTGCGAGGCGGGGAAGCCGCCCGTCACGGCGGCGATGCCCACGTGCGGCTCGGTAAGCGTGTCCTTCACCACGGGCACGAGGGCCGGGTACACGCACAGGGCGGCCACGTTGGGCAAATGGGGGAAGTGCTGCTTGAACTCGTTCACCCGCCGCGTCATCGCCTCGATGTGGGCGGCGGTGTCGCTTCCGTTGAGCGAGGTGAGGTCTATCTGGCTCAGGCATTGTTTGTACACGGCGGGGTTGTCGTTCTCGGCAAAGTGCTCGGACAGTATCCGGGCTGTTTCCTGCCGCACGGCTTCGTCGCTCAGCTGGCAGCCGTAAAGGTCGAAGAGTTCTTCAAATTTACTTTTCATGAGGAAAGTGTTATCTGTTTAATTTTTCATTGTTCTTGTGGCGTTCCCGGTCGCGTTCAGTCTTCTTGCGGAGGTTGTGTTCGAAGGCCTCGGTCAGGTTCACGCCCGTCTGGTTGGCCATGCAGATGAGTACCCACAGCACGTCGGCCATCTCGTCGGCCAAGCTTGCCCCCTCGTCCGATTTCTTGAACGACTGGTCGCCGTAGGTGCGCACCATGACGCGGGCCAGTTCGCCCACCTCCTCGGTGAGCACGGCCATGTTCGACAGTTCGGAAAAGTACCTCACGCCGTAGGTTTTTATCCAGTCGTCCACCCGTTGTTGCGCTTCGTCTAAAGTCACGTTTATTAGTGATTAGTGATTAACGGTTAGTGATTAGTGGTTAGTGATTGGCGGCGCAGCACTAATCGTTAACCGTTAATCACTAATTAGTAATCGTTATGTTTTCATTCATTCAGCCGTGCAATGATGGTTTCGTTGCCGGTGGTGTTGTCGCCCACCTGCACGAACACCTCCGTGTCCAGCGGGAAGTAGAGGTCCACCCGCGAGCCGAACTTGATGAAGCCCAGCTGCTCGTTCACGCGGCATTTCTTCCCTTCGCGGGCGTAGGTCACGATGCGCCGCGCCAATGCTCCGGCCACCTGGCGCACCAGCACCTGGATGCCCGACGGGGTTTCGATGACCACCGTGGAGCGTTCGTTCTCGGTGCTCGACTTGGGCAGGAAGGCCATCATGTGGTTGCCGTTGTGGTGTACGGACTTTAGGATGCGTCCTGCCACGGGATACCAGTTGGCGTGCACGTTGAAGATGGACATGAAGATGGACACCTGTATGCGCCGGTCGCCGAAGTATTCGGGTTCTTCGGTCGGTTCCACCACCACCACGGTGCCATCGGCGGGTGCCACCACCAGCCCGGGGTCGTCGATTTCGACCACCCGGGTCGGGTTGCGGAAAAAGTAGGTGAAGAAGATGAGTATCAGCGACGACAGGATGGTGGATATGGCGAAGATGATTTTGGGATAGTGCATGTACACAATCAGGTTGACCACGAACAGCACGAAGCAAAGCCCCAGCAGAATCAATACCCTTCCTTATGTATCTTGATGTACTTCATACGATGGCATTGTTGTAAATGAAAAACAAAAGTAAGGAAAAAGATTGACCCATGCAACCTGTGTCTGTGAGAAAAACACCATTCTCAGTATGTGCCTGTCATTTCAGATTTCAGATTGCTTCCCGCAGATTTCGCAGATTGCCGCAGAAGCAAGCAAGGTCGTTGGGTTTGGATGCGGAGTATCGGTCGCCGTGTTGTAGAGACAAGGCATGCCTTGCCTCCCGTGCATAAAGGGGATGTATGCGATTTGGTAGAGACAAGGCATGCCTTGCCTCTACATATTTTAAGATAAGATGCGTCCCGGCAAAGCAATTTCAAGCAAGCTTGATTGCTTTGCACTCGACTTTCACTATCTTTTGATAAGATAGGATGCGGTTCGGCAGTGCCAAATAGAAAACGTTGTTTTCATTTGCCGCTGCTCTCACCTTTCACTATCTTTGTGCCTTGATTTCCCATACATATATAATAATAGTATGACGATGGACTTGTCTCAGCTGACCGCCATTTCGCCGGTCGATGGGCGTTACCGCGCGAAGACGGAGCGGTATGCCGGTTATTTTTCCGAATATGCTTTGATCCGCTACCGGGTGCTGGTCGAAGTGGAGTATTTCATTGCCTTGTGCGAGTTGCCGTTGCCGCAGTTGGCGGGGGTACGCGCAGACGTGTTCCCGGCGTTGCGGGCCTTGCATGCTGACTTCACGAGCGAGGATGCCGCCCGCATCAAGGAGATAGAGAAGGTGACCAACCACGACGTGAAGGCGGTGGAGTATTTCCTGAAAGAAAAATTCGACGCGCTCGGGCTGGCGGCGTTCAAGGAGTTCATTCACTTCGGGCTGACTTCGCAGGACATTAATAATACGTCCGTGCCCCGCTCCATCAAGGACGCGCTGGACGAGGTGTATTTCCCCGAACTGGAACGCCTCACCGGCGAGCTGCAACGCCTGGCCGACGAGTGGGCGGACGTGCCCATGCTGGCCAAGACGCACGGGCAACCCGCCTCGCCCACGCGGCTGGGCAAGGAGGTCATGGTGTTCGTGAGCCGCTTGCGCCAACAGGCGAAGTTGCTGCGCGAGGTGCCGCTGTCGGCCAAGTTCGGCGGGGCGACGGGCAACTTCAATGCGCACCACGTGGCCTACCCGGAGGTGGACTGGCGGGCGTTTGCCGACCGTTTCGTGGCCGAACGGCTCGGCCTGGTGCGCGAGCCGTGGACCACGCAGATATCGAACTACGACAACCTGGCCGCCCTGTTCGACGGCATGAAGCGCGTCAACACCATCCTCATCGACCTGTGCCGCGACGTGTGGACCTACGTGTCGATGGAATATTTCAAGCAGCGCATCAAGGCGGGAGAGGTCGGCTCGTCGGCCATGCCGCACAAGGTGAACCCCATCGACTTCGAGAACGCCGAAGGCAACCTGGGCATGGCCAACGCCGTGCTCACCTTCCTGGCGCAGAAACTGCCCGTCAGCCGCCTGCAACGCGACCTGACCGACAGCACCGTGCTGCGCAACGTGGGCGTGCCCTTCGCCCATACGATGATTGCCACGCAGAGCATCATGAAGGGTCTGGGCAAGCTGCTGCTCAACGAGGCCGCTATCAGCCGCGACCTGGACCACACGTGGGCCGTGGTGGCCGAGGGCATCCAGACGGTGTTGCGCCGCGAAGGCTACCCCGCCCCCTACGAGGCGTTGAAAGCCCTCACCCGCACCAACAGCGAGATAACCGGGCAGTCCATCCGCCGCTTCATCGACACGCTCGACGTGAGCGATGCCGTGAAGGAGGAACTGCGCCACATCACGCCGCACAATTACACGGGAATGTGAGGCCTCCCCAAGCCCCAGAAACTTGTCCCGATGAAATCGGGAAGGAGGGAATGTTGCGGGCGGGGCAAGCGTACCCCGCATCCCGATGCCTTGCATCCTGCGGCCCGTCATTTCGAGCGCAGCGAGAAATCTCACAGTAACTCCAAAGATATTATCGGTGGAGATTTCTCGCTGCGCTCGAAATGACGGGGAGCGTGAATTTGTAGTTTTCCCAAAGCCTCTTGGAAGAGAGGCTGGTCGGGCTTTAATCCTTTAACCGCCTCTGCGTCCTCCTCCCCTTGGGGGAGGTCGGGAGGGGCATCCTATCAAGCATGTTTAAATTCTGGACTCTCATCAAGCGTTTCATACCGCCGTACCGCAAGTACGTGGTATTGCTGTTCCTGTTCAACATCCTCTCCACGGTGTTCAGCCTCTTTTCGTTCGCCGCGCTGATTCCCATCCTGCGCATCCTTTTCGGCATCGAGTCGGCCGGGCGGGCGTACCAGCCGTGGGCGTGGGGCGACGGGCTGGGCGACATTGTCAACGCCTGGAAAGAACAACATCTTCTACCACATCGAGGGGGTGATACAGTCTGCCGGGCCGGTGCAGGCCTTGGCCTACATCGCCCTCTTCCTCGTGGTGATGACGGCGCTCAAGGTGGGCACGTCCTACCTCGGGTCGTACTTCCTCATCCCCATCCGCACCGGCGTGCTGCGCGACCTGCGGCGGCAGCTGTACGACAAAATCCTCTCCCTGCCCCTCGGCTTCTTCTCCGACGAGCGCAAGGGCGACATCATGGCCCGCATGACGGGCGACGTGAACGAGGTGGAGTACTCCATCATGAGTTCGCTCGACCTGGTGTTCAAAAACCCCGTCATGATCGTGATGTACCTCGCCGTCATGTTCTCCATCAGTTGGGAGCTCACCATCTTCGCCCTCATCTTCCTGCCGGTGGCGGGCACGGCGGTGGGGCGCATCGGCAAGTCGCTCAAGCGCAAGTCCAAAGCCGGGCAGGAGCAGACGGGCGAACTCCTCTCGCAAATCGAAGAGACGCTCGGCGGCCTGCGGGTGGTCAAGGCCTTCAACGCCGAGGGCAAGCTGGCCGAACGCTTCGCGCAGCTGAACGAACGCCTGCGCCGCACCTTCAACCGCATCAACCGCCGCCAGGCCCTGGCGCATCCCGTGAGCGAGCTGCTGGGCACCATGGTCATCGCCGTGCTGCTGTGCGTGGGCGGCCTGTTCATCCTGCGCGGCACGGGCGGCCTCACGGGCGAGACGTTCATCTACTACCTCACCATTTTTTACTTGATAATCAATCCCGCCAAGGAGCTTTCGAAGGCCACGTACAGCATACAGAAGGGGCTGGCCTCGGTGGAGCGGGTGGACAAGATACTCCAGGCCGAGAGTGACATCCGCGAGCCCGCCGCCCCGCGCGGCTCACGGGCTTCACGGACCGCATCGAATACCGCGGCGTGTGGTTCCGCTACCAGAACGACTGGGTGCTGCGCGACGTGAACCTCACCGTGCCCAAGGGCAAGACCGTCGCCCTCGTGGGGCAGTCGGGCTCGGGCAAGTCCACGCTGGTGGACCTCCTGCCCCGCTTCTACGACCCCCAGCGCGGGGCGGTCACCATCGACGGCGTCGACCTGCGCGACCTGCGCACGCGCGACCTCCGCGCCCTCATGGGCAACGTGAACCAGGAGGCCATCCTCTTCAACGACACGTTTTACAACAACATTACCTTCGGCGTGGAGCACGCCACCCGCGAGCAGGTGGAGGAGGCCGCCCGCATCGCCAACGCCCACGACTTCATCATGGCCTCCGAGCACGGCTACGACACCGTGATTGGCGACCGGGGCGGCAAGCTCAGCGGCGGCCAGCGGCAGCGCATCAGCATCGCCCGCGCCATCCTGAAGAACCCCCGCCCATCCTCATCCTCGACGAGGCCACCTCGGCTCTCGACACCGAGTCGGAGAAAATGGTGCAGCAGGCGCTCGAGAACCTCATGCGCAACCGCACCACGCTGGTGGTGGCGCACCGCCTCTCCACCATCCGCAAGGCCGACGAAATCTGCGTGATGCACGAGGGGCAAATCGTGGAACGCGGCCGCCACGAGGAGCTGGTGGCGCGCGACGGCTACTACAAACGCCTGGTGGACATGCAGTCGTTCTGACGGCCTCCCCTCCCGTCTACTGTCCGCCTTTCCTCCCGAAGGCGGGCACGGGAAAGGCCGTTATACCGGAAATTTATTTTCGGTATATCGCGCGTAAAATTCCGCTATAACGGAAAAAGATTTCTGTTATGGCGGAATTTTTCATGTGCCGTGAGGCTTTTGCAGGCCTGGCGGGGAATCCCCCGGCGGAAATAATTTCCCGAACCCTTGGCTCGCCGTAAAAAAAGACGTACCTTAGCCGTCGCATTGAAACCTTTGTTACGATATGGAAAATAACTATTGCGTCATCATGGCCGGGGGCATCGGCAGCCGCTTCTGGCCTTTCAGCCGCAACGGCCGCCCCAAGCAGTTCCTGGACTTCTTCGGCACGGGCCGCTCGCTGCTGCAGCTCACGTTCGACCGCTTCTCGCAGGTGGTGCCCGTGAAGAACATGTACATCGTGACCAACCACATCTATAAGGACCTGGTGCTGGAGCAGCTGCCCGACCTGTCGCCCGACCAGATACTGGCCGAGCCGCACCGGCGCAACACCGCCCCGTGCGTGGCCTACGCCGTGAGCCGCATCCAGGCCGTGACGGACAAGGCGAACATCATCGTGGCCCCGTCCGACCACCTCATCCTGAAGGAGGGGACGTTCCTCGACACCCTGCGCGAGGGATTGGACTTCATCGAGCGGCACGACGTGCTGCTCACCTTGGGCATCAAGCCCAGCCGCCCCGAGACGGGCTACGGCTACATCCAGGTGGACGAGGGCGAAGGCGCGTTGCGCCGCGTGAAGACGTTCACCGAGAAGCCCGATGCCGACCTGGCCAAGGTGTTTTTCGAAACGGGCGAGTTCTATTGGAACTCCGGCATCTTCCTGTGGAACCTGCAGGCCATCACCGAAGCCTACCGCACCTTGCTGCCGGACATCGCCCACCGCTTCGCCGAAGGGCGCGGCAAGTGGGGTACCCCGGAGGAACAGGCTTTCGTGGACGAAATCTACCCGGCCTGCCAGAACATCTCCATCGACTACGGCATCATGGAAAAGGCCTCGAACGTGTATGTGTTGTGTGCCGACTTCGGCTGGACCGACCTCGGCACGTGGGGCTCGCTGTACGACATGTCGAAGAAGGATGAACAGAAAAACGTGACTCTCAAGTGCCAGGCGGTGTATTACGACAGCGAACGCAACGTGGTGGCGTTGCCCGAGGACAAGCTCGTGGTGGTGCAGGGCCTGACGGACTACATCGTGGCCGAGGCGGACGACGTGCTGCTCATCTGCCGCAAATCGGAGGAACAGCGCATCCGCCAGTTTGTCAACGATGTGAACGTGATGTTTGACGGGGAATACAGTTAGGGGGCGCAATCGCTTAATCGTTGTAATCGCTTAATCGTTATAATCGCATAATCGTTTAATAGTCGCATAATAGTCGCATAATCGCATAATCGCTTAATCGCTTAATCGTGCAATCGATTCTTCGGTTCCGCGATTCCGCGATTCCGCGTTTCTTTCTATGGACGGATTTTTCTTTATTATGCTTATTATCGCGGTGGTCTTGTTGGTCGTGGTGGGTGTGTACCTGCTGCTCGACCGCTTGTTGCGCAACGATGAACGTCGTCGCGCGGGGGAGGTGCGCCGGCAGGCGGTGAAGGAGGTTGTCCCCGTGCGTTTGCGTGCGTATGAGCGGCTTGCGCTTTTCCTTGAACGCACGAAGCCGGACACCTTGTTGCCCGAGGTGGTGCAGCCGGGCATGACTTGCCTGCAACTGCACGCCAAGCTGCTGGAAACCATCCGCCGGGAATACGGGCACAACGTGTCGCAACAGCTCTACGTGGGCGACGAGGTGTGGCAGGCGGTGGTGGCGGCCAAGGAGAGCCTGATGAGGCTGGTGAACATGTGCGCCGCCTCGTGCAGCCCGGCAGACGGGGCCGAGGTGCTGGCCGGGCGCATCATCCAGGCCTACGCCGAAGCCTCCGACCCGCCCACGGAAGTGGCCTTGGCGCGGCTGAAAGCGGAGGTGGGCAAGATGTTTTAAGCGGAAAGAAGCGAGGGGTAAGAGAATGGGTACGCCAAGACGGAAAGGCGCGAAGGGGGGCGAGGTAAAAAGGACTTCGCGTCCTCGCGTCTTCGCGTACCAAAATTTACGCCAAGGCGGAAAGACGCAAAGGAAGGTATTTGATATAAAAAGGACTTCGCGTCCTCGCGTCTTCGCGTACCAAATTTTACGCCAAGACGGAAAGACGCAAAGGAAAGTATTTGATATAAAAAGAACTTCGCGTCCTTGCGTCTTCGCGTACCAAATTTTACGCCAAGGCGGAAAGACGCAAAGAAAAAGAACTTCGCGTCCTTGCGTCTTCGCGTACCAAAAAACGCCTTAGCGCATCCAAAATAGTACATGGTCAATAGTCAAATAGTAAATAAGGTCGCTTTGTCGCTGGCGTGCGTCCTGCTGCTGGCGGCGTGCAAGGAAGACGAACAGTGCCGCATGGAGCGGTACGTGCGCCTTTATGCCGGTTTTTACCAGATGAACTTGAACGCGGCTAGCGGCGAGCGCACGGAGGGGCGGCTCTACGTGGACACCCTGAGCGTGCAGGGCGTGGGGCTGGACGGCTACATCTACGACCGTGTCCCCCGCAAGGACTCGGTGCAGCTCGTCTTGAACAACCAGGCCGACGTGTCGGAATTCGTCCTTACCTTCGAGGACACCTTGAGGCAGCAGGTGGTGGCGGACACGCTCAGCGTGTACTACCGGCGCACGGAGTCGTATCTATCGTTCGAGTGTGGCTGCCTGTACACGTTCACCCTCGACACCGCCCTCACCCGCTCGACCCGGCATTTCATCGATTCCATCGTCATCA
>VOFD01001402.1_pt1 | contig 22684 bp, 46 predicted proteins | sample 5384101 | NCBI WGS metagenome assembly VOFD01 (sample SAMN12384723, study PRJNA508395) | human gut metagenome | isolation source: healthy gut C | host: Homo sapiens
GAGAGTCCGATATAGTTTGCTGTCCGTTTTTTTTTACTTCATCAGGCAATGTTTCGCACTCCTGTCATTTCAATATATAATTAATGATTCCAAATATTTTCTGCGTCAATACGCGCAGGAGATACGGTATTTTCTCGGACGCAGTGCCGGAGGTTTTTCAAATACATTCGGCTGTACTAACCCATCAATACCTTCCATGCCATTATCATGCGCCCAATCGATACCAGGATACTTTTAGATAATTCCGCAATTTTTTCTGGAGTCAATGGAGTTTTGGGCTGTCCACGATGTGTAACTTCCTGCTTTGGTTCTTCTGGTTTTATTTGTTCTTCTTGTTTTTGTTTCTGGACTTCTTCCTGTTGTTGTAATTTTTCCGTATCATACAACAAAGGATCTATCGCTTTTTTGATATCGGGGACGCCTTCTTCAATTTCGTTCATCTTTTTTCCATATTAATCGGCGTTCCGCGCAATGTATGCAGTGTCCAAATAGCTCGTGATAAATATTTCATGGTTCGTTCAATATCCCAATTATCAATATCTTCCAAGCTATATGTCGGAAACGCTTCGTGGATTACACAAGTAATCTGATTATCCAACGTTGCCATTTCGATTCATAATACCGTAATACTTCTCGCCGGTCCTCTTTTATTTAAATAAGAACATTCAATAATTAGATTAGCTAATTGCGGTATTAATCCTGCCGGAGAATGTTCAAAATCAATTTGTTCCGGATACAATAAGCAAGTTGATACTAATAAATCTTCCCGTTCGAAATCTGAAATTGTTGATTCATGTGTACCGATTTCCCGATATTCTGCTCGTGTTAACGGACGATAAAAATATTCCTGTCCGTCTATTTGATAGAAATAGACATGTTCGAACTGTTCTCTAAATTTTAAAAACAATTCTGTCGTATCTATTTTCTTTTGATGATATTCTTCTATTCGCATGGCTTATTATAATTTTGCGCTTTTTCTTTTACGACAAACCGCTATGATCCAAAATTTCGTTTGTAAGCATCGTCGCTACACCTGCATATTCTTCCATCATAGTTTTAAATGCTTCTATATCCGGAAATACAACACAGGCTAAACAAAATTCTTCTTCCCGCTTTGAAACCGCTTCTGCTACAGTCGGCAACTTGTCCGTTGATTCGATAATCCTACGATGATCTGCTCTGGTAATCGGATGCCATACGATAATCTGATCGTTATCGAGCGTTGTTTTAAAAAGCTTTTTATACTGCTGTTTTAACTCTGTAATCTTTTTCTTCCGTTAACTGTTGAATCATATTTGTATATTCTTCTCCTCTTATGATAATTTAATCTACATTACGCATATTACGCCCGATGAAACTATATCGTTGCATTAATACGCCGCCTTGTGCAGATACACTAGTACTACATCTTGATACATTGATATCTTCAATGATTAAATGCGCTGGTTTTCTGCCTTTTGGATCTCCTTGGCATACAATATCTAAATCAAAAAAATAGGTTGCCAAATAGGCGCTTTTTTCATCTTCTGTACTAACGACCCCTGTGTTCACATGTTCTGTCGGAGTATATTCTTCTTGTGTTTTTTGAATTTTATATGACGACGCAAGTGTTGTTGTGTGTTTTGCCGCCTCAATTAATCTATCTACAACACCAGCCCCCGTAAAATTAATCATAGAATTCTCCTTGGATAATACGGGACCCAAGAGCAATTTCATCAAAGATATAAGAATTATAACCGAATAACGGCTGCTGTTGTTGTATGACATGCCACGTAACATCATGCGCATCTTCTATATACGTATCGCCAAAATATAATTCAACGGAAATCATTGAATAATTTTTTTATAGTATGTACTATCTAACGTAAATCCATCGGCAGTTTGCGTTATCTTATGTCCTATGACATAATTTTGATACGCAGACAGATCGCTTAAATTCGTACTACTATTAATCGCCTGTCACCTCCGCCGGAAATTCATATTGATTATATTTTAATCACGATTGGGATCTGTATTATCAAAAACTAAAAATCCTGCAATGCGCCAACCTAATTCAGAAAATAATGTAAAAACGACATAGTCATCTGTATCATATCGAATACTTGTCGATGTATTATTATTATGATAATATGTACGATGATATATATCCTGGCTTATAGAATACCCATAGACCTCTATAATATATCAGCTTCTGTGTAGGAAAATCAATATGCCAGTTTTTTCGGATAACCGCTTTTTCGAATAATGAAAATCCGTATCTTCATGATAAATTTTATCTCTATATAAACTAGAAATAACAGAAATTATATTCGTATTCCGAAAATCCCGAATATAATTTTTGTATCCCCTGATGAATTAATTCATAACTTGTGATATCTGTATCTCTAGAAGCTTCATCCAATGCTAAACAACATTGCGCTTCGTTCACCTAAATCATATTGCAGCTGATGAGACATACGGGTAATTAAATCAGTCGTACGCTGTTGACGTTCTAATTGATATTCATTCTGATATACCAATAATACGGTTCAATAATACGGTTCATTAATCATTAAATATATATTGCGTACGAGACATGATTTGTTTTGCGCCCGTAATTGGTATTCTTCGCACAATACCTGTATTAACAGCTAATTGATCTTCTTCTACAGCTGCAATATATAGTTGCTGTTCAAACGTCCGTATTAACGAATAATTGGTAAATGAAATCTGTATTTCGCTGCGTACAGGATTGTATGATATGTTTGGCGCCGGAAAAAAAACATATTTGTAGGATTATGTTTGCTTTGTGTTATATATATTTCTTCTTTATCGGAAGGAATTACGGTCAGTCCTGTCGTCTGTTTTAATCGTTCCTGAATATCCTCTTTTTTCCGTAATAGACGCTAAATCGTCATCATAGAAAAATCTAATATAGTCTTCGCACTGTATTTTATATAAATAATTTCTTTGTATTAAGCGATCTGCTTGATATATGTTTACAATATATAATTTTTTATCTTCCAGAGGAGGAATCTGCAGCGTATCCGAATCATTTTGCACATATGCTGTCGTCATAGGACCGCCGCCAACTTCGTATACCACAACAGATCCATTAATAAAATTATCTATAGGAGCTGCTGTGGCCGTTAAATAATCGTATATCCTGATATTCTGGATTACTAATACGGGGAAATATTATTATAATATTCTATAGCTGCCCACAATAAATCGATCCAAGTTTTTATAAATTTCTTTTTGGTCTAATAAACTAGCATCATATTGTTTAGGCATATAAGCATAAATTAATTCAGGAATCGTTAAATCATGATTCCGAATTTAACGCGCTATTTAGCTGTGTTTCAATATCTTGATTTTTTAATTGTACCGCGTCTTTAATATATTGTAGAATTCGTTCCGATGTTTCGCCTGTTAATTGAAATGTGTGCGGTACACTATCGTTAGATTGTATAACCCATGTGCCAGCATATAAATAATTCAGAATAAAATCATAATCCGAATACGTTTTTTTGTATGAATTAATTGCGGCGAAGACGTACAATAATACGTAACACTGCCGCTTTTTGCATTAGAATGAATATAGGCCCGCGTTTGCTCCTGTCTAGTGACGCAATAATAATTTAAAATAGTTAATTCCTCCTCTCTATGCGCTGGCGAAATATGTTACGCCAGCCTCTATTTTATCGTTGTAATTTTCATTAATTTCCTGCATAAACTTATTATATGTTGCAGTATCGTTTGGATGTGTATCTAAATACTCTTTGCCTGGTTTTGATACGCTGTTCGCTGTTCATTTATGGCATTCTTATAAGCTGTTAACGAGACGTAAGACGAAGGCGATATAGTACTATAAGAATAATCGTCAGATACTGTCTGACTATTTGTATTTGTAGTAGACGAAGTTGACGCTGACTTACTAGGAATCGTCTCTACTGGCTTATTAACCGTAACAGATTGTGTATCTAATGATAATGTATTAGTATTTTTGTATTCTTCGGCGTATAAACAGAACGCATATAATCAATATCCATTGCTACATACTGATATGTATTTTCTGTATATATATCGCTAATAGACATTGTTTGTCCTTCATTAGCAATACGGATACCGTATATAGCAAGTCTGGACGCAAAACCATATTCGTTAGCAAACGATATTGTAACGTTAAATGGCGGCAATTCGTCTGCTATATAATGTTCAATATCATATACGCCGATTTTAATTAATTCGTCGTGAATATTTTTAAACCAATGATGGTCGAATACTGTAAAAAATAAGACTGCCGGCAATAGTTCTTGGACCGTCTACATAATCTTTCGCGTTAATATCTCCCAGGCATCGCACAGGCATAATATTTTTCGATATACTGTACGTTAGTGTCTGTACAGATCCAATAACCTGATTAACCGTCCCCTTTTCCGTTTGTATCGCAATCGAAGCTACCATATCGCAGCCGCTATACGTACTGTTTGTATCTGCGTATAAGGATCGCTGAAGCGAATTAGAAGAACTTGTAAATGTTTTGTAACGACATTTCCTGTCGCTGAATTTATATATGACTGCGCCATAAGATAATAATATGTCGCCTTTCTTTAAAAATAAAAAAATAGTAGATTAGACAGACTATAAAATCTGTCTAATCTACTATTACGCAATATGCTTATGCCGTTACCGGGCGCATATACTGAACTTCGCGAGCTACGAATGTACAAGCTTTCTGCGATTGTACAGTATCCATAGAAAAACCGTTGGATTCATTAAAATTTCAACGCTATAGATTTGTACGGTCGCTTTTTTGGCCATATTCGTTTTGCAAGCGAAATCGTAATGTCAAATGGCGGAACTTCATCGTCGTAACGGGGTTCAGCAGCAATAGCAACACGGTTCGTAATATCGATAGCCGTATCCATACTTGCTGTTGTCGTTACGCCGGCAGATGCAATACCCGTCATCTGTTTATCCCATTCATCCATTGATAGCGGCTGCATGTTTAATTCGCCGCCGATACGTTGGAAGCGATTTGTTCCGTTAGCCCAGTTCTCTTTCGCTGCGTCAATTAATGCGTCACGATCGAAAACGGCAAATACCATTGTACCGCCAATACCCCTTTTGCCGCGTGAATACGAACGAGGATTAGCGGATCCGAACGTGTATACGGGAGCTTTTTCCCTTGCCTTTATTATGAATCGCTACATTCATAATCAGTTATATAAACTGCCCGGCCTTTCGTACCGGGAGGAGACTATTTCTTCACCATGCCAGATATTATATCTGGTTTAGGGCGACGTGCTTCGAGGGCGCTTACCCCCTACGGGTATTTCAACCCATAGTCGTTTGACCATGCTGTTTCCAGCTGGGGACCAAACATCCATTATTTACAATCCTTAGCGTTTCCACATAGATCATCTCTGCATTTGTTTCTGTATTTCTACTCCGTCATAAAAGTTTCTAATTCTATCTTTTTATTGTGGCAGCAGAGCTTTAGGAGTTACTGGTTTTCACGTCGTGTCCGGCCTACGTTTCCGTAAACTGGGAGCGATTTGTGGCAAAAATCCTTTTGCGCTTAAATATTTTAAATATTTTCGTTCAAGAAAAACATTTGAATCATTGTATAACCAATCAGCAATCTGCATCGCTTTTTGTCCTTTTTATACAAAAAGCCCAACAATTTTAGATTTTTGTCTTACTATATTTTTTACTGCAATCTACATTCAATTGCTGTTTAACGTGTTCGCACATATTTCTGGTTCCACATAATCCGATTGAAAATATTCTATCTAAATCAAAGGAGATCCATCCATCTCCATCAATGATTCCTCGAATACAATGACGAATCATATCGTTAGGAATATTTTTTAGGAAAATCTGCGATGTATGTTTTATTTCCTTCAGGAACGCCCTAACCGAATAAGATCTGAAACTATTTTTGTATTATTAATTTGAATACGAGCTGTTGGTTTATATATTATTTTTTTCCTTCAAACTCTGTATGCTTTTTTTAATTTCTCTAATACATCTACGTCATCAGATTTAAGTTCAATTTGAAGACAAGTATAATTCCGCGGAGGAACTTTTATATGCAATATGTCCATCGGTTAAAATAAATCCTAAAAAGTATGCAGAATATTCGCTCCATGTTGAGAAAAAATTATAATTTATATAAAATTTATCTTGTGTTTCGCGTTTTTAATCCAAGAGTCTTGTTTCCTCTTTTGTAAAATAGATGTCCATGTTCGTAACGGGAATAAACGCATAAGATAATTTTAGGAGCATATTCAAAATGTTTTGTTAATAATTCGTCATCATCTTTTAGACCAAGAGATACCATGTGCTTTTTTTTTTGCACTTAATCCGTTATTATGGATAATTGATGTCATAGCAGAATATGAAACATTAAAATATTTTGCTAATTCTTTTACGGACATAGTGCTTAAATTTTCTTTAATAAAATTAATTTTTTCTTGGGTCCATGTTTTTCTCAATATAATCACTCCTATTGAATAATTTCAATAGGAAATTACATGGTCAAAAGGATTATTTACTATATTGCTACAAAATTACTCTTGTGATGGAGTATGTAATTGCGTTCAAACTGCCTATAACAGTCGTTCCAAACGTACATACAATATCGCAACCGCTGAATGAGGTATAAGTTCGGGTATATTCTGACTCAATAGCCAAATAAATCTCTCCTTAACCTATTAAAAATAAAGGACTTTTAGGCAGCCCGAAGACTGCCTAAAAACCTATATGAATATCTCTATTACGCTGCGTTTGAACGAACAGAGATAACATTATGAACGTTACGAATTTCGCCGACAGGTACGATATCGTAATTAATATCGACATACGTATAGTAATCAGCTGTCGCATCATCCATAATTGTAAAGTCATAGCTGGAAATCAAACCGTTCGATACCAGAATTTTAAATTCAGATGTAATCGCGGTTTCCATCGCGTTACGATTTTCCAGCGTATTTTGCTTACCGATATACGGTTCAGCTGCTGCACGGATACCGTCTTCAACAGCGCCGGCAATACGTACAACATTCAAACGTTTCATAATATCTGAAGATTCTGCCATTGTAGAACCATCAGTAATTACATAGCCTTTTGTATACGAATTGCGAACCGTAATAACGCCAAGATCTGTTAAAGATTCAAGCTGAGAATGCGTCAATTCGAACACTGGAGAAATCGTAATGCTGTACATCGTAGAGCTTCTTGTGATTTCAAGCTGAGAAATAATACCGGCGTAAGCAGCCGCGCAATTTGATAAGAATGAATAGCTGTTCGAATCCATATTTACGTATTCTCCAGCAAAGACTACGGAAATATTTCGTCCGATACTTACGGGTTCATTATTTGTATCTAGTAAATTTCTACCGTTATTTTTTCTTTGCATATAAATCAAAGTTAAAATTCAGTAAATGATTTACTTTATTTGCAATCGTCGTAAGAGACGTATCAATCATGCGTTCTACGCCAATAATTCCGTGCGTACGAGCCGTTTTAAGCTCTGTATATGTACAGTGTTGTGCCAATTGACGAGCGAAGTTATCTGTTGTGCGATATGGAATATATTCGTTATAGTTATATTCGATCGAACGATCTGCGCCAAATACGATAATACCCTGGTCAATTAGAGAATCTGCAAGACCTATAATCGCGCTATCATCTTCGCCGGATCCTTTCATATAATCGTCTTTTACGATAGTTCCTTGTGCGGTCATTTCCATCGTAAAATACGAATTAAATACGTCGTTATCATTAACTTCTGTTACGAAATCAGAAAGCGTAATAACTTCGAAATGCGGACTTGCAATTTGTACAAAGTTTACAGCCATTGGTAACGATTCAGCATATACAAAGACGAGATCATTATCTTTAAAATTAGCAGATTTCAAAGAATCATAATCCGCTACTGGAGACAATGTACGCTGCGACAACTGCCATACAAACAATTGTTGATTTATGTCAATAATAATATATTGTTTACCGTCAAGATTGATCTGCGGTGTGGAAGGTTCTTCCCTACCGGCTCCCGGAGCAGCAGCGTTTACGACAATAGATTTAAATACCATTTTAGTGGTATCTGTATCTTGTGCGCTTTCCATAATTACATGTTCTACCGTAGTAGATGTAATTACGTTATGTTCTCCTAACGCATCTGTTGCAATGGTTACAGCGTAACGAGTATGGCTGGTACCGTCATCATATCCGGCCGCTAAAACTTCAGCAGCTTTACCGTCTACAACTTCATATAATTTTGCGGAATCTTTTGTACCAACAAGTACTTTTGTTCCGTTGAAACAGTTAGATCGATATTTTCTTCCGCTGCAACTAATGGGATTAGTTCGAAAATTTCGTTCGTATATACCGTATCTGCTGTCAAAGCGGGAAGCGTATCCATATCTAATGATTTAAATTTCAAACGATACTGTTTTACAGGGCTTGTAATATCGGACGAATCAGCTTTTTGCCGTCATTGTAAGCAAATACGGAATATCGATATCAGAACTATCAGATGATTTAATTAAGCTGACTTCACTCGGAATTGCGACTTTAAAATCATCCGGCTTTGGAAGTTTACCGCCAACAACAACATCTGCTGGAATTAGAGATCCCATAACGCGATAGTCGATCGGAGCGTCCTGAAGCATCGAGTAAATACCTTCTTCGATACCGACAATGCGGTTTGCATCTGTAGACTTCGTTTCGACAACTTTCGGAGTTAATTCTTTTCCTTTGCCATCTACGCGTTTTTCCAGATGCGCTGTAATCGCAAAACCTTTACCCAAACGCTGATATTTTTCAAAAATTCGTTAAACCGGTTTCTTCATAATCTACGTCATCTTCCGGAAATGCTTTATTAGAAGCATTTAATACTTTTAGGAAGTCATATTCTTCAACCATAGAAATACCGACTTGTGCGAGAGCTTCCCTGCAGCGCTTTTGCCGTTCCATAAATCGGATATGAAGAAGACACATCCGTATTTGTAAGTAGTGTTACAAAATGAGAACCGTCAAACGTTTCATACGGTAATCTTGACGCATCACTGTTGTCGAATACAAGATTCGTTTGAACATTTGTTTTAATTGGCATCTTGGCCGCATTTTTTTACTGCGTCCGATAAAATAAATACCTGGGAATAATGCGCCAACAGGAATTGAATATGCATCTGGCGATGCAGTGATATCCGTGCCGTCTTTATCGATAATCGAAAAACGTAGAACATTATTATAGGTATAGCCGTTAAATAGATTAATAACATCTACCAGCGGAGAATCTTTTGTAAATCCATAGTCTTGATTAATACGGATTGTATGCTCAAGCATTTCATTCGCAGATTCGACAAGTCCATTATTGCGTTCATTAACGGTTGCCCGGTCGGGAACTTTATAGAACGTAATAGATTCCGCTCCATCCGTGTTATCATATACGAAATATGCCTGTTTACCGCTATTGGTAGGATACATAGATGAAACACGGAGTTTGTATCCGTTTCCAAGGCACATATCAAAATCTTTATACAGGTCTTTACCGCCGATACGGAGACAATAAATTGTACGGCAGCCTTTATCCCAGGCTTCTTGTACGCCGGCAACTAAGTCTACTTCTCTCTTTTTGTTTTGGAATTATAAGTTCCGCCAAAAACATACTGTGCATGTTCGGACCCCAAACAGGTACTAATACGCCAGACGGACCATTAAACGCAGTACCGATGACGACAACAGAATCTGTTGTTTGCCATTGAGACGTATCGTACGTAGTTTGAGCTACGGAAACAATTTCGGTAGAGACACCCGGCAATTTTTTAAGCTCGAGTCAAATACACCCATTAAGGATTTTCTCCCTTCCTTTTTTTTATCAAAGTTACATTAACTAATTACTGGATACGGGCATAATATCTTGAATCGTAGCATCATAATCTACAGTACCCGCTGGGTGTCGATTCTGTATTGAAGACTCGAACTGAACAGGATTGCCTGTACTGTTCAAAATTCTTGTCAGTTAGTTGTTTTAAGAAGATAATTTCGGACACGCCGTTTTTCTTAAAATACGCCGTATATCGAAACATCAGTTCTTCAAATAAAGACATTACTTTATCTGCCGTGATATAATCTCCGGCGAAAATATTAAACTGCATCGTACTGGTAAATGAAAATAACCATTCCTGGCCCCATCGACCATCCGAATCTTTTACGCGCTCCATTTTTCGTGGTTTTAATTCCATTTTTGGTTCGCGCGATAAGATAGAATAGCAGATATACGGATGTCCTAATTTTGTGAACGTATCATTCGATATATGTCCTTCATCTGGATCCAATGTTACTTCTTCTTCAGCACAGACTTTAGATACAAGCTCTGCCAACATATGAATAAAATCTGGTATCTGAGCGCTTTTATCGGCACGAAGAATATGTCCGATTAATTGTTGTTCTTCTTTTTTATGATTGCTAATATGCTGCGCTGCAGATTGTTTTTTTAGTAACATATATTCCAATGAATTATTATCGATTGGTTCCGATTAAATCACAACCTCTCCGGTATATGCTTCCGTTGTTCCTTTTGGCCATACAGTATAGCGCATCGTAATATGTACGGTTCCATCAGAAAATGCTTTTGGCGTAATACTATCGATTGTATATCGATAAATAATCCATCCGCTCCACAGATTTAAATATTGCTGTAATTTTTTTTGAATTGCTGTTCGTTGATACGGCGTATAAAGTTTTCCAATAAATTCAGAAAAATCCATATTCCGCGCAATGTATTTCAGAATCTTATTTATTACAACAATTTTAATTAAATGCCTATCAGCAAGATTTAATAGATTTTCTACAGATGTTGGAATTAACGTATTATTTTTGAAATATACTTGTTCATCTGTCGTATCGACAGAATCAATATTAAAAATAGCTGGGCCGAGATTATCATATACTGGATATTCGGGAATATCGGAAATACATAACATAGCGGCTAATATTACGTTAGCCCATTTATACCGTTCTAAATTATTATCTACAAAAATACAGTTCGCTCTTATTGAATTTTTAGTAAACGAATTTTTTAAATCGGAATACTATTTCTGACATATCATTAATAAATGCATCTATATCTTCATATAATGACGCATGCTTATCTGTTACTAAAAATGTTGAATCCGTTTTCCCGTCTATTTGTTCCATTAAATATTGCAGATAATATGTTCGTTTATTATTTCGATATGGATTGTTATAATATTCAGATGTTAAGATGTCCACAGGCGCAATATATGTAAATTCATATTGCTGTAACAGCTGAACAATATTCATTAAATCTGTATACGTAGAGAAACTAACCGTAAAAACATCTGTTACGCCAATTGTTTTTGCGGCACGAAAACAAGAAGTAATCGTGCTGTCATTACCATAAAATTGCTCACATGCCGAAATCGTTTCGAAATATTGTAGTTGCCCGGCCGCTCGTGTTTCTGATTTTCCTAAAATCAACATATTATGATTTCGGTCTATATCTTTTTTTAAGGGTCAGCATCTGGCGAACTCCTGATTATTTCATAAAAATGATTTCGGAATAATTCTCTATTGAATTCTTTAGGAGCCGTATAGATCTGATAATAAATAACACCTTTGTCGTCTGTTTGAAATCGTTTTGCTGTTTGTACGACATCTACATGCATGTGATCCACAATAATATCGTATTTTTTACGGGATACTCCGCGCGGGTATAATAGATTCTTCCTGCTTCTTTGTGATATTCTGAATCAGATACAATACATGGTTGTACAGCAGCCTGAATTATTTGAATCGTTATTTTTTTTCCGTCCCCAGGCATGTTTTACATTTTGGATTCCCTTGCTTTGTATCGAAGTTTTGACATGTGCAGTTAATTTTTTTTATCCGGATGAATCAGATATACCAGATATTCAAACATACGAATAAGGTCCTGGATACGGGTATCAAAGGCGTTCTGGTCAAGCTGATACACTTATGTACCCCCCTTATACGTTACCTGGAATATCGCGTGACAGATCATTAATAAGCTGCGAGAATAATGTTTGTTCTGTTTGCTGATAGCTGCGTTTCGCTGATTGCGGTTTTGCCCGGCCTTCCAGCTTATAGCCTTTTAATGCGTCTTCCCAACTTTTAAGCTGTCCTTTTAAATAATCTAGTAACGTAGCAAGTGCGTCGCTATAGTTTTCTTCATCGGAAAATTGAATTACGCCGAGTGTTCCGCTGGTACCAAATCCTGATGCTTTTTGATACAAACGCACGAATTAAGCTATCTAACGTTGTTTTAATAATCGTAAATTGTTTTTTTCAAAAATCTACTTCTTCATCGCCATCTGTTGATGTTGATCCAGACGCACTAAGAATATAATCAGCATATTTACTAGCTTCACGAATATAATATAGAATCTGTTCTTCCGGGATTTTAAATACTTCAGACAAATATTTTACGTCATTAATTGTGCAGTATGCCGGATCCATGGCAGTCGTTACAACCGCTTTAAAATTCGATATGGTTTTATATGGATCGTCTTTTGCCTGCAGTTTTTTAATCTGTATAATATATTGTGAATTATCTAAGATTTCTACCGGTTCAGCTGTCGTAACCGTAATTGACGTACCAACTTCTTCGTCTTGCACTGTTTCTGTTGTAATTTGCACCGGCGTAATTGTCAGCAGATTTCCATCTATAGAATACGTAAAATCAAGTTTTTCTACGGCCATTTAAAAAATCCTTTCGTACGACAGAAATCATATCAGCGGTTAATGCGGCTTCATCAATATCTGCATCAAACTGAAACACAAATGATATTGGTGTTTCACCATTTTCCGGTTGCAGTACCGTATTTAATTTAGAATAAAAAATTGGTGTTAGATCTGTTCCCCGTTGCTGGTTTATCTTCATTTGATTCAGACTCGCCTTCTTCTGGAGTATTTCCGAATGGACTAGATTGATAAACAAATGATACAATATCAGACCATGGACCATATTCTGTTTCACTTTCTATCCGTATTCGAACATAATACTGTCCATCTTGTTCAAATGCCGGAAACTCAATTTCTGTTTGATTCTCTACAATGCTATCTTGCAAAACATTATAGAAAAGATTTTCTTTTGCAACTTGAATACGATATCGATGCATTGTATTTTCATCGTATAAAGGAGGATTTTCTTTCCAACTGATCTTACATGCTGTAATGATTGCCTGTTCTGCTGGCGATACAATCGATACTGAATCAACAATATCTGATGCAAATACAATACAATTTATTTTGCTGCTGTATAACGACTGATTTGTATTGATTTAATACTTTTGTCGCACAACAACAAGTGCTCCCTGTTAGGAACTGGATCGTCTAGTAAAGAAAGCGTAACAGTATCCCGCCGTACTTTTTAATTTATACGGCAGGATAGCGGCTGTTTCGTTGTCAATTAATTTCAGCGCCCGTTTAGTGACGGTATCAGTATCTATATCAAGATTAAAATGAATAATAACCTGGCGCTGAATACTGTCTGTTTCTACTTTGATAATATTAAAATTCTGATACATACGTTACGACAGTTTTATTCGTCTACTGCAGGTTTTTCTTCAGTGAGCGCAGATTCTTCAGCAACAGTTTTCTTTGCGGCAGCTTTTGACCGACTACGCTTTGCAGCAGTTTTTGTAGTAGTAGCTTCCGGCTCTACAGACATAGTTGCAATTTCTGGTTCAGACTGTTCTGGTTCCGTCTTATCGTTCTGCTGTTCACTATCTTCTGTTTCATCTTTTTTCTTCAGGATCGTCATTTTCTTCCCGCTAGGCGCAGAAGTTTCTGCTTCTGGAACCACAAAAGCCACACGAGTAGATTGTGTTGCCATCTGTGTAATCTGATGCGTATATAATGAACCCCAGAGAAGAATAATCTTTTTTTCTTTTTACGGCTGTTAATAAATTAGATACATTTGTTCCAGCTAAAATAACTTTATTGGGATTTACAGCTGTTAGTCTCGTGTTCGATAAGTCGTCATAATAGCCAGCCTGACCAGGCGCGAGCGCAATTTCTGCAATTCTCATAATAACAATATACTTCCTTTCTTAATGAAATAGCGGCCGATATAATTCGACCGCTATTAATTTATTCAGTTAAATATAAAGAGCGGATACATAATTACGCGCCCTGATTTGTTACGACTTCAACTTTAGGAGCAATCGGATATGTCGTAGCTACCTTCAGATTACGCGCTACAGCAATACCGCGACCGTTATCTAAGATACCTACACCGTAACGTTCCTTCGTTTTTAAAAGACGGATATCGCGTTCCGGATCAGTCCAGTTATCTGTCGAAAGCGGATCGGGCCTGAGCAATAACGCCAACGTTATTTGCGTTCAATACATACATATCAAACGTACGATTTACTTTATCGAACTTAATAAACGGGCTGAAGTTTACGTTAATACCAAACGGAATACGTCCTTGCGTCTGTTCCGGAGTCATGACAAATTTTTGCGGACCCATTGTAGAAGCAAGACCAGCAAATCCTGGCGTACCCTGCGTAGCGCCCCACGGATGAATACTCTGTCCACCAAAAGCACCGAATGTTAAACCATTGCCTACCATTGTGTTACGGGCAAAGATAACCCAGGTAAGTGGATGCATAATAACATCTGTCGGCGTATTATCCTGCGCCATCATGGCGAGCATCATTTCTAGAAAATCTTCCATGGTAAGCGTATCGTTAAAGTTGCCGTTTTCGTCGCGACCCGTCGTACCAGCTTCCGGATTTTGCTGACGGAGACTGTTATCAAAAATCAAATGGCCATGATCCGTAAATGCATTAAAGCATGCTTCTTCTTTACAACGAGCCATTGCGCGACCCATTTGCGCGACGTTCAGCGAATAGATATCCCACGCGCCATCAGAAATAGCTTCTTCTGTAAGAGAAACTTTTAAGCCGTATTTTTTTGACTTTAATTTCAATGGAGCCGCGTTCAATCGTGCTGAAGTCAACGCTCTGTTCGTTGTAGCGTCCGCCTTCGGCTACTTCGTATGCGTAAATTTCACCAACATACGGGATAACATAGCTATATGCGCCGCCAGATGGAACCTGCACGGTTTTAAAGAAACGAGTAGCTAGATATTCCGGTTCAGCTGCTTCACGAAGTTTTCCTTCAATAACTTTTGGGATCAGGCTGACAACATCTGTGCTCATCAGCGTTTCGCGTACCGTTACGCGGCCTTTTGAGAAATCTCCCTGCGCATTTAAAATCATTTTTCTGTCAGATCGAACGTTTTTAGGATCTACAGGCTTATCTGTAATCTCGCCCTTTTTATATTTTTTCCCATTCTGCTAAAGCAGCTGTTCGGGCCTGACTATTTTTTTCCAGCATTTCTGCTAAATTCAAGTATAATACCCTCCTAAAAAATAATGCAGAATCAAAGGGAAGAAGATCTTCCCTTTTGTATACTGCATGACACATGTTCTAGTGTATTTTTTTATTTGCTGCTTATTTATTAAGCAGAATTTTAACTGGAACCGATACAGCCGTCCCAATCCATCCAGGTCGGTACGCCGGCTAATCCGCGTTTATCATATTTAAATTTTACAGATGCACGTTTATCGCCAAGAGCTTTTAATGCTGTATCCGCTTTTGAAGCGTCAGCAATTTCGAGAACAACAATGCCCTGAATTGCATCAAAGAATCGAATACGAACAGCCTGGTCGCTGGCATTAATATCTACTAACGCACCTTCTGTTACCTGTGTATATGCATTACTATTAATACTAATCTGAACAGTTTCGGCTTCTACGTCCGTGCAAAGTAAGCGGAGATAAATCGGAGTATATTCTACCGTAGCGTTATCCCCACGATAATTAATATATCCAGCGGTTTCTTCCGGCATATGATTTACGACCGCATTGTAACCATCCGTTAAACCTGGGATACCGAGTTCAGAATATTGATATTCCTGATTCATACGAGGGTTAAACGTATCGGCTTTTGAAGAAGCAAGCATATTTAGATCATGATCGCTATATGCCTTTTCGTACGGATAGCCAGGATATTCTCCTGTAGATTGATGCGTCGGTGATACATGATCGACAGCATCTTCGTTTTTGCGATTCGTAGACGGCCATTCAGACGGATTGAATCCTTCGTAATTCAAACGATCTTCTAATGCCCAGGTAGCCCAGCGTGCGGCGCCTTCTGGTACAAGGTTCTGATTTACGGCATAAATTTCACCGATAACCTGTTGCCGTTCTGCTTCTAACTCTGCAACATCCATATTGGATAAAGCTGTTTCAGACGAAAGCGGCGATTTAACGAAACGTCCGTTTTCATCGGATTTTACAAGATCGCCCGGAAGAAGCGTGCCATAAGCGCTACCCCAGTAATTCTGTTCTGCTTTATCTTTATATGCGAACCAAGGCAGTTCTACCATAGAGTCGGTTAAAAATAGGACCGGCCATCATACCGTTAAACGCATCTACGCCGCGAGTATATTCATTGCGCTGGAAAATACCCATTGGTTTATTCCCAGGACGAACGTTTGTAACGACTTCTTTTGTTGTTTTGTTGCGAACGCGTCCTGTGCTTAAACCGCTGGCTGCGTCTACGTCAATTTCATACTGATTTGTGCCGTCACCGGTATCCAATTGGGAAGCAGAAGATACAAACTTTGCCTTATTTCCTTCATCTACATGTGCCGTATTATCAACAAATGGACGATAGCAATCAGCTGCATATGTTTTAGCAAATCCCGCTAACGGAACCCATTCGATGTTAGTATTCGGAAGAACGTCGTTTGTTTTTACTGTAGCACTAATGATATCAGCAGTACCGGCAACGCCTTTACCGTCACGACCATATTTATCATTAGTCGTACGAATTTTAACGGGTACACCGCCGTTTGCCATCGTGACAGTATTATATGGTAGTTTTGCTTCAAAATCGATTAAATCCATATATGGATCAATTGCAGCAATACGGCCTTTCGGTGCAATAATCTGATTAAAACCTACGCCCCATCCATACCGGAAAAGTACAGGCAGACGATCATCTACGTTGTATTTAATATTCGGAACATCATGTGCAGAAACGTTTAGCGTTGTATTTGTACGCGTTACACGTTCTTCTTCACTTCTATAACCAGGAATCTTTTCAATAAACTTATTGCCACGAGCGCCAGGCGTAAGTTTATCTTGAGTCTGGAAGACATCAGGCATTAATGCCAAAACAATTCACACTCCAATATTCGTAAAATAGAAAAATTTTTTATAATCTATAAAAGAAATTACGTGATACTTGTAAATAATTTTTCAAGCATCGTACGAGAATCTGTCTGTTTCTTATTTTCTGGCAAATCTAATACGTCTTTTTTATTTGCCTTTTTCTTCTAAATTTGGAAGACCGGGATTCGGAACTGTATCAGGATTTATATGTGTTATAATGGTTCCGCTTCCATATTCTTCTAATAAATCCATAAACGTATCTTTTTAATGATTCACTAGAACGTGATTTAATAACACTTTCTTCCAGCTCTTTACGTCCTGTTGCTTTACGCACAAGATTGATACTTTGTCCAAGAAGTTCGTGATATGATTCTTGTGCAGCGACAGCTTGTTGTTCAGCGGTTTCTTGCTGCTGTTTTAATGATTCGTTTTCTTCTTTTACGGCCCTAATTCTTCTTCTTTTTTCTGCTTCTTCGGTTTTCTTTTGGAGTTCAGCTACGGCATTTTTTCGATTTTCTGATTTAATTCAGATACCGTTGTTTTTCTGTTTCTAGATTTTTTTTTCAGCCGCTGCTTTTTCGGCTTCAAGCTGCGATACTTTTTGATTTAATTCCGCAATCTGCTGTTCCAGTTTTTTTTTTTCCTTTTCGTCCAAGGGTTTGCCTCCTACTAAATTATCATCTGCTGCTTCTTTCAATGGCTTGGGTGGTACAACACTTTTTTTGTATATACGCGAATATTTTGGGCATACGGATCAGACGGAACGACGACGTACGATAATTCTTTGGGTTCTATTTCATACATCCCAATAACAAATTTCTCCGTCGTATACATGTCCGCGTTCATGTTCACACGGACCCTCTTTCGCAAGATTATGTCCGCAAATAGAACATCTGACATCTTGGCTAATAGCACCAATAACACGGTTTTTAATAATCCAGTTTGTACGTCGCTTGCTTCTGGTTCTTTGGGAACCATTGCTGTAAAAGTCAATGCGTGTCCGTCTTTAACAAATTTAGATTGTGTATGCTCGCTGCAATAACGCGTCCAATCGTTTTCCCATTTTGTTCATTATGATGCTTGATCAATGGGCGCTCATATGGCTGCGTCCAATATGGAACGCTATTTTTAGCGCTTCTTCCATATACCGCGTAAAATTTCGCGTAGAAACCGGATATGCGTGAATACCTTCTATATCTACAAGCACACAGTCTTCCGCAACAGTATTTGTTTCTTGTAACGTGACGGGAGAATAAGATTCTTTAACGAAAAAGAAGGGCCGGCGACGAAGCCGCAGTATTCCTTTAACTCAATCGCCAATTACATATCTCCTTCCTTAAATAATGAGCATTTACAATATGGATGGAACGGAGGGATAGCGAACAGCGATATGCGTGATAATGATACATATTTTTTGTGATTTGTTTCATCCTTTTCCGAATGAAAACGAACAGATAGCGTTTTTAACTCCACAACGTTTTGCTTCTAACGCATATCCGTACCAGTAAGATTTCTGTACGATATACGTTATGGTGAATCGAATACGATATGCCATCGTGTCTGCCACACTACGTCGATAAACAGGGTCTTTTTTCTGTTTAATTTTTTATACATCTCATCGGCAAGCGCAGATATAGTTCGTTCAATCAGTGATTCTATTTGCGGAATTTCAAACGGCTGATATTCTTCCCGTATATGGTATGAAATATCATACTGTAATGCGCCCCGTCCTGCGGCATCTGCAGCATATTGTTTGAGCATTTGCTGAATAGAACCCAATATGTATCATAAATATCGCGAGTTATGCCCGTTCGTTCACCAATCTTATTACGTAAACGACTATATTTCTTATAAATATCGCCATAGTTTTCACGATATTCCTGTTCTGTATTTACCGATTCACGCATCTCTTTTTACTTTTGGCTGAGAATGTACCGTACTGATTTGTTGGCATATTTTTATTTTTTTGCGTCCTTATTTGGTATCTGCGACGTCTGTTTTCTATTTAATGTACGGTTATCTCCTCCGGCTGTTATTGTAGTTGTTGCTCCAAGCTTCATCTGCAACAATTCTCGTTCATTCGTCTGTGTGATTAGATTAGAATATAATTGCGATACGTCTACAAATTGTCTGCCGTAAAAGGTTGAGTTCACGACGTGCTTCCCCGAATTCAATCAGATTACCTTGATATTTCGTAAGTACATTATTTTCCATTTTTACTTTTGTATCTAAAGAGATTTCGTTAAATGTTAGTCGTACAGAATCATCTGGTGTACTAATCGGATTAAATCCGCCTTCTAACAGGATTTCGTTAAACATACCAACTTCGATAAAAGTTTATTGTTGTTTGAAAATATTTAACCTGGTCGTGTACTTGCTGTTCCATCGAATCTGCGTCCTGCTTTGCACCACCACGGCCCATCATAGACTGCGACAGATTCAAAGCGGAAAAACGCGATTTTCAAAATACGATAAATACGGCTGTAAATTAATTGCTTCGCCTTCTGCTCCGATAAATTAAATTCTGTGCGTTCGTTTGTAACGATAATTCCATCAGACGGCATATTTTCAATTTCTTTTCTGCGCTTCTTTTTATTTCTTGATCAGTTGCCATCATATTTTGTTCTGGTATCCCGATTTTTACTTGATATAACGGAATAGCAAAACGATAAATTAATGACAACACATGTCCTTCTATTTTTCGAAGTATTTTTACATCGTCAAGCGCTACGGAAATGCGCGGCGTACCGAATGCGTTGCCGGCGTCTTTATCCATATAAAATGTACAATATCTGTTGTTTTTAAATGTCTTTGTTGTACCGTCTACATCTTGCTGATATCCCTGTATCGTACCGGCAGAATCTCTTTTGATTTGTACCGTAGACGGATCAATACGGAACCAGCCGCCAACAGGTTTTGTATCTAGAATCCCCGTTGCTTGTACTCCGCCTTGAATACTATCTACGCGGGATTTTACGATAAACGCATTAGAATATTCTGCCAGATCGTATGCAATCCCTGGATTAATACGGAAAATGGAATATTCGTACCAAATTCCATTAAACGAATACGGCTCTGTAAATATGACAACGCATTTTCGTTAACGGACGTCATTTTAAATCCGTTTTTGTAATTAACTGCGCATATTTTAATACAGAAACGCGAAGATACGAATCGGTATCTGTTGCGTCTTTTATCTCAACAAGATCGTGTTCTGCGCTTTGATATTCTGTCGTTGTTCCATTGCCAGAAATACCAACTGCTTTAATCGTAAAATTTTTAAATTCGCCTGCGAAATTTGCGCATTACTGCTGCCGCTTCCTTCACCAGCTTCTAACAGATCGGATCCGGTTAACCAGTTCGCAATTTTTATTCGCATGTTTTTAAATAAGATATATAGTCACCGCCTATTCGTTAAATATATTTATAAGCTGAAAATCATAGATATATTACATATCGTCAAATAATCTCTTGTTCCCCGTTTTAGCTTGAAGTACAATATAAGCATACATATATATTTCGTAGATAAAGGATTGAGAGACAGTGGTGCCTACGCAAGAAACAATTCAGAAACTAAGAAGTCAAAATAATTGGTATGCCATTATTGATGAATATGGGTGTACGATGGATACATTGAACACATCAATAGAGAATTTTCCATTTAACGAATGGCGCAACGCATATTTAGATCTTGGATTTGCTTATGCGCAGCTTTCTAATATCAAGATAAAGAAAAAAGAATTTTAAACGAAAAAGAATTTTTTAAAAGCATATCAAATGGGCGATATTATATATAGTAAATTATTGAAAAAAATGTCCTAACGATATAACCGTATTAAATACAGCTGCGTATTTTCACTATAAATTTGTTATAAATTGGGTCGGTATTCAGACTGTAAAACGATTTTTGAAATCATTAAATTGGGATATTATTGGAGAATATACTGTTGCTAAAGACTTATTTCAACGTGTATTAAAATTGCGTCCAAACGATATTAAAGCAAATTATCGATACGCTAAAATGATAGCGTATGTTATTAAACCTCGAAGCATAAATAATGTTTTTCTGGGAAGCATTTCAAGATACTTTATTTAAACACCCTATTCGAACAATGATGCAAGCGATCCAAATGCTTCATACGGCTATCAATACATATCATGAATATGAAGGAGAAAATAAAAAGCATTATATCAATATTTTATTAAATCGAATTACACATTAGCTGTTGTAGCGTTATCAGCAACATATGATAATAGTTTTAAACAGGAAGTCTTTGAAGAATATTTAAAAATCCAAATCGTCCGGGACAAATATACAATTATAGATTTTATTCCAGATATAAAGAAGTTTTTACAAGAAGCCAAAAAATTCTTTATTCGTTATTATGAATGAATACGATATACATTTTAAACATTTGATGCAAAAGCTATGGTTTTACCGGTTCGTGAAGAAAAAGAAATATCTATTAATCCACGGGAAGTATTGTATAGATTAGGGAGAAGTTTACGCAAAGAATTATCGCATTACAACAATAAAAAATGGATTAAATAAACAGATATAGATTTATATAAACGTGCATTATTATATTATTGGATGACAACAATACGTATTATGGGTACGGAAAAAAGGATTTAACGTTAATTTTTCATATGAACATATTTCAAAAAATTAACAGATATAAAAGCGTTTTTCTCCTTCTGCTGCCGTTACATTAAAGATAGAAATGGATATACGGGATAATATTAAAAACTGGCTACCGCCAGAAAAAATAAAAACCAAGGAGGTCATAGTTTATGAAAAAAATTTTAGTTACATTATTATTTTGCGTGGTAACAATGTTTACAGCTTCAAACACAGGTTTAGCTGCAAATTATCCAGACTATTTGTATGGAAATCCGGCAATTAAAATAGCGATGGGGACATATGGATGTCGGAGCATATGTTGATTCTACGTCTGTAACCAGTTTGATATATAATCCGCCATATTATAAACTGGCTGCAAACGTGATATACTATGACGCAAGAAAAAATAATGTATATAAAACAGAAACAAGATATTACGAAATAGATTTAGCCAAACAAGTTGTTTATATTACTGGCGAAAATGGCAGGAGAATGGGACCTATTCATTATAATAGAAACGATCTTCCCCTCTCTTCTCTTCGTCCGTTGCAAGAATTTTTTAATTGTATGGGAAAAAGCATACGGGAATGCATAATATAAAACAAGCCGATAAACAATTAACAGTAATTTCTGTTAAAAAATTTGTCGGCTTGTTTTTTTTATTTGTTATATTTGTTTATGTATTGTATATTTTATAAAATCCTTCTGCGTATGATTGCCGTTTTTCTACCATAGGCGATCCGGGACGCTCTACTTTTTCACAGAAATTTTAGCCGCATTTGAAGGCGTACTATTATTCATCGATAAGAATTCATCCCAGGCCCAGGATTCA